>Ga0265324_10000079_pt1 | contig 75663 bp, 59 predicted proteins | sample 41419metaG_FD_198634 | JGI IMG/M metagenome (GOLD analysis project Ga0265324, IMG submission 198634) | Rhizosphere microbial communities from Carex aquatilis grown in University of Washington, Seatle, WA, United States - 4-14-19 metaG | ecosystem: Host-associated > Plants > Roots > Rhizosphere...
ATCACGCCCGCTCGCCGATCCCAAACCACCTCGACGATGCCCAGCCCATCACCGTCCCTGCGCGATCCCATCACGACCGCGGATCGCTCACCCCCGGTGCAGCTGCAATCAACTCAGCTCGCTACACTAGCGAAGCGCGAGAAGTTGCACTTCGAACAGCAAGGTTGCGTTGGGCGGAATCACGCCGCCTGCGCCCCGCGCGCCGTAGCCAAGAGCCGGTGGAATGAGCAGCGTGCGCTTGCCACCGATCTTCATGCCAGCCACGCCCTCGTCCCAGCCGCCGATCACTTCGCCCGCGCCTAGCTCGAACGAAAAGGGCGATCCGTGGTCGAGCGAGCTGTCGAACTTCTTGCCCTTGGCGCCGTTCACCCACAGCCAGCCGGTATAGTGCATCTCGCAGGTCTTGCCGGACGCCGCTTCGGCGCCGGTGCCGACGGTGGTGTCCTCGAATTGAAGTCCGGTTGAAGTGGTGGTCATGGCCATGTGAACGTCTCCTCAGCGATAAAGCCGCCTTCTATCACGCAAGCCGGCCTCGCGTCGGCTTCCGGCCGCCAAGAATTCTCTGGCATTTTTCGTGGGCTCACGTCAACGTCGAACGCCAGGAAGTGCCTGGCATTTCCGGCTCGAGCCGGCGGCCGCCAGACGAACCGGGCGACCGAGAGTACCCTCGGAGTCAGTCGGTCGTGATGTTGGGAGCGTAGAGCTCGAGACCGTGCAGGGGGGATGGGGATGCGCCGCCTGTTCTTGCAGGACGAGACACAGGCTCATTTCGTACAGGGAAGAATCGGAGGATGCTCTCTGGACCGCAAGGACGCCGGCGAGGCCGTCATTCTTGGCAAGGGACGCGCTGTATTCGTCGGGAGATGGATCGCACCCCATACCGTTGGCACAGCTTAAGTAGGCCGCTACCCGCCAGTCCGGCGGCAGATGTGCCAGATCGAGGGTCACGGGATGGGCCACCGGCACCTCCCCATACGACACGCTCCACTCAACATAGATTTTGTAGTCGAAGGACGGCACCGAGCTCAGGAAATGAGCGCTCTCACAGCAATCGAAGAATCGCACATGGCCGGCAACGGTTGGCGTGGATGCAATGCCATTCACCACTTCTTTCGGCATGTCGCCCACGCAAATCTCCGCGGGTGGTCCTTCGGTCAATGCGGCCGACGCGTCTGCATCGCCTTTGTGTCCGAGCGCGGTGCGATCGCACTGGCAGAGGCAAGTTGGATGGAGCGCATGAGGAGAGCGGAGCGATTGTACAACGTTCTTGGGATGAAGGGGCCGAGAGGGGCTTTGAGAGGGGATCCCTCGAACCCAGGGGTCGTTACTTGTCGCTGAGATGGACGCCAGCTCTTTTGAGTCGCGCCAGCGCCGCTTCCGAAAACCAGCTGCATTCGAGCAGTTTCGGGTCGCGACTGAATTCCTCCACAGTCGCGAAGTGGGCTGGTCGCTGCCAAAACAGTCGTGCGGAACGATCGACGAGCACTCGGTGCGTGTCGTGCATCTCGGACCAAAGCAATGCGGGGATTTCTGTCCACCAGCGGCCTGGCTCCATTTCGCGCACGTCGAAGACGAATCTGCACGCAGCGGGTTTCGACTGCTTTGCCTCGACGATACGCCGATACCACGACTGCTGACTGCCGCGAACCATGGCGGGTGCGGGATGCTCGCCACGCACCCAGTTCGAATGCGGCGTGGCTGGCGTCGACATCGTCACGTGCCACCAGTGGCTGACGCCAGCGGCTTCACCGCACACAAGCAGAAGAACGAACAACGGCGCCAAGCGGCGACCCAGCTTCACGCCGACGCCATCGGTGGCTTGCCAATACGCGATGGCCAAGAACGCGATGGTCAAGGGAACGAAGTCGAATCGCTTGATGTTGTCCGGCTCGGCGATTTGGTAGTAGCCCGTCGCTACGGTAAAGAAAACCAGCATCCATGCCAGGAAATAGATCTGGCCGCCGCCGCGCTTTGACAGCCGACGCACCGAAACCAGCAGGACCGCCAGCAGCGCCGCCACCGTGACGCCTCCGATGTTCTGCAGAGCCAACGGCGAGGGCAAATGAAAGCCCGGCAGGATCATTCGGTACGTCGCAATGCCGATGGTGGTCGACATGCCGCTGACGTTGCCGAAGAGAGCCAGCGTGCCGTCCACACCGGTCGGGAACAGGCTGGGCTCGGGACGGGTTACGAAGCTCTGCCAAAGCGGCGCGAAGCTCGATGCCGTGGTGGCGGCTACAAGGGCAATCCACACGATCAACGTCGCCAAGAAGCCGACCAACGTGGCAGCTCCGTGCGCACATCGCTCGGCCAGGCGCCGCTCCGGACGCCCCAAGAAGAGCGCGATGTAAAGCGCAGGTGCGAGGTACAAGACGGCTTGCCACGAGACCAGCATGCCGAGGGCGGAAAACAGACCGGCGCCCAGACTTTCGCGGACTCTCCATTGGCCCAGACGATTGCTGGCCAGCCAGAACAGTGCTGCCGCAGAAGGCAGAAAGACGGCATTGTCTTCGACAGTCGCGAGATCGAGGACAGTCGGATAGCTGAGCAGCCACAGGGCCACGATCAGCGCGGTCAGCCGGCAAGACAGTCGAGCCCTTTGGGCTGTGTGTGCGAGCAGCGTTGCCGTCAGGCCGAACGCGGCCGCATTGAGTAGCCGGAACCCTTGCATCGCAGTTCCGCCGAATAGAAGCGAAATCCAGGCCGCGACAGCGTACAGCTGGGTCATGGCGAAATGGCTGGACCACCCGCCCGCCACCCAATGCGGACCCGAGCGCGCCACATCCCAAAGATAGACGCCCGAGTCCCAGTTGAGAAAGGTCGCCCAGCGCGGGCACGTCGCCCACCAGGCAATGAGGCCGACGGCAATCCCGAAAAGCAGCGCAATCGGCATGGGACGCGGGCGCGAGGCGCGGCTGCACCATCGTTCGAACAGCACACGGACCGGTGCTGGTTCGGGCGAGCGTTCGTCGTCGGCTGGACGGGACGGTGTTGTCGGTGGGGCTTGGGTCACGGATCCGGCGCAAAGTTATCACGAGATGCATGCGCGACGACCGTCCGGCCGTGACCGCCGTGACCCTAATTACCGAGATTCAGAGTCCGGCGAACGTAGGTCTTCCCGCGCCTAAAGCCCATAGTCATGGGCCATTTGGTCGTACAGACCGATCTTCGCGGGAATGGTGACATAGCGATTCCACGCGCCGTCGGTGCTGAACAGAGGATCGTTCGGGTGCGTGGTGTAGGAACGCGTGGGATCCCAGTTGAACGTCCCGAGTCCCCGCTTGTTCGGCAGCCCGAACATCACATCGCCGGCGGCGCGCTGCTCGGCGGAGTACTCGGCGATGAGGAATTTCAAGGTGGGGTAGGCGCTGGCCAATTGGGTGAACGTCGACTTCCAGTCGGCGGGGGTGCCTTGATAGCCGGCGACACCGTTCGGCGCGGTGGCGTAGCACGACTGCCCCAGAACATCGAAAGACACGCCTTGGCCGAGGACGCCGTCGAGCCACCACTTCGTGGTGTCGTAGTTGTTGCACTTGTCCAGATGCATGACCACAGCGATGTCCGGATCCACGTCGCGAACCGCGCGCACTCCCGCTTTGAGCAGGCTGGCGAAGTTGGCGAAGCTCGAATTGGTGATGCGGCCGGCGTCCCACAACAAACCGTTCGCGATTTCATTGCCGACGCTGACCATGTCGGGCATCGCGCCTTGTCCTTGAAGCTGCGTGATGGCGTCTTTCGTGTAGTCGTAGACGGTAGTTTGCAGAGTCGTCAGCGACTGTCCCGACCACGCGGCGGGCGTCGCCTGCGCCCCGGCGTTCGTCCAGGTGTCGGAATAGTGAAAGTCGAGCATGAAGCCCATGCCGATCTTCTTGATTCGCTTGGCGAGCGTGATGGTGTGGGCGAGATCGCGGAAGGCTTCGGGCATGCTAGCGGCGTAGCCGTCCGGCGCGCTGGGGTTCACGAACGTGTCCAGGCGGATGAAGTTGAAGCCGTGGTCTTTGAGGATTTGTTCGAGCGACTTCTGCTGGCCATTGTCGGTGTACGTGGCGCCCCAGTACTCGTCTTCGAGGGTGATGGTCACGTCGGCGCCCAGGATGAACGCTGGTTTGTACACGCCGCTCGCTGCGGCGTCGGGCATCGGGCGATCCATCGCCAGGTCGGAGACTCCATCGCCAGCAGGGGCATCGCGGCCGGGACCGATTCCGCTGTCCGTACCGTCTGGTTTCGCAGCATCGGCGAAAGGCGCGGCGTCTGGCTGGCTGCCGCCCGTGCCTGGCGCGCCACCCGTGCCGGTTCCACCGGCGTTAGCCATGCCGCCGGCCGCGCTTCCTCCGGCGTTGCTCGTCCCGCCCGCCGCGATTCCTCCGCTGGCGAGCATTCCGCCCGCTCCCACCGAGCCGCCGCTACCCCGCGTGCCGCCTGCGCCACCCGACTGCGAAGTCATGTTACTCGGTCCGGAATGGCAGCTCGCGAGGATCGCGAGGGCAAAGGCAACGCTGGTCTTAGGCAATTTCACGGCAGCCTCCACGGACCACCTAGTAGTGTGGCGGCGGCTCGTCGCCGGAGCCAACTTTCACACCGCCCAGCGACTTGCGCAGGACGGTCAGCTCCTTGGTCAGTCGATCGATGACCCTCTGCTGTTCGAACACCACGCGGCTCAGCTCATCGACCTGGCGTTCGAGATGCGTGTAGCGGACTTCGAGGGCCACGAGGCGCTCTTCCATGGCCATCCCATAGCACCGAATGGGCAGTGTTGGATGTTGTTGTAAGGACAACGATTCGATGTTTCTAAGACATCGCTTGGCTGTTGTCCATGCGACAGCGAATATTCTATCTAAGCGTAATTCATATGGATTCCTTCTGGCGCAACGCTTGCTCTAGGAGCGGGACAGAAAGGAATCGAATCATGGACCGTACCGCAAAACTCTGGATTGCCCTCGGCGTGGTGCTCGTCGGAGCCTTTACCGTGCTCGGTGTTTTCGGCCGCGAGGTGTACCGACAGGCGCCGCCCATTCCCGAGCGAGTCGTTACCGAAGACGGCCGGCTGCTCATGACCAAAGCGGACATCCTGCATGGCCAGCAGGTGTGGCAAAGCGCGGGCGGCCAAGAGGTCGGATCGATTTGGGGCCACGGCGCCTACCAAGCGCCCGACTGGTCCGCGGATTGGCTGCATCGCGAGGTGACCACGCTCGTCGACGAGCTGAGCGCGCAACGCTACGGCAAGCCGTTCGATGCGCTCGGCGTGGGCGATCGGGCAGCGGTGCAGGCACGCGTGCAGGAAGAAATGCGCACCAACCGCTACGACGCCAAGAGCGGCGTGCTGGTCGTTTCCAACCTGCGAGCGACGGCGATGGCCGCGACCGCGACGCACTACCGGACGCTGTTCGGCGACGATCCCTCGCTCGCGCGTCTGCGCCAGGCGTATGCGCTGCAAACCAACGCGTTGCCGGAGGCCGCCCAGCGCCAGGCCATGACCGCGTTCTTCTTCTGGACCGCCTGGGCCTGCACCACCGAGCGCCCGGGCCTGGCCGTCACCTACACCAACAACTGGCCGCACGACGAGCTGGTGGGCAATCACCCGACGTCGGCCAATGTGCTGTGGTCGCTGATCAGCATCGTGCTGCTCATCGCTGGGGTGGGCGCGCTGGTTTGGTACAAGGCATTTCGCGAGCGCGACGAAGCGCCGCCGGTGCCGGCAGAAAAAGATCCGTTGCGTGCCATCGAGCTGACGCCGTCCATGCGCGCGATATGGAAGTACGCCGCCGTGGTCATCGGGCTTTTCGTGTTGCAGGTCCTGACCGGCGCGTTGACCGCGCACTACACCGTCGAAGGTCAGTCGTTCTTCGGCATTCCCATCGCGCAGTGGATTCCCTATGCCGTTAGTCGCACGTGGCATCTTCAGCTCGCGGTGTTCTGGATCGCGACGGCGTTCCTCGCGGCCGGGCTATTCTTGGCGCCAGCCGTCGGCGGACGCGAGCCCAAGTATCAGCGCCTGGGCGTGCACGTGCTGTTCGGTGCGCTGATCGTCGTCGTGCTCGGCTCGCTGGCCGGCGAGTGGCTGTCCGTGCAGCGCCACCTCGGCCTCGGCGCCAGCTTCTGGTTTGGTCATCAGGGCTACGAGTATCTCGACCTCGGCCGCGCCTGGCAGATCGCCCTCTTCGTCGGGCTCGTGCTGTGGCTCGTGCTGATGCTGCGCGGTCTGTGGCCGGCGATTCAGCGCCGCGATAGCACGCGCCAGCTGGTCATCCTGTTTGCCGGCTCGTCGGCGGCGATTGGGCTCTTCTACGGTGCCGGCTTCTTCTACAGCGCGACCACGCACCTTTCCGTGATGGAGTACTGGCGCTGGTGGGTCGTTCACCTGTGGGTCGAAGGCTTCATGGAAGTCTTCGCCACTGCCGCCATGGCCTTCATCTTCACGCGACTTGGTCTCGTGCGGCCCACCACCGCCACGCGCGGAGTTCTGTTCTCGACCGCCATCTTCCTGGTCGGCGGCATTCCGGGAACCTTCCACCACCTGTACTTCAGCGGCACGCCAGTCTCCATCATGGCCATCGGCGCCACCTTCAGCGCTCTCGAAGTCGTACCGCTCGCGCTCATCGGCTTCGAGGCGTGGGAGACCTACAAGATGTCGCGAGGCGCGGCCTGGATGCACACCTATCGCTGGCCCGTGCGTTTCTTCCTGGGCGTCGCCTTCTGGAATCTCGTCGGCGCAGGCGTGTTCGGCTTCCTCATCAATCCGCCCATCGCGCTCTACTACATGCAGGGACTGAACACCACGCCAGTGCACGCGCACACCGCTCTGTTTGGTGTCTACGGCTTGCTCGCGCTCGGCCTGACCTTGCTGGTTCTGCGCCGGCTCTTGCCCGAGCGTGAATGGGCCGATCGTCCCCTCGCGGTCGCGTTCTGGTCCATGAACGGCGGTCTTGCTCTCATGGTCGCGCTCAGCCTGCTGCCGGTCGGCCTGGCACAAGCCGCTGCCAGCATCGACCACGGCACCTGGTTCGCTCGCAGCGCCGCGTTCATGCAGCAGCCGCTCATCCAGACCCTGCGTTGGTTGCGCATGGTTGGCGACTCCGTGTTCCTGGTCGGCGTCGCCGCTTTGGTCTGGTTCGCCGTCGGCCTCAAGACCGGCTGGTCCTTTGTGCGCGAGCGCGGGAGCACGCCCGAGCCGGCGATTGCGCCCGTGGTTCCAAGGGTCGTGGGGTAGGGAAACAACCGACGCCGTGCTGGCCTCTGCCCACGTCGGTGGAGGTCAGCGGCATGCGTAAGGCTCGCGGTCGAGCCGCACTCGATATAATTGAGACTTTGTAGGTCCTTAATTACACTATTTCGCCGAGTTGCGCCGATTTTTTCGATAGGTTTAGATTTTCGTTGGCCACATATCGAATGGCATGAATCGCGCGTATGCTTCGTGCATCTCTATTGCCCAGGAGGACTCTCACGATGGACCAGACTGCCGCCGTGCCAAGCGAAGGCGCCGCCAGGCTCGAAGAATTCACCTACGACGAGGCCACCCCGCGGGCCTTCGCGTTTGCGACAGTGCTCTGGGGCGTGGTTGGCATGTTGGTGGGGCTGCTCGTCGCGCTCGAGCTCGCCTTCCCTAGGGTCAGTGGAGGAGTTCCCTTCCTGTCTTTCGGGCGCCTTCGGCCATTGCATACCAACGCGGTCATCTTTGCATTCGCCGCCAATGCGGTCTTCGCGGCGGTGTACTACTCGACGCAGCGCCTGTGCAAGGCGCGCATGTTCAGCGACGTCCTGAGCCGCATCCATTTTTGGGGCTGGCAAGCCATCATCGTGGCCGCCGCCATCACCTTGCCGCTCGGCATTTCACAGGGGAAAGAATACGCCGAGCTCGAATGGCCGATCGACATCGCGGTTGCGCTCGTATGGGTGGTCTTCGCGATCAACTACTTCGGCACGCTGGCGCGCCGGCGCGAACGTCATATGTACGTCTCGCTGTGGTTCTACTCGGCGACCGTCGTGACCATCGCGATCCTGCACATCTTCAACAATCTCTCCATCCCGGCGGCGCCCTGGAAGAGCTACAGCATCTACGCCGGAGTCCAAGATGCGCTCATGCAGTGGTGGTACGGACACAATGCCGTCGGCTTCCTGCTCACCACGCCGTTCCTCGGCCTCATGTATTACTTCATGCCCAAGGCGGCTGGGCGGCCGGTCTTTTCGTACCGGCTCAGCATCATCCACTTCTGGAGCCTGGTCTTCATCTATATCTGGGCCGGTCCGCACCATCTGCACTACACGGCGCTGCCCGAGTGGGCGTCGACCCTCGGCATGCTGTTTTCGGTCATGTTGTGGATGCCGTCCTGGGGAGGCATGCTCAACGGCCTTTTGACCTTGCGTGGGGCCTGGCAAAAGGTTTCCGCCGATCCGGTGCTCAAATTCTTCGTCGTGGGCGTCACCTTCTACGGCATGGCGACCTTCGAGGGGCCATTGCTTTCGGTCAAGAGCGTGAACGCGCTCTCGCACTATACCGACTGGACCATCGCGCACGTGCATGCGGGCGCGCTCGGGTGGGTCGGCTTCATGACGTTCGGCATGCTGTACTGGATGATGCCGCGGCTGTGCCAGACCGAGCTGTGGTCGAAGAAGCTGGCCACCACGCATTTCTGGATCGCGACGGTGGGGTTGGTTCTCTACATCGTGCCCATCTACGTCGCGGGCATCACGCAGGGCTCGATGTGGCGCTCGATCGACGACGGCGGCCGGCTGGCGTATCCGGACTTCATCGAGACGCTGTCGGCGGTCATCCCGATGTACGTCGTTCGAGTGTTTGGCGGCACGCTTTACTTGCTGGGCGCCGTCTTGGCCTTCGTCAACTTGCTTGCCACGTGGGCGCGGCGACCAGCGCGCTACGAGATCGTCGTGCACAAGGTCGCGGCGCTGGCACCTGGGTTCCAGGACCCACCCCTGCCCAAGTCCCGCCTCAAGGGCGCGGCGGTCGTCGACCTGGCGCACACGATCGATGTTTGGCAGCAAGCCGCTTGGCACCGCCGATTGGAGCGCCTCCCCCTGCGCTTCACGGCCTACGTCGCCGTTGCGGTCGTCATCGCTTCGCTCTTCGAGATCATTCCCACCTTCTTGATTCGCAGCAACGTGCCCACCATCCAGACGGTGAAGCCGTACACGCCCCTCGAGCTCGCGGGGCGCGACATCTACCTCGGAGAGGGTTGCTACAACTGCCACTCGCAGATGATTCGTCCCATCCTCGCCGAGACCAAGCGCTACGGCGAGTTTTCGAAACCGGGTGAATTCGTGTACGACCATCCCTTCCAGTGGGGCTCCCGTCGCATCGGTCCCGACCTGGCGCGCGAGGGCGGTCGGCAGTCGAGCGTGTGGCAGGTCCTGCACCTGCAGAATCCACGGCAGATCAACGAACGCTCCATCATGCCGGAGTATGCGTGGATGCTCGACAAGGACATCGACTTCGACGGGATCCCTGCACGGCTGCGAGCCATGAAGAAGGTCGGCGTTCCCTACGACGATGCCACGCTGTCGGCCGGCGCGGCGCTGGCGCGCAAGCAGGCGGCCCTGGTCGCCAAAGAAATCGTCGATCAAAAGGGCCCGGCCGGCCTCGACACCAAGCAGGTGGTAGCTTTGGTGGCGTATCTGCAACGCCTTGGCAAGGATCTGTACGCCGCGCCCGAGCCGGCCATCGCGGCAGCGACAACTCCGCCCGCTGCGCCGCCTGCAGCGACTTCGCCCCATGAAGGAGGTGCGCTGTGAATCTCACCGATGTGGTAAGTCACGCTGGATTTGCCGGGTACGCGCAGGTCGGGTTTGTCGTCTCCCTCGTGGCCTTCGTGGGTCTCGTGGCCTGGGTGACGTTTCGCCCGAGGTCGGAGATGAAGGCGCATGCCCAGATGATTCTCGACGAGGAGCAAGCGACCCAGCAGGTGTTGACCAATGACCGGAGGCAGCCATGAGCGGCGACACGAGTCAGGACCTTCTGCGCGAGCACGAATACGACGGCATCCAGGAGTACGACAATCCGACACCCGGATGGTGGAATCTGATCTTCTTCGCGACCTTCGTATTTTCGGCTTGGTACATCCTCTATCACCACGCCAGCACCATCTCGACCTCCGTCGCGGAAGGCTACGAGCTCGACATGACCGACGACCTCAAGAAGCGCTTCTCGACCATCGGCGATCTCCAGCCCGACCAGCCGACACTGCTCAAGTACATGCACAACGAGGAATGGAAGCTGGTGGGGGCCTCGGTGTTCAAGGCCAATTGCATTTCTTGCCACGGCCCCGATGCCTCGGGACAGATTGGCCCCAACCTGACCGACGACTACTGGAAGAACGTCAAAGAGCTGACCGACATTCCCAAGGTGATCACGGCCGGTGCGGCTGCGGGCGCGATGCCGTCTTGGAAAACCCGCCTGCACCCGAACGAGATCGTGTTGGTGGCGGCCTACGTGGCGTCTCTACGCGGGAAGAATTTGCCCGGCCCCCGAGGACAAGAAGGTGATCGTATACCGCCATGGCCGCAGCCTGTGGCGCAGCCCTAATCCCGAACAGAAAGGCTACGCACGAAGGCTTCGGTTTGCTTCGAGGATCAGATGAACGCGCCACTACCGACACCGCCCGAAGACGTTCTGTCGACGCTGAATGCGGACGGAACGCGGCGCTGGCTGCGTCCACGGGTCGCGCCGGGGCGGTTTTGGTCGGCCCGGCGGATTGTGGCCTTTGGGCTCATGGCCCTGTTCATCGCTCTTCCATTTATTCGCATGGGGGGACGACCGGCCCTTCTCATCGACCTTGGGCACTGGCGGGTGGCCTTCTTCGGCAAGCTGTTCCTGCCATCCGACACCATTCTCCTTGCCGTATTTCTCGTCGGGGTCGTCGTCACGATCTTCTTGCTCTCGGCGGTTCTAGGGCGTGCGTGGTGCGGATGGGGGTGCCCGCAGACGGTGTACATGGAATTCCTCTTTCGCCCCATTGAGCGCTTGTTCGACGGCAAGCCCAAGCGTGGCGGCGTCCTCGGGCGGGAAGTTTCGTCGGCCCGTTTGGTCGGCAAGTATGTGGTCTTCGCGCTCATCTCCGTGCTCCTCGCCAACCTCTTTCTTTCGTATTTCGTCGGCGTCTCCAATCTTCGCATTTGGCTATTCGAGTCCCCTCGCCAGCATCCCACGGCCTTCTTCGTGGTGGCGTTTACCGCGGTGCTGGTCTTCGCCAATTTCGTTTGGTTCCGCGAGCAGACCTGCATCGTCGCCTGTCCTTACGGACGATTGCAGTCGGTGCTGCTCGATCGCGATTCCCTGGTGGTCAGCTACGATGCGCGTCGGGGCGAGCCTCGCGGACCGATCCGCAGCCGCCGGTTGGGCGCTCTCGATGCACCGGCGGTCGGCGATTGCGTGAATTGCGGTCTGTGCATGGAGACCTGCCCAACCGGCATCGATATCCGCGGCGGCCTGCGCATGGAGTGCATTGCCTGCGCCCAGTGCATCGACGCTTGCGACGCCGTCATGGACAAGGTCAAGCGGCCGCGCGGGCTCATCGGCTACAGCACGCAGGCCCGCCGCGAAGGTGGAAAAGGGCGATGGCTGCGCCCGCGCGTCTTCATCTACGGTTCGGTCATGGCGGCGCTGGCCACGTTGCTCGTCGTGATGGGCACGAGCGCACAGCCGAGCGACGTCATCCTCTTGCGCGGGCTCGGCATGCCGTTCACGGTGCTTCCGAGTGGCGACATCGTGAATCCCGCGCGCATCAAGATCAGCAACCGCGAAAACGCCGAGCGAACCTATACCGTGGAGATTGCGGAAGGCGCGGCCCAGCTTCTGCTCGACGCCGAGCCTCTGCACGTGGCGGCCGACGGCTCCGTGGTGCGAGCCTTCTTCATCAAGGAAGCTCCCTCTGCTTTCAAGAACGGCCAATCCAGCGTCCGGCTGCGGGTGCGGGACGGTCACAGGTTCGACAAAGAAATCGGTTATCGCTTGCTCGGACCTCGAGGAGGTGGCGGATGACGACGACAACAGCTACAGCGACGACGACCAATCGCTCCCTCCGCTGGCCAGTGGCCATCGCGGGCATGATCATGTTGCACGCGGCTGGCATGGTGACGGTCATCCTGGTTGCCACGCGCGACCCGTCCTTCGCCGTCGAGCCCAACCACTATCAGAAGGCGCTGGCCTGGGACGCCTTTTCGGCGCGCAACCGCGCGAGCCAGGCCCTCGGTTGGAAGGCCACCGCGCGAACCGATGCCGGTCTCGCCGCGAACGGCACGCGCGGCCTCGAGCTGGACATCGCCGATCGCGAAGGCAACCCGGTACGCGGCGCACGCGCCGCCGTGCTTGCGTTTCCCCACGCCCGCGGCGAAGAGCGCATGCGCGCCGACCTGGTGGAGACGACGCCCGGCCATTACACGACTCATGCGGGGATGGTACGCACGGGAATCTGGGAGCTGCGCCTGGTTGCCCAGCGGGGCGACGACAGCTACACCACGACACTCTTGCACTCGGTGGGCGCAGCGCCATGACCGGCTTTTACAGTGCAGTTCTCATTGCGAGCCTGCTCGGCAGCCTTCACTGCGCCAGCATGTGCGGACCCTTCGCGGCGTTCGCCATGCTTCGCGACCCACGTCGCGGTCCGGCGACCTTGCAGGCGCTCTATCACGGCGGCCGCCTGCTGGCCTATCTGGTGCTTGGCGGTCTTGCGGGCAGCGTCGGCGCGTCCCTCGACTTCGGCGCATCCTTGCTCGGTGTCGGCCGCATCGCGGGCGTGCTCGCCGGCGGCATGCTCGTGCTCCTCGGTGGGCGACGAATGCTGGCCATCTTCGGAGTGCGCTTGCCGAAGGTCACGGGCACTCTCGTGCTCGGCCGACTCATCGCCCGAGTGCAGAGGCGCTTCGTGCAGGCGGCACCCACGGCGCGCGCCTTCGGCACGGGGCTGTGCACGGCGTTGCTTCCTTGCGGATGGCTTTATGCCTTTGTCGCTACGGCCGCCGGCACCGGCAGCACGATGCGCGGCTTGTGGGTCATGTTACTTTTCTGGACCGGTACGGTCCCCATTCTGGCGGGCATTGGCGCGGGCGTGCGGCAGGTTCTGGCTCGGGCTGGCCGCTGGGTTCAACTCGCGACGGCGATCTTGGTCATCGGGCTGGGCGTATCGTCGATCGTCGGACGCTGGAGCATCGTGGTCCCGCCGGCATCGGCCGGAACGGCCAACACGCCGACGGAGCATCACCGGTGTCCATGTCACTAGCCGCGGCCACCACGGCGTCTCAGGGCCGCGAGCACGACTGTGCCCACTGTGGCTTGCCGGTTCCCCCCGGCCTGGTCGACGCCGATGCCAGCGAGCAGTTTTGCTGCAACGGCTGTCGGATCGTGCGCGCGACCATCGAGTCCTGCGGTCTTGGCCAGTACTACGGCATGCGCACCGACGAGGCCGCAACGCCGGCGAAGCCCACCGGCCGCGCCTACGTCGAGCTCGACGATCGCGCCTTTTTGGAACGGCACGCGCCCGCCGTGCGCACGACCGTGCGAGCCATCGAGTTGGTGCTCGAAGGCGTCCATTGCTCGGCGTGTGTCTGGCTTCTGGAGAAACTGCCGCGGGTGCTTTCTGGTGTCGTGGAAGCCCGGCTGGATATGCGGCGTTCCACGCTGCGGGTGACCTGGGACGAGCGGGCGGTGCCGCTCTCAAAGATTGCGCGGACGCTGGATAGTTTCGGCTATCGGCCTCACGTCGGACGCGATCCCGAGGTGCGGAGCATACGGCAACGCGAAGACCGGCGACTGCTCGTCCACATCGGGGTCGCGGGCGCCGGCGCGGGGAACGTCATGCTGCTCGCCTTTGCCCTTTACGGCGGCTACTTTCATGGCATCGAAGGCGAGTACGCTCGTCTCTTCCGCTGGACCAGCCTGGTCATCAGCTTGGTCGTCTTGCTTTGGCCCGGCAGCATGTTCTTGCGAGGAGCCTGGGCCGCCTTGCGCACCCGCAGCGCGCACCTCGACCTGCCCATCAGCATCGGACTTGTCGCCGGCACCATCGCCGGAACCATCAACACCGTCCTCGATCGTGGCGAGATCTACTTCGATTCGTTGACCGGGCTCGTGTTTCTTCTCCTCGTCGGCCGATTCGTGCAGCGCCGGCTCGAACGCCGGGCCGCAGACTCCGTCGAGCTTCTCTTTTCTCTTACGCCCGCTTTCGCACGTCTGCGCCGCGGCGATGAGGTTTGCGAAGTTCCGGTCGACTCACTCACCCCCGATGACCTCGTCGAGGTTCGGCCGGGCGAATCCTTTCCCGCCGACGGCGTCGTCGGCGACGGCACATCATCGGTCAACCTGGCGCTCTTGACCGGCGAGTCGCGCCCACAGTCCGTGGGCGAAGGCGACCGGGTCTTCGCCGGCGCGGTCAACCTTGCCGGCGTTCTCCTCGTCCGCATCACCGCGAGCGGCCGCGCCACCCGCGTGGGAAAGCTTCTATCGTTGGTCGAAGAATGCAGCCGTCGCAGAGCCCCCATCGTCCAGTTGGCCGACCGCATGGCGGGGTGGTTCACCGTGATCGCAACCGGCCTGTTCGCGGCCACGCTCGTTTTCTGGCTCTTCGTCGAGCCGGGGCATGCGGTGGATCGGGCGGTGTCGCTTCTCATCGTCAGCTGTCCCTGCGGCCTCGGGCTCGCCACGCCGTTCGCAGTCTCGGTGGCACTCGGCCGCGCGGCCCGACAGAAGATCCTGATCAAAGGCGGCGACGTTCTAGAAAAGCTCGCGCGCAAATCCAAGACCGCACCCATCCTGTTCCTCGACAAGACGGGGACCCTGACCGAGGATCGGTTGAGCGTCGTGGATTTTCGCGAGGCGCCCGAGGGCGCGCCCGCCCACGTGCGCGCCTGGGTTGCAGCCCTGGAAAAGCAAGCCTCGCATCCGATTGCCCAGGCCTTCGCCCTCGAGGCGGCCGCGGACGCACCCGCGACGCTGCATCGGGCGCATGCGACCGGCGTCGAGGGAACTGTCGCGGCTCACGCGTTGCTGGTCGGCTCGCGTGACTTCATCCGCTCGCGTACGCGCACCGTAACCACGCCCGGCTGGGCCGAAGAAGCGAGCCACCAGATGTCGGCGCAAGCACTGACTCCCGTATGGATTGCGGTCGATGGTCGCCTGGTCGCCGTGGCAGGCGTGGGTGGAAAAATTCGCAGCGACGCGCGCGCCACCATCGCCGACCTTTCCCGTCGAGGCGTGCAGGTTGCGATCCTCTCGGGCGACCATCCGGCCACCGTGAAAGCCGTCGGCGCCGCCTTGGGACTTGGCGAAGCGAGCTGTCATGGCGGTCTCTCGCCGGAAGACAAGGTCCGCGCGGTGGAGGCGGCGGCGAAGGGCGGTGCGCCGGTTTTCATGGTCGGCGATGGGGTCAACGACGCCGCTGCGCTCTCCGCCGCGACGGTAGGCATTGCCGTTCACGGCGGCGCGGAAGCCAGCCTGAGCGCGGCGGACATTTACCTCGGACGTTCGGGCCTTGGGCCTGTCAGCGAGGTCTTCGACGGCGCCGAACGAACCTTGTCGGTGATTCGGCGTTGTCTCGCAGTCTCGCTTGCCTACAACGTGCTCGCGGCAGGGTTGGCGATCACGGGCGTGGTGAACGCGTTGCAAGCTGCCGTGCTCATGCCCGCGGCATCTTTTACCGTGCTGGGCATGGCGCTTTGGCTGCGCTCCTTCGCCAAGGAGGCGGCGTGAGCGTCATCTACCTCCTCATGCCGCTGGCCTTCGCCCTGGGCGGCGCCGCCGTGTGGGCCTTCGTCCGCGCGACCCGCGCCGGCCAATTCGACGATCTCGAAACCCCCGCGCACCGAATCCTCCACGACGACGAGCCGAGCCCGCCCGACGCGTGAGAGCTGATGAATCCCCATGCATCGGGACGGTCATGTTCCGCAAGGCTCCTCGGCAGGCTTTTCGCTCCGTGTTCGCTAGACTACTGCACACGCCACGAGACCGTTACGACACGCACGAGGAGGGCACGACGATGAAGCCGAAGAACACGATTTACCTTTGGTTCGATAAGGACGCGCAAGAGGCGGCGCGCTTCTACGCCGCTACATTCCCGGATAGCAAGGTGACCGCCGTTCACAAAGCGCCGAGCGACTTTCCGGGCGGCAAGAAAGGCGATGTGCTCACGGTGGAGTTTACCGTCGTTGGTATTCCCTGTCTCGGGCTCAACGGCGGGCCGACGTTCAAGCACAGCGAAGCCTTTTCTTTTCAGATCGCGACCGATAGTCAGGAGGAGACGGATCGTTACTGGAAGGCGATCGTCAGCAACGGCGGCGCGGAGAGCGCGTGCGGTTGGTGCAAGGATCGCTGGGGACTGTCGTGGCAGATCACCCCGCGCGTCCTCACCGACGCGCTGGCGGCGGGTGGCGCCGAGGCAAAGCGCGCCTTCGAGGCCATGATGTCGATGGGGAAGATCGACATCGCTGCCATCGAAGCAGCCCGGCGCGGCTGACGCCTCATCAGGCTGTTTACTTTCGGGTCCGAGCCCGGCGGAGCCGCCTGGCTCGTAACTCCCGGGGTGGACTCGCCGTCGACCTGGCGGCCAGAAAACGCGCTACCATGCTCGTCATGAGGACGAAGCTGGTGTGGATCTCGGGGATGATGATTGGTTTGCTGGCGTCGGGAGCCTGCAGTAGCTCTACCTCGGGTGCGCGCGATGGGGCGGCGGCGGGCGACGATGCAGGAAAGCAGGATCGCGGCGCTGGCGGCCAGAGTGCTACGGGCGGCTCGGGCAGCGGCGGACTCGGTACGGGTGGCGCGGGCAGCGGCGGCGCTCTCGCGGGCGCAGGCGGTGTCGCCAGCGGCGGCCGCGATGGTGGGGTCGGCACAGGTGGCAGCACCGGCGGTAACGATGCGAGCACGGCGGGCTCGGACGGCCGGGACGCGGCTGGCGGGAGTGGTATCGATAGCGGTCGAGGCGGCGCCGGCGGCTCTTTCGTCGATGGCAGTGTCGTTGGCATCGACGGTGGTTGTGGCACCTCGACAACTGCGCCGGCAGTCGCGCGCGGCGGGCAATACTTCGGATTTTCCGAGAAGCTCAATCGGTACTACACGGACTGTGCTTGGCGACCGTCAAGCACGGTGTACGTCAGCCCGAACGGGACGGCCGATGGTAGCTCGCGTTCGACTCCAGCCAGCGTGGCGACAGCCTTCGCGGCGGTCGTGCCCGGAAGAATGATCGTGTTTACCGCCGGCACCTACGCCGGCTGCTTCGAGCTCGATTCGGATCACAGCGGCACCTACGACAGTCCCATCGTCCTTCTCGGTGAGCGCAAAGCCGACGGCTCGCCCGCGGCGACGATCAACTGCTGCAGCTCCGGGCGCAAGACCTGCATCAACCTGGAAGCTTCCGACTACGTCGCGGTCGACGGGTTCGAGCTGGTGGGTGGCGACTATGGCGTGCGCTCGGTGGGCGCCGGCTATCCCGCCAACCAGCACCAGAAGGGCACCGCCGTGCTGAACAACCTCGGCCACGGCCAAAACAAAGATCCCTTCGGGAATCCGATTGGCTCGTGATCGAGAACTGCATCGGCCACGACTCAGGCACCGGCGATGGGCACGGAATCTACCTGAGCAACGGCAGCGACTGGAACATCGCCCGCTACAACGAGATGTACAACACCGCCTCGTCGGACTTCCAGATCAACGCGGATCCGGCGTCCACCTGCACCGACGACGGCGTGGACGTGACCGATCCCGAGTGCGACGCGGTTGCGGGTAGCAGCCCGACCGGCGGCCGCGGTGCCTCGGACTTCATGTTGATCGAAGCCAACTTCTTCCACCACAGCTTGGCGCAAGGACCGAACTTCACCTCGGTCCGCAACAGCACCATCAAGAACAACATCTTCGCCTTGCCCGCGCGCCACGTGGCGAGTTTCTGGCAGGAGACCGACAATCCCAAGCTCGGCTCGTCCAACAACTTGGTCGCCCACAATCTGTTCATCACCCAGACCGCCAACCGACAAGCCATCGGAGTCACCAACAGCTCCACCGGCAATCAATTCAAGAACAACGTCGTCATGTCAGTCAGCCTCAGTGGAGGCTCGGTTACTGCCAATGCCAACGGCCAGCTGCTGGCCACGGACGCCACCACAGTGACGGCCAACACGTTCGAGCACAACGCCTGGATCTCCGGGTTCTTCGGCTCCGACGATACCTCGCCGGCCTACACCCCGACCGCCACTGAGCGAGTCATCGCGACCGTCGACCCCGCCTGGTTTGTGGCCTTCCCGACGACGGTCGGCCACGACCCGGCGGCCTTCGCCCCCACTGCCACCACGCCGTGGCTCGATTTCGGCAACCTCCTGCCCGAGGTTCCCACCGATCGCGCCGGTGTGGTGCGCCATGCTCCCGTGGATCTCGGACCGTTCGAGCGATGATCGACCTGGTTGAGCTAGCGAGCGAGGAGAGAGAGACGTCGATGACACGACCCGTGAGAGTTTTCATGCGATAATCGCATGGAATGCTTTCGTTTCTGATACGTGCGCTGACGGCGGGCTCTGTCTTTGTGTTGCTGGCGATTTTCGCCGGTTGCGACGACACGTCGGCGCTACTGCACGACGGCGGGCTCGCTCAGGCCGAGGCCGGTGCGCCCGCTCAGGCCGAGGCCGGTGCGCCCGCCAATCCTACGGTCGTGGTGCTCCCCGATACGCAGTTCTATGCTGCCGGATATCCCGACATCTTCCAGGCACAGACGCAATGGATTCGGGACAATCGCGTTTCCGCCAACCTGGTTGCGGTACTTCACGAGGGAGACATCGTCGACAACCCGAATAGTCAGGCCCAGTGGCAAGTCGCCTCCGATGCCTTTGCGAAGCTCGACGGAGTGATTCCTTACTTGGTGCTGGCGGGTAATCATGACGAGGACTGGAACCGCCAGGGCTATATGGACCAGTATTTTCCGCTCTCTCGCTTTGGCCAGTACGCCTGGTTCGGTGGTGCGTTCCAGTCGAACCAGGCCGAGAACACTTACGCCGAAGTCACCATCGGCAGCTCGGTCTGGCTTTTGCTCGCCCTCGAATTCGGACCTCGCCATGCGGTCGTGGCGTGGGCTGACGGCGTGCTCAAGGCACACGCCTCCGAGCCGGCGATCCTGGTGACTCACGCCTACCTTTACAACGATGGTACCCGCTACGACGTCACCAAGACGCCAACGCAATCGTTCGAACCCGACACTTACAACTACACTCCGGCCGAAGGCATGAACGACGGCGAGCAGCTTTGGCAGAAGCTGGTGCTGGGAAATGAGAACGTGAAGCTTGTTCTTTCTGGCCACTGCCTGGGCGATCCCGACAATGCCATTCCAGCGGCCGCCCGCCTAACCAGCGTTCGCCCGAGCGGTTCGACGGTGCATCAGATCTTGGCAAACTACCAGACCTGCGCCGACATGGGATGCTGCGGGCAGCATCCGAATCTCCATGGCGGAAATGGCTACCTACGGCTGCTCGAGTTCGACGAAGTCAACCGTGTGATTCGGGTCCACACATTTTCGCCCTATCTCGGGACGCTCATCGAGCAGGACGACAGCGAAGACTTCGTCCTTGCGTGGCCTTGAGCTGGCGAGGATGCCCGGCCCCGAAGTAGGTAGCACCGAGAGCGGGAAGGCACCTCGGTTAGTTCACGATGTGGATCGTCCCGGTCATCGCGGCGTGGATCGAACAATCGTAGAACAAAGTCGCTGGCGCATCGGCAGGCACGACGAAGACCACGTTGCCGGAAGTTGCGCCGTTGCCTGTGACGCCGGATGAATACGCGTTGTCCGTGCCCGTGCTTTGAACAGTCTTGATGTAGAACGGGTGGCCCGGCGTATTCACGGCAAAGGTATAAGTCATGCCTCGACAGAATGTGAATGACGGATTGGACATGCCGTCGATCACGTAGGCGGTCATCCCGGAGTTTGTTACGGTCAGGGTACCAGCCTGCTGGCAACTGGCGCCGGTCCCGGTCGTCCCGCCGGTCCCCATCGCGCCGCCGCTCGCAAGCGACCCACCCGAGCCCATCATCATGCCGCCGGCACCCATCATCATGCCGCCGGTCCCCATCGCGCCGCCGCTCGCAAGCGTACCGCCCGAGCCCATCATCGTGCCGCCGGTCCCCATTGCGCCGCCGCTCGCAAGCGCTCCGCCCGAGCCCATCATCATTCCACCGCCACCCATCATGCCGCCCGTGGCCCCGATTCCCCCCGAACCCGTCGTCATCCCGCCCATCGCCGCAGCGCCACCCGAGCCCATCATCAAGCCGCCGACACCCATCATGGTTCCGCCGAGTCCGTTCATTCCACCAGAGCCGGTCGTCGTACCGCCTGCGCCCACTCCGCCCGAGCCGACCACCGTGGTTCCTCCCTGCCCGGATAGACTCGTTCCACCGCTTCCTGTGGTGCCGCCTTGCGCGCCTCCGACGCTGCTGACGGAACCTCCGGTGCCAGACGGGTTGTTGCTCGAGCTACATCCCACCGTGAGCACTGCTGCTCCGGCGGAAAGAGTCACTACCAAAAACGAAAGATCTCGCATCGTCCTTACCATCACAATTCCCCTCCAAAGCCCGAGGGCGATTCGAGCCCTGCGATAAAAAGCCTTCGCGTGAAATACGCCGGATTCACTTGCGCTTTCCTAGCCCAAGCGCGCCTCGCACTGACATTGGATTACAGAGCGCACCGCGAGGATTCACAGCTCTGTAATCCGCAACGCGCGTGCGCCTGCGCCGCACGTTTCGGTTTCGAAACTAGCGAGCGTGAGAGGGCCCTAGGTCATCGTCGCTATTGGCATGACGAGAACGGGGCAGGGGGCGTTTTGCACGACCTTCTCGGCGACGCTGCCGAGTAAGAAGTGGCCGATGCCGTGTCGTCCGTGGGCACCCATCACAATCAAGCCGGCGCCAATCTGCGCGGCGTGGTCGACGATGGCCGTGTACGTGCGGCCCGACTCTGAAGCCCCGGTACAAGCAATATTCTGTTCCCGAACCTCGGCCACAGTACGGCCCAGTTTTTCCGCGGCGTCCGTCCTCATGCCTTGCATCGCCATCGGCAGTGCGACGATATCGCCCGGCGGCGGCATGACGAACGCCAGATCCAAGTCGACGTGCAGGATTTCGATGGTGGAATGAAAGGTCCGCGCCAGATCCATCGCTGCATCCAAGGCCATGGCTGACGCATCGGAGAAATCCGTTGGAACCAGGATCAACTTCAGATCGGCGAGTTTCATTTTCATGACACTCCTATCGCGTTCTTAGGTGGAGGGCGCGTCTCGTCGGCGCGCCTCCAATCGAGGAGCAGCATAGCCAAGTGTCCGCCGCTCGGGCCCTTCACGCCAGACGTCGATTTCCTCGTGCCGCTGGTGTGCGGCGTGTTTACGGTTCGCTTGCGGCGATCAAAGCGGATGTGATGCACTTCTCAAGGCCGTCGCCCACAAGACGAGCACCTTTGGCAGACAGGTGCGACTCGTCTAAGTAAAGCAGCTGGCGATCGGACTCGATCATGCAACCTTGGTTGGGGCATAGGTAGGCGTACGGGTGCACCATCTCAATAGCTGGTTCGAGATGCGAAACCGCTTCGGTCAGCAGCTCGTTGACCTGCGCTTCGGTCTGCGCGCGGTCTTTCGACTCGTCGGTCGCGCATCTGTTCTCGTCCAGGCCTCTGAAGTGTGCTCTGCCGACACAAGTTACCGCTTCCGTGGGCGGCAGCGGCACTTGACCGACGACAATGATGCGGCGGCCACTGTTCGTCAACGTCACGAGCACCTGCCGCAAGCGATCGACAAACAGTCGGCGGGATGTTTCCGTCGTGGCTTGGCGGCCATCAAGGCTAAGGCGAAGACTCCCGGTCGCGTAGACGTCCCACCGGGCGGCGAAAATGACGACCCGTGCTTCTTTTTCTGCGAGCACGGCTTGAAGCGCGGCATCGTTGAACTCGCCACAGTCTGCTCGGGTGGGATCGAAGGGTGAAAACTGGACGCCGGGAATAGGCGGACATCCGGCCTTCGTGATCTGCCGAGTAACCAGCCCCAGTTGTCGACCGATTTCACGAAGTACAGGGACAAGATGTGCTGCGTGAGAATCGCCCCAGAGAATCAATTGATACCTCGATGCCACGGTTGGAGCTCCGAGCAGACAACCCTCGACCGGTGGAAGGGATGCAGCGCGAGCCAAGCAAGCCGACGTCTGCAGAGACTCGGCCTCTTTCGCGAGATCGCCGACATCCGCGCCGCGGGCCGGGAGCCCGTCGCCGAGGTATAGGACCAACCCAACAACTACGAAGACAGCGCTGGTAGCAAGTCCGCCAATGACCCACGACCTCACCTTGGCCGCGACGACATGTGCCCTACGGAACGGAGTTTCGACAAATCGCCATGACAACCATGCGATGACAAAGATGACAACGACGAGGCCAATGCGCTCGAACGTGGATAGCATGCGATTGGCGAACACTCGGCCGAATACCAGAATCGGCCAATGCCACAGGTACAGCGAATACGAGATCATTCCTACCCAGACCAGAGGCCTCAGAGATAGGATTCTTCCCCCGATGGAGGGACCGCCTTCCCCGGCGGCGATGATGAGCGCCGCGCCCACACAGGGGAGCAATGCCGCTATTCCAGGGAAGGGCGTTGTCTTGCCAAACCAAGTCACGGCGAGGACAAGCAGACCTATCCCCGTGAGCGAAATCACCGACGCCAAGGCGCGAGGGGCCCGCGCCACAACGCGAGACACGGCCGAAAAACTGAGTAACGCTCCGAGTGCAAGTTCCCACGCCCGCGACGGCAACAAGTAGAAGGCTGCGTTCGGATTGCTGCCCACCCAGTGCACGCTCAGGATCAGGGTTCCCACAAGCACGGTCAGCGTGGCCGGAATCTTCCACTTCGATGTTGCCGGCTTACTCAGGACTGCAAGAAAAAGCGGCCAACAGACATAGAACTGTTCTTCGAGCGACAGAGTCCAAGTGTGGAGGAAGGGTGTCTGTTCCGAACTGGGCGCGAAGTAGCCCGACCAGCGAAAGAACAGAATGTTGGATGAGAAGGCCGACGAAGCGACCAGTGTCTCTCCAAAGGCCTTGAGCTCTGTGGGTGGTAGCAGAAGAAAGGCTGCAGCGATGGCAGCTGCAAACATGCCGAACAGAGCCGGGAGGATTCTTCTTACTCGCCGCTGATAGAAAACGAATATCGAGAAGCGATGAGCCCGCAGCTCGCGCTCGATGATTTGGGTTATCAAGTAACCCGATATCACGAAGAAGGCGTCGACGCCGATGAATCCGCCAGGGCACGAAAAGCCGGCGTGGAAGAAGATAACCGGCAGAACGGCCAGCGCCCGCAGACCATCGACGTCCGGGCGGTAAAAGTTCTGGTGCGGGTCGGCCGATCTCATCTCATGCGGCTAAAGCGCCGCCCTACAGATTCTTGTACAGCGGGCCGCCTCCGCCCTCCGGCGGAACCCAGTTGATGGCGCCGTAGGGATCTTTGATGTCGCAGGTCTTGCAGTGCACGCAGTTCGAAAAATCGACGCGCAGGCGGAGGAACTTGCCGGTCTCTTCTTCGCGCTCGATGACGTAGACGTTGGCCGGGCAGAATTTTTCGCAGGGGTTGCCGTATTCTTCGGCGCAGCGTTGGCAGTAGCTGGTATCGACCTTCAGGTGGCAGGGCTGCTTTTCTTCGTGGCGCGTGCCCGAGTGGTACACGTCGGTCAGCTTGTCGAAGGCGATGCCTTGGTTGTCGTACTTGAAGGTGCTCTTGGGCGCGCCGCTTGGATAAACCTCGAGCAACTTCTTCGTGTCCTTGTGGTCTTCGTGCAGCGGCAGCTTGTCCAGCGGATAGCGTCCGCCGGTGACAGTCATGAGCCCCGCTTGAAGGCTGCCGCCCACCAGGCCCGCCTTCATCAGCTGCCGGAAATTGCGCGCGGGATACATGTCCTTGACGATGTACGACTCGGCCACGGCCTTTTCGTAGCTTTCGAGCTGCTTTGCCGAGAAATCGTCTTTCAGTAGCGCCTCGAAGATCGTTTCGGCAGCGAGCATGCCGGACTTCATGGCGTAGTGGACACCTTTGAGCTTGGGCATCGCCACCATGCCGCCACTGTCGCCGCAGATGAGCGCGCCGTCCATCGACAGCTTCGGCATCGAGTAGTAGCCGCCCTCGGGAATCGTCTTCGCGCCGTACGAGACGACCTTGCCGCACTCGAGAAGCTTGCGCATGAACGGGTGCTGCTTGAACTCGCAGAACTTCTGGTGCGGGTCGATCAGCGGATCCTGGTAGTCGAGTCCGGTGATCACGCCGACGGAAAGCTGATTGGCGGACATGGCGTAGACGAAGCTGCCGCCAAAGGTCTTGCTGTCCATCGGGTAGCCCATGCTGTGAATCACATGACCAGCCGGCAGCGGCGATCTCTCGAATTCCCACACCTCTTTCACGCCGGTGGCGTAGGCCTGCGGATTCTTGCCTTCGTCGAGGCCGAGCTTCTTCACGAGCTGCTTCGTGCACGAGCCGCGCGTGCCTTCGCAGAAGACCGTGCACTTGGCGATGAGGTTGGGACCGGCCTCGAAAATGCCTTTGGGCGTACCATCGGGGTTCACGCCCTTGTCGCCGAGCTGCACGCCGATGACTTTGTTGCCGTCGTAGATTACTTCTTGGGCAGGGAACGTCGTCAGCGCGTCCACGCCCGCGGCAGAGAGCTGCTCGCCCAACCATTTCACCATCTTGCCGAGCGAGATGATGAGGTTGCCATGGTTATTCATCTGCGGCGGCACCACCGGCAGCTTGAGCGCGTGCTTCTTGGTGAAGAAGTACACGGCTTCGCTCTTCACTTCGCCTTCGATGGGCGCGCCCTTTTCCTTGTAGTCGGGGACGAGCTCGGCCAGTGCTTTCGGCTCCATGACCGCGCCCGAAAGGATGTGGTCGCCCAAGTTCGCGGCCTTCTCGATAACCGCGACCACCATGTCGATGCCCAACGTTTCTTCGTTGATGGGCTTGCCCACCTTTTCGCCCTTGGCCACAGCAGCGTTGTGCTGGGCGATGAGCTTGGTCAATCGCAGAGCGCCGGAGAGGCCGGCCGGGCCGCCGCCGACGAAGACGACGCCCGCTTTCATGGTGTCTCGCTGGATCATGATCCTTACTTATCCTTCTTCGAAGGTGTCCGCACGCCGAAAGAACGTCGCATCTCGACGCATGAAAATAGGCTCTTTCGCTGACGACTGTGGCTAATATCGCGTCTCGGAGAGGAGTCGCCGCCGTGACCTATCTACCTGCTTCCAATCGCTATGACCAGATGCTCTACCGACGCTGCGGTAGGAGCGGCATCGACCTGCCCGCCATTTCGCTCGGGCTTTGGCACAATTTCGGCGGCGTCGATGTTTTCGAGAACGCGCGCGCCATGGCCCGCCGGGCCTTCGATCTCGGCATCACGCATTTCGACTTGGCCAACAATTACGGGCCGCCGCCCGGCAGCGCCGAAGAAACCTTCGGCCGCATTCTCGACAAAGACCTGCGGCCATTTCGCGACGAGCTCATCCTTTCAAGCAAGGCCGGTTGGGACATGTGGCCCGGGCCGTACGGCAACTGGGGCAGTCGCAAATACCTGGTCTCGAGCCTCGACCAAAGCCTGCGGCGCATGCGGCTCGACTACGTGGACATCTTCTATCATCACCGCCGCGATCCGCGGACGCCCATCGAAGAAAGCATGGCCGCGCTCGACTTCATCGTGCGCAGCGGGCGCGCGCTCTACGTCGGTGTCTCATCGTACGACGCCGAAGACACGCGCAAGGCCGTGCGCATCTTGCGCGACCTCGGCACGCCTTGCCTGATTCACCAACCCAAGTACAGCATGTTCGAGCGCACCGTCGAAGGCGGCCTGCTCGACGTTCTCGACGACGAGGGCGTTGGCTGCATCGTCTTCTCACCTCTCGCCCAAGGCCTGCTAACCGACAAGTACCTCAAGGGCATTCCGGAGGGTTCGCGTGCCTCGAAGCCGCACGGCTTCCTCAAGCCCAAGGACATCACGGCGGCGAAGCGCGACAAGATTCGGCGGCTGGACAGGCTGGCGCGCAAGCGCGGTCAGTCGCTGGCGCAATTGGCGCTGGCGTGGGTCCTGCGCCGTCCGAGCGTAACCTCGGCGCTCGTCGGCGCGAGCCGCGTGGAGCAAATCGACGACGCCGTCGCTGCGCTCAAGGACCTTGCCCTGTCGACGAAAGAGCTCGCAGCTATCGAAGCCATCCTGCGCGGGTAGCGGCGGCTCCCGTGCTACCCTCACGGCGTGACTGATCCCGACCGGCCGGACGACATCGTGACGCTTACCCGTTTTGGCGAATTGCCGGCGGCGCAACTGCTGTGCGGTCGCTTGGAGTCGGAAGGAATCGAGTGTTTCATTCCCGACGAGATCATGGCCGGCCAGACTTGGCATCTCAACCGCGCCATCGGTGGCATCCGAGTGCAAGTACGGCGCTCTGACCTCGACCAAGCCAAGCAGGTCCTCGAGCAGGCCGGCTCAGGCGTCGACGGCTTCGCCATTCCGCCCGCGGACGGCGCGACTTCCGACCCTGGGCCGGGAAACAACGGCGTCGGCGAAGGCCTCATCAGCCCCGGCGACCGCGCAGCCTACCGCTCGATGCGCGTGGCCTTGGTCAGCTTATGGTTGATGGGGCTGATTCATCCCTATTCGCTGTGGCTCGCGGTGCGCGCCCTTGGCCAGAAAGACATCACCGCATGGGGCCGCCGCCGTGCCGGCATAGCGCTCTTGGTGAGCCTCGTCGGCTGCGGCTTCTTCGCGCTCCTTCTTGCCAAAGGATTGCGCCGCTAGCCCCAATGGCGGTCGCTAGCCCTTGTCAGTCTTGTCCGCTTTTTCGGTCGGGCTCGTCTTCTCGGTCTTCTCGGTCTTCTCGGTCTTCTCGGTCTTCTCGGTCTTCTCGGTCTTCTCGGTCTTCTCGGTCTTCTTGGCCTTGTCGGCCTTTTCAGATTTCTTGCCCTTCGCCCCGGTCTTGCCCTTGTCGGTGGCCTCTTCCGCCGGCTTTTCTTCGGTGGCCTCGGCGCTCGCTTGCTCGGCGGCTTGCGCGGCGGTTTCTTCCGCCTCGCGAGCCTTGCGCTCTTTCTCTGCCGCTTCCTGCTCCCGCTTCTTCTCAGCTTCCTGGGCCTTGTGGGTCTCGTCTTGAAGTTCTTTCTCGAACTGCTTCCGACGCTTTTCTTCGCAGCCCTTGGGCTCGCATTCGCCCGGACACTCGCACTTGCCCTTGCGCGTGCAGGTGCATTCGCCAGCGGTGTTTTGGTAGCAGCCGCAGGCATTCGTCTTGGGCTGCTCCGCACGCGCTGTCATTGGATTAGTGGCCACCAGAGTCACCGCAAGCCCGGCCAAGGCTAGCGGTCGAACGAGATTTAAGAAATTTCGCATGTGCCCCGTTATCCTTTGTGCGGCCGAAGATACCGCAACGGCGATTTGGTTCAACCAAACTCGCAAGTCTAATTGTGATGTCTGTACGCCTTCTGTGAGGGGCGGGCCGTTTTCGTCGCCACCAGCACTCCCGTGACCGGTAGACTAGCTCGCATGACGTCCCGGTTGCCGCGTGGAAGGCTGCTCGTCAAGCTTCTCGCGGCCATGCTCGTGCCGGCGGCGCTGGCCCTGGCGCTGTTCGGTGTGGCGGCGCACGAAGTGGCGCGTCGGGTGCTCGAAGAGGAAATGGGGCGCCGCCTGGCCACGGCGGCGACGTCGGTCGCCATGCTGGTGTTACCCGAGCAGTTGTCCGCCATTGCGGCCGGCGACGAGCAATCGAACACCTATGCCAATCTTCGCCACCGGGTCGAACAAGCGCGCGAGCGGCTTGCCGTGCGGCGGGTCTTGTTGGTAGCGACCGACCGGACGGCTCGCGCCGACAGCGACAACGCGTTACCGCTGGGAGCGCAGGCCCATGAGCTTGGCGCAGACGCGCCGGAGCTGGAGAAGGCTGCCGCGGGACAGGCCACGGCGTCGCCGCTTTTCACTGGCCGCGACGGCCTGCCGTACAAACGCGGCTATGCGCGCATCGGCGACGGCGGCTTTGCCGTCGTCGAGGCGAGTGCACAGTATCTGGATGCGCTGGCGGCGTTTCGGCGCTGGCTCATGGCGGGCGGCGTGGCCAGCCTGACGATCATCGTTCTGCTGGCTGGGTGGCTCTCGCGACGCATGACGGGACCGCTCGAGCGGTTGGCCCTGGCGGCCGAGCGTATCGGTCACGGCGATCTGGCGGGTGCCGTTCGCATCGAAACGCGCGACGAGATCGGCTACTTGGCGGGCCGGCTCGACGAGATGCGGGCCGCCCTGCGTGCGCGGGACGAGCGCATGCAGATGATGCTGGCAGGAATCGCGCACGAAGTTCGCAATCCTTTGGGCGGGCTCGAGCTTTACGCGGGGCTCTTGCGCGAAGGGCTTGCCGACCAGCCTGAACGGCTCGGCGAGGTCGCACGTGTCGAGCGCGAGATCGCCTATCTCAAGAACGTGGTGACCGACTTCTTGGATTTCGCCCGGCGGCCCGCGCTGGCGCCCGAAACGTTTCCGGCCGCGGCGCTGCTGCAAGAAATCGCCGAGATCGCTCGCCCGCAGAAGACTGGTCCAAGCCTCGCGGTCGAGGCAGCGGCGGGGCTTCGGGCGTACGCGGATCGCGCGCAAATTCGGCGAGCGCTTCTCAATTTGGCGAAGAACGCCATCCGCGCGGCGGGTGCCAAGGGCCAGGTCGTGCTGGCGGCGCGACCAGCTGGCGCGCGCATCGATTGGGAGGTGCGCGACAGCGGAGCGGGCGTGCCCGACGAAATTCGCGACAAGATCTTCACGCCCTTCTTCACCACGCACGAGCGTGGAACGGGCCTCGGTCTCGCCTTCGTTGCCGAGATTGCGCGCGATCACGGCAGCGAGGTCAGCGTCGGGCGAGCCGCAGAAGGCGGCGCCCGCTTCTTGTTCTCTAGTGACGGACCAGGCTGAGCACGATCTCGAGAAGAATCAGCAGCACCACCGTCGCTTCGAGCAGGAACAGTCGGCGATCGCGCGCGATGTCCATGATCACTTCCAGCGTGTCTTGCACCGCGCGTAGCTTCAGCTCGAGCGACTGGTAGCGATCGACCAAGTCGAACTCGGCGCGTAGCTTTTCGTAGATGCGATCGGCGCCGGGATCGTCCCAGGCAGCGTCGGGCTTGTCGAGCAAGTGTAGAATCGAAAGCACCTCGCTGCGTGTCCCGACGGTGGTGCCGATGAATTTGTGCAGGTGGCGGGTGCGCATGGGCATGGTGCCGACCTTCTCCAGCTGCTCGCCCAGCCGGTCGGTCGTCACGAACATCTGGTCGACGATACCTTCGTAATAGTCCATGGCTGCGCTTTGGGCGACGGTCAGCGCGACGACACTGGCACGCTCGAAGGTCAGCGAGTTGACGACGAAAATGCCGTTCTCCATGTCTGGGCGCGCGTCGGGCACCTCGCGCACGCTCAGCTCCTCGTTGAGGACCTGGGCTTTTCTCAGGCCGGGCCGTGCCTGCGCCAGGCGCCTAAGCTCGAGCGCGCGCACGTCGGGCGCCACGTCCAGGAACACCACGGCTCCGAACGGATAGATGAAAACGGTTCCGCCCGAGGCGGGCTGAAACCACAGCTCGCGCGGCGAGCGTTTGGCCTCGGGATACGCCACCGCCAGCTCCTTGAGCGGAAGGTTCTCCACGAAGGCCGTCGCGAAGAACGAGTGAATGTGGCCGCTGATGGATTCAGGCATGGGGAATGGAGCAACCGGGCGAGATCCCTTGAGGATAGAGCAAAAAGCGTGGCGTTAGGGCGCGGAAATGGGGGCCGACAATGGTAAAGAAGGACCGTGGATTTCGACTTGACCGATGCTCAAAGAGCCTTGCGCGATAAAGCCAGCGAGCTGGCCGCGCGAGAGATTTCTCCCCATGCCGCTGCGGTGGATCGCGAGCAACGCTTTCCTCGCGAGGCGGTCGCGCACCTCGGTAAGCTGGGCGCGCTGGGAATTTCCGTTCCGGCGGCGTGGGGTGGGCTCGGTCTGGACGCCGTGGCTGCTTCCTTGGTCATCGAGGAGCTGGCGAGCGCCTGCGCGTCGACGGCGGCCGTCGTCGGCCTTCACAATTTCCTCGTGTGCGAGCCCTTGGCTCATTTCGGCACGGACGCGCAACGGAAGACGTGGCTGCGCGCTCTCGCCAGCGGCAGCAAGCTTGGCAGCTTTGCCCTGACCGAGCCCGACGGCGCCGATGCGGACGTTCTGGCAACCGTTGCGCAACAAGAAGCAGGCGGTTGGGTGCTGCGCGGAACGAAGAGCTTCGTCACGCCGAGCCCCTACGCGCAGGTCGCCCTGGTGATTGCCGGACTTCGCACTGGCGATCACGCGGGCCCGGCGGCGTTCATCGTTCCCACCGACGCTCTTGGCGTTTCGTTCGGACCTGCCTACCAGACGATGGGGCTGCGTGGCGCGCTTCGAAGTACCATGACTCTCGACGATGTGCGCTTGCCCGCTGGCGCGCTCCTCGGCAGCGAGAAGGCGGGGCCCGAGATCCTTCGCTTTGCGCGAGAAGGCGGCTCGGTAGTGGCCGCTGCGCTTGCGCTCGGCATTGGCCGCGCAGCCTTTGCCGCCGCCACCCAGTACGCGCTTTCCCGCCGCACGAACGGGCAATCCATCTCCGATCACCAGACGGTGCAATTCAAGATCGCAGATATGTCGACGTATCTCGACGCTGCTCGACTGCTCACGTGGCGGGCGGCTGCATCGCGCGCTGGCGACGGTTCGACGGGAGCCCAGGCCTCGATGGCCAAGCTGATCGCTTCGGAGGCCGCCACGCGCGTCGCTAGCGATGCCGTGCAGATTCTCGGCGGCAACGGCTGCCTGACCGACTATCCCGTCGAGCGGCACTTCCGCGACGCCAAGGTGTGCGAGATCTACGAAGGCGCAAGCGAGATCCACCGACTGGGCATTGCATCTAATCTGCTAAAGGAATAAGACCGTTTGGTTTCCCCACGAAACCAAATAATGCGGAGGGCTAGGCAATGAAGCTGATCGCGGTCTTGTTCGCCATGGGAACTTCTCTTGGGCTTGCCGCCTGCGCCACGAGCGGGGCAAACGACGAAGGCAAACCCATCCCCGTGGTCGTGCACGGTAATGAAGATGTCCGGATCGACACCGGTGGCATTCCCCCCGACAAGCAGGGCGATGTCTACTTGGTGCTGCAGCAGCGCGACGCCTCTGCTCGGCGGTGTTACCAAGACGTGCTCAACGAGAAGAAGACGCGTGACTTCAAGGGCTCGGTAAAGATTCTTCTTTCGCTCAACACCAACGGCACGGCTCGCGACGTGAAAATCATGGGCGGAACCTTGAACAACAAGGATGTCGAGACTTGTCTGGTCGCGACGGTCAAGGAGTTCGAGTTCCCCAAGCTCGACCGTGCGGGCGACATTCAGTACGAATACCGCTTCGAGCCACAGTACTGAAGACGTGTCCATCAATCGCTCCCGTCGCCAGGCGGGCTGCGCAGCCGGCCCGCTTCGTTTCTCCTCGCTTACATAGCCCGCGCTATGCGCGCTCGTCGCGCCTCGCGGGCAGGCTTGCTCGCTCGGCCGGGCTCGGTCCGCGATTAATAGACACGTCTTGATTTCCGCGTCGTAAAGATTCTCAGACCAATTCCGATTTGGAGGAGGCTCCCATGTAGAAAGCGCATCGGCCAGAGGCGAAAGTTCTGTTTTTCTGGACGTTGAGAATGTATAGTGCCTTACTAAGCATGAGGCTGAAATCTTCGCTCTTGGCGGGGCTCGTCCTGACGACACTCCTGGCTGGTTGCGCTTCCGAACCCGAGGTTCGCCCGACGAAGAATGAGCGGCGCGCGCGTCGTGCGCGACCTAGCGGATGGGCGACTGGCGAAGTCTCGGGGGATGATCAGTCCATGGGCATGGAAATGTCCATGGGCGTTTTGGATGAACGCGTAGTCGATCGCGCGATGAAGCCGCACATCCGGGCGCTGTCAGCGTGTTTTTCCCGCGCGGGCGACGCGCGCAAGTATCTGTCGGGGCAAGTCGTGATGCGATTCGTGGTGAGCGGCAAAGGCGACGTCTCCGACGTGCAAGTGATTCGCAACGGTCTTGGCAGCTTTCCCGTCGAGAGTTGTCTGGTCGCCCAGGGCAAGCGGATCGTCTTTCCCCCGCCCGAAGGTCGCAAGGGCACCGACTTCGAGTATTCGATGACCTTCGAATCGACGGGCGAGCGCAGTGTGATCCCGTGGAGTGGAGAAGAGCTGGCTCGTCATCTCTACGGCATTTCGGAGGATCTCGCGGGCTGCGGCACCATGGCCACTTCCGACGTGGATGTGGTCGCCTACGTCGAACCGGGCGGTCTCATCGGCTCTGTGGGGTTTGCCTCCGAAGGTTCACTGGATGGTGCTGCAGCCGAGTGCGCCGCGACGGCCATGCGCCGCGTGCGCATCAGCGATGCGCCGACCTCCGGTCATTCTACTATCGTGTTGCGCGCGGTCTTCCCGATGACCCTCGCCTTCGAACGGCCAGTCGGCGAGTCTACCCACAAGCTCGCCAGACAACGACACCGCCCGTGACCTGCCGCTGCGGGGGCTTTACGGCTTCTGCCCCGCCAGCATCGATTGGGTCAGGTTTGCGATGACGTTGAGCAGACGCTGTAGCTCCGCGGTCGACAGCTCGATGCGCGTTTGCAGCATGTTGTCCTCGCGAGTGTTTTCCGCTCGTCCCACGAGCGACGAGAAGCCGGCCAGGATGACGATGGGGTTCATGGCGATCTTGTGCTTCCAGGTCGGCAGATCGCGCTCCCACCGGTCGGCGTCGGCGGCACTGCTGAACTCGGCTGAGATCGCGAGAAACGGCGACTCGACGCCGACGAGAAGAGTGACCGATTGGGGCGGCGGATCGCTTCCCACGGGTCGCAATGGTTGGTCGTCGCTCTGGCCGCGCGTCGGCGGAACCACGACCAGCTCGGGCGCGGCCTTGCCGAAGAGGTTGCTCGCCGTCATCATGAAGGCGGCGTCGTCGGGAAGGGCGCTGTCCTCTGCTTCGATGCGCGCGACGATTTCGGGCCAGCTCGGCCGCTCGCGGGGCCGTGGTTGCGCTGGACCGGCGTCGGATGCTCCGCCGTCGATTTGCCGAGCTTTCTCTGGCGCACGTATCTCGGTGCCGAGCAGTTGTCCGGCGTAGGCTGGCGTGGCGATGATGGCGAGCGCCGGCGCCGGCAGCACCAACACGCGATCGTCGCGATCGAGGCCAGCGCGGTTTGTGCTTTGGCGGATGCCGACCGGCCTTCCCTCGACGGATCGCCAGGCGATGGATTTTTTCGCGGCTTTGGCGCTGCGGTCGAGCGCGGCCTTGAAAGCTGCCTCGCCGAGGTGATGGCGAGCAGCCAGGAAGGTCACCGCGTCGTCGGTCGGATCGGGCGTGGCGATGAGCAGGGAATCGAAGTCGCGGTAGAGATCGAGGCCGCTGCCTTCGATGAGTCGGCGTCGATCGGGTAGAAGCAGTAGCAGGCGATCCACGGCGGCGATGGTGCTCTCGCTATCGGCGGAGGCGCGCAGCCGATCGATGCGGAAGAGCGCAACCAAGCGCGATCCTTCGGGGCCGGCTTGGCGCAAATCGCCGGGGTGCCGTCGCCCGCCGTCGATGCTGCTGCCGCCGCCGTCGTAGTTTGTCTTGGCTAGTACACCGGCATCGCTCTTTGACTCGTGGGCTCCAGCGTCCGGCGAGGGAACAACGACGCCTTGTTGCGCCGTCGCCGTGTGCACTTTGGGTTTTCGTGCCGCGCGCATGGGCAGCTCGTTCGTCGACGGGTGAGCCGTAGACTGCGGCGGAAGCGGCTTCCCTAACGGCAGATCGTTCACCTCGACGGCGATGGGTTGCACCTTGACCCGGGGAATGAGGTTCGCGGTCTGCCAGAGCCCGACGGCGATCGCGACTGCGACCGCAGCCACATGCAGCAGCAGGGAAACCGCGAGAGCCAGCAAGGTCCGGCGCATTTTCCGCTGCATCTTCCGGTGCATGTTCGGTCAAAGAATAGACCGCCAGGCTGGCGGCATCACTTCTTCATTGCTCGCTGGCCAAGGCAGCGAAGCGCGCGGCGCAAACGGCGGGGTGGGGGGCGAAGCCGGTCGTGACCAGGGCGCCTTCGCGCGGACGTGCCTGCGCGATCTTCGCCAAGCTCGACGCCAGGAAAATCTCGGAGGCGCGCGCTTCGAGCGGTGGGCTCTTGGTGGCATCGAGTGAGACGACGACCGCCCCCGGCTTGAGCGCGGGCAACAGCGCAACGATGAGATCGCGCGCGGCGCTCTCCTCTTCGATATCGACCAAGCTGTCGAGCACGACCGCACCCACGCTGGCGGGCGCGAGCGGCACTTCGGCGGCGGCAATCACGACGTCGAGGCGGTTTCCTGCTTTGCGCGCGCGCCGCAAGGCCCTTTGCGCGGCCGAACGCTTATCGTCCTCGACCAGCGCCAGCACCGCGATCTCGGACGCCAACGTTTCGGCCAGCCACAACGCCGATAGCACGACAACGGGCGACCGCTCACGCACGAGGCTGCACACGCGCTCGAGCGTGGCGGGGCTGCCAAGGGCGCCGGACAAAAGGGGGCCGCGCATGGCGCGCACTATAGGAGGCGTCGGGGTCTGGCTGCAATGGTATCCGACGCGAAAGAACCGCGGCAGCTGCTACAGTTCGCGCATGTCTTTCTTTGCGGACCTGCGTCCCGACGAGCATGGGCGGGCGCTCTCGGGCCTGGCCGGCAAGGCGCGCTCGCTGGCGCGGCTGGCGGCGAGGAACCTGCCGACGCCCCGGGGCTTCACCGTGACCCGCGATGTGTTCGCCGCGCTTTGTCCCGAGGTCCCAACCTTTACCCACCTCGACGATGGCACGTTCGCCCGGCTCGACCAGCTTCGTGAGCGCCTGCTGCGCTCGCCGTGGCCGCCCGGCTTTGTCGCCGAGTTGCGCGCTCGCTTGGCCGCGGTTGGCGGACCGAGCTTTGCCGTGCGTTCGTCGTTCGCTGGTGAGGACTCCGCTGGCCAGCTAGCGGCAGGCGTTTACGAGTCGTATCGAGACGTGCCGCCCGCCGGCGTCGAGGACGCGATACGGAAGGTCTTTGCTTCCGTGTTGGCTCCGGGCGCGGTGGCCTACGCGCTGGCGCACGGCGCGCGCCCAGCCGCCGAGGCGCTGTTCGTGCTGGTTCACGAATTCCTGTCCGGCCAGGCCGAAGGCAGCGCGGCGTTCGCGCCCGTGGCCATGCACGAACCGCTGGTGACGACCCGGCGAGGAAGCCTGGACGATGCGGATCGTGCCAAGCTGGCGGATGCTCTTGCGGCCTTGGTCTCGGACGACGGCGCCAGCGAGATCGAGTGGGTCAAAAGCGACGGCCGGCTGGTGTACTTGCAAACGCGGCCGTACCAGCCGCCCGCGCCGTCCAAGCCATGGTCCGGCTTCGCGGACTTACCCGAGGCGGAACGCGATCCGTCGGTCTGGCATTGGGATGCTGCCCACAATCCGTTGCCGCTGTCCGCGGCGCAGGCGGGGTTGGTCGCCTTCGCCGACGAGCACTGCCACATCGGCATTCGGCAGCGCGTGCTCGGCGGGTACCTGTTCTACACACGCCAAGGTGCCTGGTCACCACCGGCTCTGCCGCCGGAAATGGCCGAGGAGTTTTACTCGTCCTTGGCTAACGCAGTCGACGCACGTCTTGCGCACTTGCCGCAAGCGCCTGCTCTGGAGGACGCCCTTTCCGCCTTTCTTTTCGCGTACGAGCCGATCTTCGGCATGCTGCAACCGGCGCTGCGCAAAGCGCACGGCAATTTGCGGGCGTTTCTCGAAAAGCACGTTCCCGCCGCCCGCGAGCAGCTACCGATTCTGCGCAGTGGCGTGCGGTCGATGGCGAGCGAGCGCACCGAGCTGGCCAAGGCGATGGCCGCGTCCAGCGATGCGCACGAGGCACGGGCACGTTACCTATCCACGTTTGGTGACGAGGCGCCCATCTGGGACATCTCGGTGGCCACGTACGCCGAGCAGTCCGAAGCGCTCGCTACGCGCGTGTCGTTCGACGAGGCACCAGCGCTCGATTGGCAGAAGATCAGCGGCGAAGTGGAAGCTGCGCTGGAGGCATCCTTGCGCGAATCCTGGCGGCAGACCTTGCAGTTGTCGCGTACTGCGGTGGCGCTTGGCGAAGCCGACGACTGGCTCTACGCCCGGACGCAGGCCGCGGTTCGTCGGGCCCTGCTTGGGCTTGGCCGTCGCCTCGTCGAGCAGGGCCGCCTCAAGCGGGTCGACGACGTTTTCGATCTGCCGCTTGCGGTGGCACGCGCGGTGGCCGCGGGCGCGAACGCGGATAGCGATCTCGCGGCGTTGGCGGCGCGGGGACGAAACGCGTGGCTCGCGGCGAAAGAAAATCCGCCTTCGGCGCCAGCCACCGACGCAGCCGCCATTCGCGGTGCAGGCACGGGCGGACGAGCGATCGGACGGGTGCGCCGCCATCGCCCCGGCGAGCGCACGGACGCAGGCGCGGTTCTGGTCGCAGCGACGCTGCTTCCCACCGAGCTGCCGCTCATCGAGGCGCGCGCCATCGTCACCGACACCGGTGGACCGCTCGACCATGTGGCAGCACAGGCGCGTGAGCGGCGGATTCCTGCCGTGGTTGGTGCACGCGGCGCTTCGACACTCTTGCAGGACGGCGACCTCGTGCTGGTCGACGGAGACGCCGGCCTGGTAGTGCGCCTGGGAGCTTGAGCCGCGCTCGTGACCGCGCCTACTCCGACGGCGCGTGGGTCGTCGGAGCGACGGTGGGCGGCTGGGGCTGCGCTGTTGTTGGCTGCGCTTGGGCGCCTTGACGACTCTGGTTTACGCGCTCTCGCAGCTCTTTGCCCACCTTGAAAAATGCTAGACGCTTCGGTCTGACGTGGACGGTGTCACCGGTGCGTGGGTTTCGTCCCTCGTAGGCTTTGTAGTCGCGGACCGTGAAGCTTCCGAAACCGCGGATCTCAATGCCGTCGCCCTCCTGCAGCGCTTGGGTCATGCAGGAAAAAACCTGGTCGACGAGAAGCTCGGCTCGGGCCCAAGGGAACTTGAGCTTGTCGGCGACCACCGCGATAAGATCGGCCTTGGTCATAACTAGGGTTGTAATGTAGCGAAAATTAAGGCTTTAGTCGAGTGACCGTGCGGGCAGGGGTGCGCTGGGATCGCCGCGATAGCGATAGGATCTGAAAAAGGAGTATTCCGTGCAGTTGTGACGCGCATAGAAGTCGATGACGTCGCGCCAGCCGAGCTCCTTCTTGTCGATGCCTTCCTTGATGTCTCGCCACGAGAATGTTTGCGGGCACAAGGTCCCGCGCGGTGGCGTATGCCCGGATGCGGTGCGTGGGTCATACAGCGTAGCGTTGGGTGGAACGCGCGATACGTAGTAGGCGGAAAGCTCGGGCAGCTCGATGACCTCGATGCTGGTGACTTCGATTTCGGCGTCTTTTCGGTACAGGCACTCGGTTCGCAGGATTGTCTGCCGGGGCTCTAGCGCAATCGCGTTATGGGGCAGCTCGGCCTTCATGACGCACTTGTGCTTGTCCGAGACCGTCGTCTGGATCCGGTACGCGAGGAAGAACGGCGTCAGGTTTTCGATGCGCAGGACGAAGTGATCCGTGGACAGCGAGTGCGACTCGATGATCGTCGTCTGCTTGCTGATTTCGAGCGTGACGCGCAAATGGCGAGTCTCGATAGGCGCCTTGAGGTGCAGCTTCTGCTTGCCGTGGAGCTCGTCGAAATAGGGGTTCGGTTGCGCCAAATCCTCGAACGGCGGTGGCGCGATTCCGTATGATTTGGCGTCCTGCTCGACGAGCCCCTTGTAATAGAGGACGGAGAAGCGCATGTCCGAGTTGATCATCGCCGAGGGTGGTGGCGGCGGCTCGGGACGCTTGGGCGTGGGCGGCGGCGCGCTGGCTGCGTGGAGAACGAGCACGCCGATGGCCACGGCAAAGATGCCGGAAAAAACAACGGCGAGTCCCAGCGGCTTGCCTTCCACGCGGCCTTACCCGAGCACCTCGACGCCGCCCATGTAGGGGCGAAGCACGGTCGGAACGTCGAGCTTTCCGTCGGCGCGCTGGTAGGTCTCGAGCACGCCAATCAGGGTTCGCGGCAGCGCCAGCGCCGAACCGTTGAGCGTGTGCACGAAGCGGTTCTTCTCCTTGCCGTCCTTGAAGCGGATCTTCGCGCGGCGGGCCTGAAAGTCACCGAAGTTCGAGCACGAGCTGACTTCCAGCCACTCGCCACAGCCTGGCGCCCACAGCTCGAGGTCGTACTTGACCATGGCCGAAAACGACAGGTCGCCGGTGCACATCTCGATCACGCGGTAGGGGAGCTCCAGCGCTTTGAGGACGTCTTCCGCGTCGGACAGGAGACCCTTGAGCTCGTCCATGGAAGTTTCCGGCCGCACGAATTTGACCAGCTCGACCTTGTCGAATTGGTGCCCGCGCTTGATGCCGCGGGTGTCGCGTCCGGCGGCCATCTGCTCGCGGCGGAAGCAGGCGGTGAACGCGACGTGCTTGATGGGCAACTGCGCACCGTCGAGCACTTCCTCGCGGTAGAGATTGGTCACGGGGACTTCCGCGGTCGGAATGAACCAAAAGTCTTCGCTGATGTCGCGGTAGAGGTTGTCGCCGAATTTGGGCAGGTTGCCGGTGCCGACCAGGCAGTCGCGGCGAACCATATAGGGCGGCAAGATCTCGGTATAGCCGTGCTTGGTCGTGTGCAGGTCGAGCATGAACGAGATGAGCGCGCGCTGCAGACGTGCGCCCCAGGCCTTGAGCACGTAGAAGCGGCTGCCCGAGATTTTTACACCGCGGTCGAAATCGATGACCCCCCAGCGTGGGCCGAGATCCCAGTGCGCTTGCGGCGCAAAGTCGTAGCGGCGCTTGCTGCCTTCCTCGCGCAGGACGCGGTTTTCCGCTTCGTCCTTGCCGACTGGCACCGACGGGTGCGGAAGGTTGGGGAACTCCAGCAGTCGTTCGTCGAGGGCAGCCTCCTTTTCGGCGAGATCCTTGAGCAATTGCTCGTTCTTTGCTTTGAGCTCGGCGCCCTTGCGCTTTACTTCTTCGCGCGCTTCGGGCGTGGGCGCTTTGGCGATCTCTTTCGAAAGGCGATTCTGCTCGGCTTGAATACTCTGCGAATCGTTCTTCAGCCTGCGCACGTCGTCGTCGAGGGCGATGACAGCGTCGAGGTTCACGTCCGAGAAGAGCTTGCGCAGCCCTTCGCGGACTTCATCGGGTTTTTCACGGACGAGGCGGATGTCGAGCATGGAAGATGCCCGAGTGTACGACGATTTTCGCAGCCGCCCGGCGGATTTTTTGACCTACAAAATGGGGACGATGTAGTGGCAGCCAGACGGGCAATGCTTGTCGGTGCCGTTCAGGGGGCCATCGTCGCAGTCCTCGTCGCCGTTGATGGTGCCGTCGCCGCAGAAGCCGGCCTGCAGCGTGCAATCGGCAGCGCACGTTCCGTAGCCGCCCTTGCCGTTGTCCGGGCCATCGTCGCATTCTTCGCCGATTTCCAGCACGCCGTCGCCGCAGTCGGGCTTGCACAGGCTGGGCGCGGCGTTGAATCCGCTCAACGTCAGCTTATAGGACGAGCCAGTGGTCTGGCGTTCGGCTTGAAAAACGGCGATCTCGTAGACTTGGCCGTCCTGCAAGCCCAGGTTGGCGGTCGACGTGGTCGGGGTGGTGGCGACGCCCTGGGAATCGAACGAGGTCACCGTGGTGGTACCGTTGCCGTTCGAGCCGATCACGATGGTCCCGTTGACGGGCGAGTGGATACCGCCCAGGTCGACTGCGAGCTTGCGGTTGATGAACACCCAGACGTCGTCGTCGCCCACGAAATCGAGGGTGTAGGTCTTGCTCTTGTCGAACTTGAACCAGTAGAGCACCTCGCTGGTGAAGCTGAAGTTATGCATGATCACGTTGCCGGCGTCGTCGACCTGCTTCGGCCACGACTTCGAGGCGTCGTAGTAGGGAGGAATCTGGGCGTAATTTCTGTCCTTCGAGAAGGTGTCGTTGTCGACGGGGAAGAAGCACGGGTTGCCATCCATCCTCGAGACGATGAACTTGGCGCTGTACGAGCCGTTGGTGGAGATGCAGCTTCCCGGCAGCATGTCCTCGCCCTTGGCGGCGAGCTCGTCGCAGTTGGTCGCCGTCGCGAACTTGGACGTGCACGGGATTGGCTTGCCGTCGGCGTCGGTCTTCTCCGAGCCGACGTTCCCGCAGTAGTAGGCCGGCTCGGTATTGAAGTACTGGGTGCCGTCCTCCTTGTACCGGTTCACGTAGCCACCCTTGCCGTTGTTCCACAGGGTCAGCTTGCCGGTGGTCGCGTGGTTCACCCCGTCGACGTTGCTGTACCACTTGGCGAACGAGGCCGCGCTTTCGATGTGAACCGCGTTGCCGGTGACCCCGGTGTACACGGGCTGGCCGTTGGCATCGAGGTCGCTCTTGACCAGGCCGCTGGTGGCGGTCAGCGAACCGGTGACGCCCGCCTCGAAGTCGGTCGGGTTGTGGTAGTTGAAGTCGCGGTAAAGCGCTGGGACCTTCATGCTGTCGCCGATGCTGGGCTGCGTGCATGTGAAGCCCTTTTCGATCTTGCAGTCGGCGGAGCAGCCGTCGCCGTCGATGTTGTTGCCGTCGTCGCAATCTTCGCCGAGCACGATGCCGTCGCCGCAGCGGGAGGTGCAGCCGGTGCCGGTGCACTTGGGCTCGTTGGTGCAATCCGCGGAGCAGCCGTCGAAGGGCATGTTGTTTCCGTCCTCGCAGCTTTCGGCGCCTTCGATCTTGCCGTCGCCGCAGGTGGTGTGCGTACAGACGCTGGGATTCCCCGTGCACTTCCAGCCGACCTCGACCCGGCAGGCGTCCGAGCAGCCGTCGCCGTTGTTCTTGTTGCCATCGTCGCATTGTTCGGGGAAGACGGCCAAGCCGTCGCCACAGCGAGCGATGGGCCGACACGGCTTGCCCGCCGTCACGCACGAGTAGCCGGGTTCGACGTAGAGGCAGTTGTTGGCGCAGCCGTCGCCGGACACGGTGTTGCCATCGTCGCAGGCCTCGTCCTTGGTCTTTTCGCCGTTGCCACAGTTGGGGCCGGGAGGCGCGTCGGAGTTGACGCGGACGATCTGCGCGTCGAGGTTGAAGATAACAGAAGCCGCGTCGAGGTTGATGAAGACGGATGATGCGTCAGAGTTGTCACCGCCCGAGCCGCCCGCCCCCGCGATGACGTTCGCTTTGGCGCAGGCCAAGCCTAGAAGGGACCCGGTGAGCAAGATCAGACGTGATGAAGGGGAACGCATGGAAAGCCTCCGAGGCATGAGATCTACCTATCTAGTAGTAGCAAGACAGCTCGAAATGGGCTCGGCGATGATCCGCCCATCGGCGAATCGTGGTCGATCCCGTGGACCAGCTCACAGCAGGCCCGTCGCGCCATCAGCGGGAGGCCCGGAAGGCGCGGCGAGCTTACGTGCGTGCGCATGGGTCAACCCGAGATGCCGCTCTTCGAGGTGATCTGCGACGGGCAACTCACCTGCTTGTAGATGACCTTCGGATTGGCGGCTGAGCTGTACCAGCCCGTGAACCAGTTGCAGCCGGCCAGCAGGGCCGGAATGTTGCCGAACGCAGACTGGCACTTCCCCTTCATGCAAGTCGGGTCGTTGTTGCAGTCCGAGAGCAAGCCGCCGTACTTCGTGTTGCTGGAGAAGCCGAACTGCGTGCCGCAGCCGTCGAAGTCGCCGACGCCTCCGCCGGGGATGAGCACGTCAAATTGGTCGCTTCCGATGTTGCCGATGTTGATGGCCTGCACGATCATCTGTTTGCCCTTGAGCGCGGCAGCTCCGGCATTGTTGCTTACGTTTTGGCTGTCGCCCGTGAACTGCAGCATGTAACACGTGCCGCAGTTGCCGTTGTGCGCGGCAAAGCCGTAGGACATGTTGGTGCTTGCGTCGTACCAGGGTGAAAAATCGTAGCACTCGAACGCAGAGCCACCCTCGCATCCGCTCTTCGCATTCTTGTCGGTGATGCGGGTGGTGCCGTCCTTCTGGCAGGATGGAACGTTCGTCGTCCAGGCGCACGAGGGCTTGCAGCAGTCCCAGTAGCGCGACGCCCATCCGGAGCTTCCGCTGATTTGTGGGTTCGTGCTGCCCGGCGAAGAAGCGCCACCTCCGCCGTTGTTTCCTCCCGAGCTGGAGCCGGCGGCGCCGCCCGAGCTGCCGGGGGTGCTCGACCCGCCGGAGCCGCTGGCACCGGCGCTACCGCCGCATCGTCCGCAGGTCTGGTCGCAGAAGTGACCGTCCACCAAATAGGACGTCGAGCATTGGTTCCAGCTCTTCCAGTCGGAACATGGATTCGATGGCGGCGCGACATCGGTACAGGCGGCCGTCGAGGTCGTGCCACCCGAGCTGTTGGCACCGCCCGAGCCGCCCTTGGCCGATGAGCCGCCGGAGCTGCTGGCGCCGCCAGCGCCGCCGGAGCCGCCACCCACGGCGGATCCGCCCGACGACGTATTTCCGCCAGAGTTTCCGCCCGACGACGAAAGTGAACCCCCCGAGCCCTTGCTACCACCCGATCCGGCGGTCGACTTGGTGCCGCCGGAGGACGCGCTGGCGCCCCCCGACGCGTTTCCGGCGCTGCCACCACTCGAGCCGGCATTTTCAGAGAAGCGAGGATTGTCAGCGCAGCCAAGCACGGAAAGAGTCACGAAGAGCGTCGTCGATACAGCACGATACCGCATGAAAACTCCTGGGGCAGAGAGGGACATCTGGGGACGAGGTTAACAACACGCTACCTGGAGCTTCTGGGCATGCCGACTTTTCCGACTTTTCCAAGAAGGGCGCTCGGTCGTTTTTTTTTTCGTGATCGGCGGCCATGTCCATTCCGAATGTTAGGGCGCGTTGCGCCGTCCGGCGCCCGGCGAAAATCTGCGAGGGCATCGGCATCGGCAAAGCCTGGTGCTATGGTGCGCGTCGGAATGAAAAGGGAAAAGACATCTGTCCAGAACAAGCGAGTCTCGGCGGCGTCGCTACGCAAGGCACCGCTTCCGCCCGGCGACGATTTGGGCGCTGCCGACTTGGCGAAGCGGGTGGGCACGCAATTGCGCGAGAAGCGCAAGTCGCGTGGCATGTCGCTCGACGAGCTGGCCGTGGCGTCCGGGGTGAGCCGTGCGGCGCTGTCGCAGATTGAGCTTTGCAAGAGCAATCCATCGCTCGGCGTATTGTGGAAAATTGCCGTGGGTTTGGGCATTCCGTTTGCCGAGCTCATGGGGGGAGACGGCCAAGGGATGGCGGTGCTTCGTCGTTCGGATGCGCAGGTGTTGCGCTCGGCGGACGGCAAGCTCGAGAGTCGACCACTTTCGCCGGCCGGATCGAATCCGTGGGTCGAGCTTTACGAGCTTCGCTTGGCTGCCCGCGCGTCGCACTCGTCCGATCCGCATGCCTCGGGGACGCGCGAGATAGTTGTCGTTTTAAGTGGACAGCTGAACCTGCGCGTCGGTGCCGAGGTCTGCCAATTGGCCCCCGGTGATTCCCTTTCGTTCCGGGCGGATGAGCCGCATACCTACGAGAATCCCGGCAATTCGGAAGGCCGATACCACAATCTCATCATCTACGCCCGCTGAACGGGGCTAGTCTCTTAAACGGGACACGGGTCCTTTATCGTTGACGTGCTCCGCGGCTGTGCTACAACCGTCCGACGTCATCAACGTAGAGAGGGAGAGACCATGAGCGCGAAATCCTATCGGTTCGAAACCTTGGCCCTGCACGCGGGACAAACGCCTGATGCGACGCTGTCGCGCGGAGTCCCGGTATACCGAACGACCTCGTACGTCTTCAAGAACACCGAGCACGCCGCCAATCTCTTCGCGCTCAAGGAGCTCGGCAATATCTACACGCGGCTCATGAATCCGACGACGGATATTCTCGAACAGCGGGTATCGCAGCTCGAAGGCGGCGCGGCGTCGGTGGCGGTGGCCTCGGGAACGTCGGCGATTTTCTACGCCATCATCACGCTGGCCCAGGCCGGGGACGAAATCGTCGCCGCCAACAACCTCTACGGCGGCACCATCACCCAGTTCGACTCGATTCTTCCCCAGCTCGGCATCAAGGTGAAGTTCGTCGATCCGAAGGATCCGAAGAACTTCGCCAATGCCATTACCGACAAGACGCGCGCCGTCTTCATCGAGACCATCGGAAACCCGGTTCTCGATTTTACCGACGTGCGCGCCGTGGCGGACGTTGCTCACAAGCACGGCCTTCCTCTTATCGTCGACGCGACCTTCACGACACCGTACCTTCTGCGCACCATCGATCACGGCGCGGACATCGTCGTCAACTCGCTGACCAAATGGCTGGGTGGACACGGCGCTGCCATCGGCGGCATCATCACCGATTCGGGCAAGTTCCAGTGGAAGAACAATCCGCGCTTCCCGCTGCTCAACGAGCCGGACAGCAACTACCACGGCTTGCGCTGGGCCCACGATCTGCCCGATGCCCTGGCGCCCATCGCCTTCGCGTTGCGTGTTCGCACGGTGCCTCTGCGCAATCTCGGCGCTGCGATCGCGCCGGACAATTCGTTTCTCTTCTTGCAAGGGATCGAGACCTTGCCGGTGCGCATGGTTCGCCATAGTGAGAACGCCCTCAAAGTCGCCGAGCACCTCAAGAAGCATGCGAAGGTCGCGTGGGTTCGTTACCCCGGCCTGAAGGACGATCCCAGCTACGACCGCGCCGGCAAGTACCTCAAGAACGGCTTCGGCGGCATGGTCGTGTTCGGCGTCAAGGGCGGCTACGCGCAGGCGGTGAAGATCATCGACAACATCAAGCTCTTCTCGCACCTGGCGAACGTGGGCGACGCCAAGAGCCTGATCCTTCACCCCGCCAGCACGTCGCACTCGCAGCTCACCGAACAGCAGCAGCGCGACGGCGGACTGACGCCGGATCTTATTCGCCTCTCCGTCGGCCTCGAGCACCCCGACGATCTGCTCGAAGCGCTGGACGAAGCGCTGGCTCTGGCGTAGGCGACGGTCCCACAAGTCTCGCCGCCACTCACTTTCACGCTGATCATAACGCTGCCGTTCGGATTCGGACGGCAGCGTTGATTTGTCCCCTTAGGACATGCCTCGGTCGTGCCGAAGACTTTCCGGGCAAGCGAGTGGATGGAAGCCTAGACCTTGGCTTCAGTCTGCGCGGAATGCCGCTTGCGCAAATCCGTGCTCGGGACCAGGCGTGCGATACATGCGTGTAAAGAACCACAGAGCAGGACTTTTCGGGTGGGCCTGGCTGGTGTTTGCAGCGGGCGCTTGCGACGACGGTGCGCGAACCGCGAATTTCGCTGCAGCTCCACAGCCCGGTTTCTCTGGCAGTGCGGCGATTCGGCTCACGAACCTTGTCGATCCATGCGTTATCGACGGCGTGACCGGAAGCATGACCTTGATCGTGGAAGCCAACGAAACCGCCTACGTGTATATCCGGGCGCTTGACGGAATGGTTGCCGCGAACGCCAAAACATCGGGCGTCTTCTGTGCGGTTTCTACAAGCAAACAAATCATCATTCGCAGTCACGATCTCCAAGCGGTCGATGACCAGAAGGTGATCCTTGATTTCGGGTCTGGAACCTTCGGGCTTGCCACCTCCACGTCCGGTCCCAATATCCTTGTCGATCTGGGCAATGGCAGCGGCGACTCGGTCCAGATCAATGGGACGAGCGGTGTGGACACCGTCACCCTTGGCAGCGATATGAAAGCCTCGCCGGTTGCCTCCTTCGTGTCGTGGCAGGCGGCGCCGGCAGCCAAGCGGACCACTCCCGACATTCGCATCACCGGGGCGGAAGACATTGTTATCAGCACGGGAGCGGGTGATGACCTCATTACCGCTCAAGCGGGGGCTGCCGTGGGCACGAATCTGACACCGCTCGATGGCAGCATCCGACTCACCGTCTACGGAGGCGACGGCAACGACACCATCACCAGCGGCGCGGCCAGCGTGGGTGGCGCGGTCAACGCCCTCTATGGCGGCGCAGGCGACGACAAGTTCATCCAACAGGCAGCGAAGGCGGCGGACGACATTCACGGCGAGGACGGCATCGACCTTGTCGACTACAGCAGCCGGAGCGCCCCCTTGACGATCACCGTAGGGGTTGGCTCTGCCGACGATGGCGAGAGCGGAGAAGGCGATACGCTGGAGGCGGACGTCGAAAACGTTACCGGTGGATCTGGCAGTGATTTGATCGACGCCTCGGCCATGACCTTGGCCAGCCATGTTCTGATAGGTGGTGCGGGGAACGACACGCTGATTGGCTCGGCCATGGCGGATCATCTCTACGGTGGCGAGGGAAATGACATTCTCAAGGGCGGCGGCGACGTTGACATCCTGGAGGGTGGTGACGGCGACGACATTTTGCAGGGCGGCCTGGGTGACGACACCCTCAAGGGCGGTGGGCTCAATTGTCCGGTCACGACGCCGGCCAGTTGCGTAGCCGCCACCTCCGCCAAGATCGGCCTCAACACCGTCGACTATTCGGATCGGTCAGTAGCGGTGTTCGTCAATCTCGCGGATCTGACGTCGACCCCCATGGGCCAAAGTGGAGAAACCGATGTCCTTACCGACATTCGCAACATTCGCGGTGGCGCTGGGAACGATCGGCTCGCGGGCGACGGAAGCGACAACACGATTTGGGGCGGGGACGGCAACGACGTGATCTATGGCGGCGGCGGCAACGATTCGCTCTACGGTGAGGGCGGCGACGATCAAATTTACGGAGAGGATGGCAACGACTTCCTCTGCGGTGGCGCGGGCTCCGATACCCTGGTGGGCGGCGATGGCAACGACTTGCTTGATGCCGACGACGGCGAGAAAGACGCCCTCATCGATTGCGGCAATGGCGATGCCGATATTGCCATCGCCAATGGTGGAGCGCCTAGCGTCGCTGATCCGGCACCGGTCTCGTGCGAGATGTAGGTCTTCTCGCTCGTCGGCCTCAAGAACGAGCCTTGCCGAACCGATGGCAGGTAGATTATGGGTGCGGGCAAGAAAGCAGTTGCCGGGCTTGCCGTGCTCGCATGGATGTTGGCTTGCTCGTCGGGTGCTTCGCGGCGTGATTTGACTGAAGCAGGAATCGACTTGGCCGTCGACGGGCAACGGACGAAAGCCGACGGGGCCGCGCCGACCAAGGACGCTACCGCTGTCGGCATCGACGCCTTAAGGGTGGACGCGGGCATCGCGCGAGATGTCTACCTTGCTGGCGATACTCGCGATGTCGCCAAGGCTGACGGTGCACGCGACGCCTCCAGGGCCAGTGATGGCCCGAGTCCACCTGCGGTCGATGGTAGCCAGCAGAATATCCGTGATGGAGCCGCCATGGTCGACGCGCCTCTTGCTCGCTCCGGAACCTGCGCCAACCCCATCCCCATTCCCCTTTCAGCTCAGGGCATGCATACGGACATGCTTGCCACGAACGTCGGCGCTGACCACCTCCTCGAGATTCCTTGCGCTGAAAACGGCGCGGACGTTGTGCTTTCCGTCTCGGTGGAAGATTCCGAGCTCGTGTACGCAGATACCTTCGGCGCATCGTGGGACACAATTTTGTTTTTCAGCGAGACCTGTCCGTCGGACGGCTCCGCCGGAGATTTCGCGAGCGGATTTGACGGCTGTAGTGACGACGCATGCGGTACCTCGCAGTCGCAGGCGATGGCCCTTCTGGGCTACGGAACGCACTACTTGATCCTGAGCGGCGCCCATGGCGAGACGGGGCAAGCCATCATCCACCTCGATCGAACGCTCGTAGGCAATGGCGTGCTGCTCCCGATGCCGGCCGGAAGCGGTTCGGTAGACGGTGTCACGAGCGGCCAAGGCCTGAGCGATCTGTGCGAAGCAGGCGGCCCGGAAGACACCTATTGGTGGACGACTTGTCCGGATTTCCCGGGCGGGAACTTCTTTGCCTCGACTTGTGGGGAAACCTCTTACGATACGGTGCTGGCTCTGCAAGTTCCGCGAGCGCGCGTCGTCGCTTGCAATGATGATGACGACACCTGCGGCAGGCAGTCCACAGTGAGCATGGCATTGCCACCTGGTGCAGGACTGCAGTCGCTGCTCGTGGACGGACATGTCGGGAAGGCAGCCGGGCCATACTCGCTTGCCTACACCCGTCCTTGAAACCTGGGAACTCAAGACCGAGGGACGGCAAGCCGAAGAGAATAAGCACGTGTCGCGGGGACAACCTGCATTTCTTCTTTCGTGGGCGGGCTTTAGGAGCCGGCTTTCGTTTGTCGTCAAGGCCGCTTGGGTCATCGTTGTCCTCGCCGTCGCGGGCTGCGACAGCATCGTGGGGGACGAACGATCCTCGGCAGACGGCGGTGCGTGTAGCGTAATCTACGTCTACGTCGATGGCGGAGTGGCGGCAGGCGGCTTGGACGCTTCGGGTGAGATACCTGTGGGTGGCGAGGGGACTGTCTCTTTCGACGCCGATTCTTCGACAGTCGATGCTGACGATAGCACCCTCGTAGACGCATCGGTTGCAGTGGATCAAGGGAGCGCCAAGGACCTCGTGACGTACGAATTGTCTCGCGATCTCGCGCGAGACCTTCGTAGCGATGGACGTAGCGACGGATCCGCCGATGTTCCTATGCAGGAGATTGGTCCTGATTTGCTCGGGAGCGATTCGGTGGATTCGTCCGTCGACCGGCCGCTGGCCGAGCTTGATACGCGCCCCGGCGTCGCGGACGTCCCGAGCGATAGTCCGCGTGCGGACAGTCCTGCCATCGTGGACCTGCCTGGCTCTGCTGTCTCCGAAGTTCGAGATGCAACTTCAGTCTTGGACCAAAGGCCTTTGCCAGTCGATGCTCCTCCTAGGGATACAAGAGGGATATTCATCGACGGACCACCGTCTCCCATTGACGTGGATGGCCCCCTGCTGGTGTCTCAAGTCAGCACGGGAATTCACCACAGTTGTGCCCTTCGCAACGATGGCTTTGCCTACTGCTGGGGCGAAAACTACGCCGGCCAGAGCTCACCTCCACGCGGTGCCTTCTTCTTGCAGATCGACTCGGCGTACTACTCGAATTGTGGCCTCAAGCCGAACCATGCCCTTGCGTGCTGGGGTGGCAACAACCAAGGGCAGACCAAACCTCCGTCCGGTGAATTCTTGAGTGTCGCCATGGGACCTTTGCATGGCTGTGGCATCAAGAACGACGGCACCGTGGCTTGTTGGGGCAACAATGACGGTGGACAGGGTAACGCACCGCCGGACACGTTCGTGCAGCTCACGGCAGGGGATCTTCACACCTGTGGGATCCGATCAGATGGCTCAACAATTTGCTGGGGCGACAATGGAAGCGGACAGCTCACCGTACCAGCAGGAATCTTCGTACAATTGAGTGCGCGGCGGTTACACACCTGTGCTGTCAAGGCGGACAACACCTTGGTATGCTGGGGCAGCAACAGTGATGGCGAGAGCTCGCCCCCTTCCGGCAGCTTCTCGCAGGTAGCTGCAGGCTATTTCAATGCCTGCGCGATTCGCAGTGACGGGACGATTGCCTGCTGGGGCAGCGACAGCGCCGGTCAAAGCACTCCACCTTCGGGCACGTTCCTGTCGCTCAGCGCCGAAAGTGACCATGCTTGCGCCGTCCGCAGTGACGGCACGGTCGCCTGCTGGGGGAACGACGGCTCTGGTCAGAGCTCACCTCCGTAAGCATGGGCGATCCGCAAGTCGACCGCCCCAATGAACCGTGGCCTGGGGGCACGAATTGTCTGTTCGGCGTGTTGCGGTCTTTGTCTCTGAGCGGCCTGCCTAGGGCGAGAGGCCTCGCGGACCGCTCACCCTAGCCCACGTATCAGCGAGCGTGAGCAGCAGCGCCGTATTCCGGTCACTATGGCGTTCTGTGGAGATGATGCGACTGTCGGTACACTCACGCTGTCGCTCACTACGCCCCCGTCTCCCATGCGCCCCTACGAACATGCTCACTCCTACGTCGGCACACGCCGTCTGCCACCGGACGCGGGCCGGCTCTGCGGCCCGCCATTACCCGACAGACTCCAATTATGGCCGCGTGTAGTCCAAGGTGTAGTCGCCCGTGTTGTGTCCGCTTCCATTGCTCGATTCCACTGCCAGGCTGTTGATGCCTGCGCCTGCGGGGATGGTGGCGGTCATCGATTCTTGCAGGCCACAAGTACTGGCGCCGTTGTCATTGTCGGCACAGGCAGTGGAGTCGGTGCGTGGGGTCTGCAAAAACAGTACTACGCTGAGGTTCAAGTCCAAGCTCTTGCAGGTCGACGCGCTGAAATCCCCACCGGCGTAGTCAGGGCATGAAACCCACCAGTAGGTTTGCTCGGGGCCAACTGCCTCGCAAGCACCCAACCTTCCGATGCCATTAAGCGTTCCGGTCAAGCTACCCGATCCTGGTGGCAGGCCGAAAACACTGCCGACTCCGACGGGCGCGTGCTGAAAGTGAATGGTCGCGGTTCCCGATTCACCGTTGCTACCGCTGAGCACGAGGTAGTGGCGTCCGCTCTGGAGGACGGCGAAGACTTGCGACTGAGTGGAATCGCAGTCGTCGTCGCTACAGGTGACCATTCCGTCGACTGGCTTTGGCTCCGTCAGGGGACAGGTCGTGCTGAGTGCAAGGATCGTGTTCCAGGGGGTGCCGAAGGTATCGGCGTAAACCATTTCGGGCCGGTCCAGGTAGAAGGACAATACGATATCGCTACCACCGGCTGCGCAGGGAAGCTCGAAGTCGTGGCTCTCGCCATCCGTGGTAACGGTCAGGTCGACGTGGGGATTGTCGAGAGGGATCACTATTGGATTGTCGCAACTATTGGGGACGTAGACATCGATCGCCGCGTCCAGGACACCGGTGTTCTGTGGAACGTCTTTCGTGGCGTCCTTGACGTCGCCAGGACTCCTCGCGTCCGCAGCGTCTCGACTGTCTAGCGAGGCGCCGGCTTCACTCGAAGCGGCGTCCTTGGCATCGCCTACCTTGGAAGTATCGATCGAGGCCGGCACGTCAAGGCGATTCCCCGCCTCCGTTGAAGCTGCGGAGTCGCGCGCATCTCGTCTTGCGCCATCGAGGGCCGCCCCGCCGCCGTCATTGGAACCACCATCTTTCGAGCCGTCTTTCCCGCTGCTCGAGCATGCGACAAGCAGGAGGCACAACTGCAATGTGGGTGCGAGATTTCTTAGGGAGCACATGGTGAACAACTAAATCGACCTTGGTCTCGAAATCTTGAACGTGACGCTCTTAACAAAAGTGGCCTTTGGGTCGAAGACCTTCCTGCAACGGAGTTTTCCGGTACAACGCGACAGGTGACCAGACGGGATCGCCTGTCGTGCCAGGGAGCGGACGGCGCTCGTCCTGGAACTATCCGTCAATAGTCAGGAGGTCACGTTATGTTCCACACGAGACGAGGACTAGGGCATTTGGGGTTGGCGCTCGCCTTCACTGGTGCTGCAGCTTGCAGCCAGTCGAATCAGGCGAAGCCCATCGATTTCACCGCGAACGGGTTCGACGGATTCGAGGACACTAGCTTCGACATCTTGTCGCAGCCTTGCTCCTTTCCGACGACTGGCGCTCTGGCCGGCGGCATGATTGTCAACCTGGCCGCAAATGAGACTGGCTATCTCTTCCTGCGGGCGAGCGACGGTTATGTCGTCGCCAACGGAGCCGACGCTAGTGGCAACGAATGCAAGATTTTGGCTTCGAGCTTGACCGGCGCGACCGGCAAGAAGATCGCCGTTTATGGCACGGACGGTGCGAGCTACCAGAAGCTCATCCTCGACTTCTACAACGGTGTCTGGGCGCAGGCCGCCACGGCTTCTACGGCCATCACGACCACCGACAACTCGGTGGTTCAGGTCAATTTCAGCCATGTGGCGAGCGGCACCGAATCGATCTCGGGGACCATGAACGAGATCAAGATCCGAGGAACCGCGAATGCCGACAACTTCGTCTTCACCACGCCCGCGAGCCAGTCCGGCGACCCGAAGCTGTGGGTCTCCTACTTGTCCGCGGCAACCGGAACCGCGCCCGCCCCCACGACTGCCGTGGCACAGCGCGCTGCGAACATGGCAGACGTGAGCATCAAGCACGCTGACTTTGTCAAGGTCAGCACTGGCCCCGGCAATGACATCATCGACCAGCGTGGCTTGGGCGGCACCTCGACGGCGGCACCGGCCGCGCTTCGCGGTGGGATCAGCTTCTATGCTTGGGGCGGCGACGGCGACGACATCATCTATAGCGGCGGAGCCTCGCTGAACGGTGTCTCGAACTTCCTCTACGGCGGAGCCGGCAACGACAAGTTCATTCAGTCGAACTACTGCTCCAGGGATGTCATCGATGGCGACGGAAGCACCGGCACAGCTGGTGTGGATACCGTCGACTACAGCGCCAAGACCGCCAAGCTGAAGGTAACGGTTGGAAGTGCGAACGTGACCGGCGTAGCCGCCCACGCCAGCCTGACTTGTGTGCCGAGGGCGACCACCTTGAACAACGAGCGCTTCACCTTGAACGACGGGACGGGGACGAATACGCCCACGGTCTTCGAGTTCAAGTCGGAGTTCGCGGCGTCGGGATCGATCGCGATCAATACCGCCACTTCGGTTGCACAAGGGGACCGTTTCTCACTGAGCAATGGGGTTGTGACCGATACTTTCACTTTCGACACCGGTACACTCACGACACAGACTGCCCCCCACTACGCGATTGATATCTCGACCCTTTCGGGTACGAAATCGGCAGTCGTGGGTCAAATGATCGCGGCCCTCAACACTACGACTTTGTCGGCCACCTTCACGTTCACGGAAAGCCCCGTGGGGACGCTAGCCATTACTGCCAAGACGAGAGGCTCGGCGCCCAATCAGACGATTGCGAGTGTGTTCACCAACGGAACAGCCTTCGCGACGGTCACGAACATTACGGGTGGAGTGTCCTTCACGCAGGCTACCGCCGGAAGCACGGTTGTCGATCTGAGCACTCTGTCGCCAACGGCGACGGCCATCGAGGTGTGCGGGGCGGTTAAGGCTGCGATCAATGGTGTTGGAGGCTCCTTGGCGATCACAGCTACCGGGACCACCGCGACCCTGACTCTGAACAACGATACGGCCGGAACTGCCGGCAACACCGTCAGCGACGAAACCGTGGCCGACAGCTCGTTCAGGCTTACGGATATGTACGGTGGCATCGATGCCTACACGTACGTCCCAGACGACGGTGATATCACTTGCAATACTGGCGCTGGCGAGGGCGACGATATTCTTTCATCGGTCGAGAACGTCATTGGTGGCTCGGCCGACGACATCCTCGATGCGTCCGCTGCCGCAGGAGTCGCACACATCCTGGTTGGCTTGGCCGGGAATGACACCCTGGTCGGTGCCGATGGTGCCGATACCCTCTACGGCGGCCCTGGTGACGACACGCTCAAGGGCGGCGCTGGCAAGGACATCCTCTACGGCGGCGACGGCAACGACGTCCTGCAGCCGGGCGGCGGCGCGGTTGCTGACATTGTCTACGGCGGAACCGTGGGCCAGGCTGAGAACTGCCCTGCGGCGGCTACCTTGGCTATCGCCAACGCGGGAACGGCCTGCGCGAACGTAGCCGCCAGTGGCGTTAATACCCTGGACTTCTCTGACCGTGACCCAACGGTGGGCGTGACCTGCGACCTGAACCAGCTATGCACTGTCCAAGCCGGTGTGTTGACCAACGGGACCCAGTGCGGAAGCACCGGACAGCAAGTGGCCTGGGCGAACATCGTGAACCTGAACGGCGGCGCGGGCGACGACACTCTGACGGGTGACAACAATGCCAACAGCATCTACGGCGGCTCGGGCAACGACATCATTATGGGCATGGGCGGCAACGACACGATCTACGGCGGGGCCGGCGACGACACCCTCTATGGTTCGGACGCCACGACCTGGAACACGACGAACAAGGGCCAGCCGCTTCCAGCAAGCTGCACCACCGCTTGCACAACGGACAACGACTTCATCTCGGGTGGCCTCGGTCGGGACACGATCTGGGCTGGCGTTGGCGGCGACTTCATCGATGCCAACGACGGGGATCCAGACGTCATCGACTGCGGCGGAAATGATGCGGACATCGGGATCGGTGACGCTACTATCGACACCGTGACCAATTGCCAGCTGTAACCTAGCCGTCTAGCCGGACAACTCCCAAAGCGCCAGTCGTGGAAACGCGACTGGCGCTTTTCTATGCGCCGGGACTCAAGCAACAAGTCTCAAGGTTCAATCGGGCCCGACCGATAGCCATCGAGGTAATGTCGCCCAAGCGTTTCGCGCTTCTCGTGCTCGCGAGTATCGCCATCGTGCCCGGTAACGCGAGCTTCTCGCGAGCCACGCTTCTGCGCGCCATGAGCCTGGCCGAGCTGGCTAGCTCTGCGGACAGCATTGTCGTGGGAACTGTGTTTTCGGTGAACGCGGCGTGGGATGCCGAGCATCGCAAGATCCTCTCTACCATCGAGATTGACGTTGAAGAGAGCTGGAAAGGCTCATCCGACACACAGCGGATCACGCTTGTCCAGCCGGGTGGCGGCGTCGGTGACATCGAGATGACCGTGCAAGGTATGCCGACCTTCTCGACCCGCGAGAGGTCGTTGCTGTTTCTGCAGGGCCGGCAACGCTTTCAGGTCGTGGGGATGGGACAAGGCAAGCGCGCCTTGGAGTGGGACGGCGCGAGCAAGCAGTGGCTCGCGCGGCCGTCGGACAATGAGGATGTGGTTGAGGTTGGGCCAGGCGCCAAGCTGCGCCAGGCAAAACGGGGAGACGCAATTCCGCTCTCGGACCTGCGCGAGCAAGTGCGGCGAGCGATCGGGAGCTCGCCGTGAGCACGGCTTGCCGCGGGCAAGGCGCTTTCTGGGCCACGCTTCTCGCGATCCCTTTCTTGCTCGTCGGTCCAGCCCAAGCTTACGTTCGCGCGGTGACATCGCTTGGCGCGCCGGTATGGTGGCGAAGTCCTTGCGTCGCCATGGATATCTACCTGGGTGCGACCCTGCCGAATATGACCGCCGACCAGGTGTGGAATGCCAGCCAACTGGCAGCCGGAGCGTGGAGCCACAGCGCTATCACCTGTACCGGGCTGACTATTTCGATGAAGAAGCAAGCGGAGGCAACGGCGGATGTGGGGCTGGACGGCAAGAATGTCATCGTGTTCCGGACGGACACCTGGTGCGCGCAGCCGACTTCGGACGCACAGCCGTGCAACCCGGCCAACGCAATGGCAGTCACCACGCTGTTCAAGAACAAGACGACCGGCGAGATCGTCGACGCCGACATGGAGATCAACGCCGCGAATTTCGCGTGGGCCGACTTGGTCGCCGATCCCGAGCTGGACGACGGCAGCGTGGCGGATCTTCAGAACACTCTGACCCACGAGCTTGGCCACGTCATCGGACTTGCGCACACCTGCTACAGCAACAGCGACGGACCGGCTCCGCTTCTGGACAACACCGGCAATCCAGAGCTGGCTTGTTCGGCGCCGAACCTTCCCGCATCCGTAACCGACGCGACCATGTACCCCATGGTTCCAATCAACGACACCGACCGGCGCACTCTCACGCCGGACGACAAGCAAGCCCCGTGCGACGTCTACCCAAGCAGCGCAGGCGTGTGCGGCGAGAGCTCGGGAAGTGGTTGCTCGGTCGCCGAGGCGACTGACACCAAGACGGCTCGCGTTTGGAACGTCGGGCTCGCCGGTTTCCTGGTGGTCGTGCTCGCGTGCCTCGCCCACCGTCGGTCGCGTGGCAGCTCATAGCTAATACCGCGAACGCCGGAGGCCGACTGGCTTGGCTTCGAGCTTCTCGAGCTTCGTTGCCATTCCACGCGTACGGCGACGCAAGTTGGGAGAGGCACCCGGACCTTTGCCGATTTCACGTCCCAGCTTCTCGATGCGCCCGGTGATGCAGCGATTGCACATATCCGAGGTTTCGCGGATGCAGGCCTTGGCCGGGTAGATTTCGTAGTACACGCGGTACTCGGGCGGCGTCATGTTGGGCATGACGATGTTGGCGCCGCGCTGCAGGCCAAGCTCGCGCCCCTCGGCGATATTGAGGGTGGCCAAGGCCGTGGTGCTGGGGATGTTGGCGTCCGGGCACAGCAAGCGGGCGAGGGCGATCATCTTGTAGGTCATGAGCTCGCTGGCGGGCACCTGGTCCTCGGATTCTTTGGCGGGCTCGGCCTGACCGAAGGGCGTGGCTGGATGGGCGATGAACGGGCCGACCCCGATCATATCCAAGTCGAGCTCGCGGAAAAGCTCGAGGTCGTTGGCCAGATCCTCGTAGGTTTGGCCGGGAATGCCGATCATGACGCCGCTGCCGACTTCGTAGCCCAGGGGGCCGAGCTGGCGCAGCAGGTTCATGCGCGAGGGGCGGCCACCCCCGCGGGGCGGGTGCATGCCCGCAAACAAGTCGCTGTTCGAAGTTTCGAAGCGGAGCAAATAGCGGTCGGCGCCGGCCTCGCGCCAGGCGCGCAATTCGTCGACGGTGCGCTCGCCCAAGCTCAACGTGACCGCAACCGACGCCTCGCTCTTGATGCGCATCACGATTTGCGCGACGGCGTCCAAGGTCAGACCTTCGTCCTCGCCGGCCTGAAGCACCACCGTCCCATAGCCAAAATCGCGGGTTTGCTTGGCGCACGTGACGATCTCGTCGGGGGTCATGCGGTAGCGGGTGACGTCGCGGTTGCCAGCGCGCAGCCCGCAGTAGTGGCATTGGCGCACGCAATGGTTCGAGATCTCGATGAGCCCGCGCAGATGAACTTCTTCGCCGACGTGTTCCTTGCGCACGCGATCGGCCTCGCGCCACAGGTCGTCGAGCGGCTCGCGCCTAGTCTCGCTCAGCCAGTGCAGAATCTCGATTCGGTTGAGGGCAGGCGCCATGGTCTTTCCCTATCCATGCCATATGCCGCGAGTCGTGGCCAGTCGGGATACCCGGTAGGGGGAGCGAGTCAGTCCCGGTCGGGCGCTCCGAGCTGCTATCGTTCTGTTGCCGGTCGCGCGGCGGTCATCGCAATCATGCTCTCGGCTTCGGCGATGGTGTGCGCCCGCCCATCGAAGATCGGGGAGAGGCGTGCGCCGAGCGCGGCGTCCTTGGCGGCGGCGATTCGCAACATACTATCGCGGTCGGCGAACAGACCGTTCTGTTCCTGGACGCGCGCGATGTCGAGATAGGCGGATGCGGGGTGACCATCTTCCGGCGGGACCTCTTCCATCCGTTGCTTCATCGAGCTGAGCCCGGTGAGGTTGCCTTGTACCCCAAAGGCTCGTGCCAGCAGGACGGCTTCTTCAGAGGTGAAAAGCTGATGGCGGCAGACGCCGTTAGCCGCCTGGGTAACCATCTTCGAGCCGCTCTGGACCTGATCCTCGCGCTGCCAGCGAAGGAGCCCCAATCTCCAGACCGATTCGCCCATGTTCGGATCCGCGGCGACCGCTTGAGACAACTGATCGTCAGCCGCCTGCACGCGGCCCGTATCGGCGAGCAGGCTGGCGAAACGGTAGCGGTAGAGCTGCCTTAGCGGGCTGCTCGCAATCAACGCCTCGTAGAGCCGTTGGGCCTCGTCGACCAAAGCCCGATCGTGAGACATGAGGCCGAGCATGTACGATAGCGCCGGCTGGACTCCACGAAACCGGAAATGCTCAGGATGTCCGGCGTAGACGGCAGCAGCCTTTTGTTCGACAATCTCGTAGATGTCGCGCCACTGGGGGCATGCCTGGAGCTTGTCCTCCTTGGTGAAGTCGCGCAGGGCGTAGGCGAGGACGCTCACTTGATCCTCGGACCACGGTGTCGGCATGGCGGCAGCGCGGCGTGCGCTTTCCAGCATCGCACCGCAACCACCTTGCTTGAGTGCTAGGGTAGACTGGAGGCTGGCGTGCGATGCTAGCGCCGGCAAAATCGAGCCGTACCAAGCAAGAAGAACGCCGCCCGCCTGAAGAGCCGCCAGCGCCAATAGTGAGAATCCGCGGGAGCGCGCCACTCTGGGCTGCTGGATTCTGGATTGCACGGTCGCCTTGGCCTTGACCGCGAACTCGGGAAAACCGCCTGCGCAGCCGACGGCGAGCAGCAAGAAGAGCATCGAGTGAGAGCTGGGGCTGTCGGTGATGAACTGACCCTGCACGAGGTAGGCGGTGAGAATTCCGACAAGAACGTAAAAGGCGCGGGCCTCCATCCATCCTTGGCGAACGGCGTGCAGCAGAGACAGCACGAATGCGACGCCGATTGTGGCGAAGGCCAGCGTCCCCAAAACACCGGTGGTCGAAAGGTGTTCGAACAGCAGACTATGGGCGATGTCCGTCCATTGGTCGTAGGTACCATTGCAAATGATCCGCGGAAGGAAGTGCGCGTCGAAAACCGCTTCGAAGTTGTCGAGTCCCCAGCCGAGCAGTGGGCGACTGCGAAACCCAGCGAGAGCAATCGACCAGATCATGGGCCGCATCTCATCGGAGGGTTTGCTGAAAAGGTGCTGCACGTGCGTCCAGGCCGGCCCTACGCGCACCGCCCAAGCGTAGCCAACGCCAGCCAGTAGGAGGGAACCCACCGTGGCGCCAAGGAACCGCCAATGACGACCGCCGACCGTCCACGCGAGCACCGCCACAATCGAGCCACAAACAACGCCGAGCAGCGGGCCTCGCGATCCCGTAAGCAAGAGCGTGACGAAGGATGCGATGGCGCCGATCGCGTAGAGCGATCGCAGCGCCCAGCTTTGGGTGCGAATCCAAAGCAGAGCCAGGATGCCGAGGATAAAGACTTCGTAGGTGGCACAGTAGATGGGGTTGCCAAGCACGCCGGAGATCCGGTCGACGCGCGGATCGCCAAGATCGTGGAGCGCCGCCAGCGACACGAATAGCCCGAGCACCACTTGCCAGTGGAGTACTCTTCGCCAATCTCGCCACGTCCGCAGCAGCGACGTTGCCATCACGTACCAGACGATGAAATAGGCCAGCGTGAAGAGGCCCCCCATCCTATCTTGCGATCCCCAGAACGAACGGTGTCGATTGAACGCGAAGGCGCAGGAAATCGAGAGCGCCACGAAGTAGGCGCCGACAGCAACGGAAAGCCACGAGCGTCGAGGTCGGAAGATGGGCTGTCGCCAGACCAGCAGCAAGAAGGCCGGTACGGTAAGGGCCACGGTTGCTTGCACGAGAATGGTTGGAAGAAAAACGTAGGGGAACACGGTGAAGTCTCTCGACACCACCAGGAGTGCCAGCAGGGCGCCGTAGATGCCAGCCAGTACGATTAGCCTAAGCACGCGGTCAAAGAGCGAGAGAATGGGCACCTCGGCGCCTACGGTCGTGGCCTTGGTCACCGTCCGCTCGGACATGGGGAGTCTGCCCTGCTGTCGTCGCACTAAGCTGCTATCGGTGTTTGGGCTCCCGACTTGAGTTCGTGCCACCCATTGGGGATAGAACGCTATACTCCTCGGCACCGTGAACCGTATTCCCGATCTCATTCTTGCCTCTGCCTCGCCGAGGCGCCGCGAACTGCTGGAAAGCTTGGGCCTGGTGCTCACCGTGGAGTCGGTCGACCTCGACGAGTCCGTGCGCGAGGGCGAGGCTGTACGGGACTACGCCGTGCGCGTCGCGGCGGAAAAGAGCGACGCCTCGGTAGCGCGGCTGGGCGCGCCCACGCTGGCCGTGCTGGCCGCCGATACCGTCGTGGCCATCGGGCAGGAAATTCTGGGCAAGCCGGCCGACGAGGATCAGGCGGAAGCGATGTTGCGGAGGCTGTCGGGTCACCGCCACGAGGTGCTCACCGCCTTTTGCATTCGCCGCGGCGAGCGCAAACTAGAACGTTTGGTCACGACCTTCGTTACGTTTCGTTCGATCGACCCGAAGGAAATCGCAGCCTACGTCGCCTCGGGCGAGTGGCGCGGCAAGGCGGGCGGCTACGCGATCCAAGGCATCGCCGGCTGCTTCGTCACCGATATCCGCGGCTCGTTCACCAGCGTGGTCGGCTTGCCCGTCGCCGAGGTGCTAGCGGATCTGCGTGCGCTCGAAGCCTTGCCGCGCTATCCGCCGCCCGCATTCGGAGCGATGCCATGACCCGCGCCGAAGAGATCGCCGCAAATCTACAGGCGGTTCGAGATCGCGTTGTCGCGGGATTGGCTGCCGCAGGCCGCACGCCAGACAGTGTGCGCTTGCTTGCGGTCAGCAAGACCGTCGTTCCCGAAGACATCGTGGCGGCGCTGGCAGCCGGGCAGCAGGACTTCGCCGAAAACTACGGCCAGGAATTCCGCGACAAGCACGCCGCCGTGGCGGCGCTGGTCGCCGTGCGTGGAGTGCCGGCACCACGCTGGCATTTCATCGGTCCTTTGCAGACCAACAAGGTCAAGTATGTCGCCGGCAAGGTCGGCGTGATTCACACGGTGGCGTCACTCGACGTTCTTGCAGAGATCGAGCGGAAGGCGGCGGCGCAGAATCTGGTGCAAGATTGCCTCGTGCAAGTGAACGTGGCCGGCGAGACGCAAAAGAGTGGCCTTTCTCCGACGGCGCTCGACGGCATGCTGGACGCGTTCGGAGGCTACCAGCACGTTCGCTGCAAGGGGCTGATGGTCATTCCGCCCTACGACGAAAACCCCGAGCTTTCGCGTCCGCATTTTGCGGCGCTCTGCCGCTTGCGCGACGAACGGCGCGGGCAAAGCCGATCCAACGTGACGCTCGACGAGCTTTCGATGGGTATGAGCCACGACCTCGAAGTGGCGATCAGCGAAGGCGCGACCCTGCTGCGGGTGGGTACCGCGATCTTCGGCATGCGTTCCTAGTCTCGTTCGGACTACCGGGAGACGACGTTTCCCGTGACGGAAGCCGCGGTCGAGCCTGCTGTACCGGTGACGGTGAGCAACGCGGAGATGGCCTGCGGCGCTGTATTTGCGGGCGGCGCTAGTTGTAGACCGATGGTGCAGCTTTCGCCCTGGTTGAGGGTCGCCTTGGCGGCGCAGGTGTTGCTGGAAATCGTGATGAGCGAGCTGGTGAGCGACGCCGTCAGAGCGCCGGTTGGTGTAGCGGCATTGTTCCTGACTGTGAAGAGAGTCTCCGCGCCGACGGCGCCGGGCGCGACCGATCCTAGGGCCGGGCCTCCGGCAAGCGTCAGACCCAGTGGCGAGGTTGGCCCGCCGCTGAGGCGAACCGAGGCGGTTGATCCCGCCGGTCCCATATCGGTGATCGTCAACGTGGCGGTCTCGGTTCGGCTTACGGTTGGCGACGGCTTGTACGCCAGCGTGACGACGCAGAAATTTCCACCTGCGAGGGTCACGGTTGAGCAACCGTCTTCGACGATCGCAAAATCGATCGCGTCGGGTCCGCCGAGCGCGACGGCGAGCGGTCCCGTACTCATGCCACCGACGTTGCCGACGTTGATATTGAGTCGAGCGCTGCTGGTTCCAGGCGCTGCGCTGAGGTCGGCGCTTGCCGGCACGGCCGCGAGCTTGGCGGGTGCCAGCACGTTTGCTGTGATTGGCACGCTCTTCACGACTCCGCCTTGGCTGATGACGACGGCGTCACTGACGGGGCTTCCCGCGGCTGTGGATATGAAAACGGCAGCAATCATGCAGCTTGTTCCGGTCCGCAGTGTTGATGTGCAGGTCGACGTCGAGTCGATCTTGAGGTCCGGACCTTGAACACTCGCGACCAGTCCACTCAGATCGGTACCAGCGGTGACGGTTACCTGAATGGGGACCACTGCGCCCGCGCTGACGTCGCCCAGCGAGATCGCCGACGGGGTTACGAAGAACGAACCGGGGTTGACAGCCACAGCCGTGACCGTGATTTGCAAGGGTATGCCGGTCCCTGGCGTGGCCCAAACGTCGACGCTGCCGTCGACGACGCCGGCCACAACAGGCGTCAGCGCGATGGTCAGAATACAGGAGGCGGTCGATGGCAAGACGCCCGCGCATCCCGAGGCTGCGAATTCTGCGCCCGAGGGATCGATCTTCACCGTAGTGGTCGCACCGACATTCGTGATGACCAACGTCGCGCTGGCAGTCGAGCCAACCTCGACCGTTCCCATGGCGATGCTCGCTGGTGTCGCAACCAGGATGCCCGTACGCGCGTCGGTGCTGGTGGGCAAGAGGTCGGGTGGCAACGCATCGGGCGGCGGGATGATCACCGAGCCGCCCACGACACGTGCATCAGGGGATAGGACGCCGCCCGCGCCGTCCGTGATAACCGGAAAAGTCGTTCCGCCGGCTCCGTCAACTTTGGCGTCTACGGTTGGCGCTGCATCGGCGTTGGTCGCCGCAAGGCCGCCGGTCCCGGTTGCTCCACCGCTGCCGAGCGCGCTCGCGCCGCCGGAGGATGATCCGCCGGTGGTAGTCGTTCCGCCGGTGCCTGCGCTGCCACCGAGCGCGGCATCAGGCGCAAGGGGGTGGGACGAAAGGCCTTGGCTCGTGCAGGCTGCAAGACAAACCAAGCAGTAGGAGCAAGCGAGGGACAATCTAGTCATGATGACGCCATGATCGTCAGCTTCCCGCGAGGACGCAACGGCAAGGACCGTTTGGCAGTGCGAGACGGGTGGTCCGGATCACGATGCACGTTCGTCGACGCTCACTATCGCCGTCGCGCGAGCCTGCTAAAATGACGGCACGATGAACCGGAAATTCCCGCGCTTGGCACTTGTCGTGGCTGCGCTTTCGTCCGCGTGTGCCGCGCAAACGGCTCCGCCACAGACTCCTGCGCGTGCGCCCAACCCCGACGCGCCCAGCGCGAACATGCCGCCGGCCTTCTTGCCTGTGGAGGCTGCCGTCGGTGCACCGGCGCCGATGGGACCTTCGAGCGTGCGGCTGCGGGTCCGCGAATCGATCTTCACGGCGGCGTGGACTGCCGTGCGCGACAAGGATTTCGACAAGCATCTGGCAGGTCTCGACTGGCAAGCGGTGCGCGCCAAGTACGAGCCGCTCGTCCTCGCGGCGCCTGACGAGCCGACGTTTTACCGGCTGCTGAACGAGATGCTCGGGTCGCTCGGCCAGTCGCACCTCGAAATCCACGGTCCGGGCGATGAAATCGAAAATGCGGTGGAAGACACAGAGCCTTCGCGCCCGGCCGGTGCAGAGGTCGTCGAGGTCGGCTCCGGCATCGGCGATCCGGGCCTCATCGTGCGATCCATCGAGGGCCAGCCCACGGTGACGTTCGTGCGTCCCGCATCGTCGGCAGCGCAAGCCGGTCTTCGCCCCGGCTACGTTGTCACCCACATCGGCGGTCGGGCCCTTCTGCCCATGCCGGTTTCGGCACGCGCGCTTCGGCCCGTCGAAGAACGCTTCCGCCTGCGCCGGCGCGCCGCCCATCTTCTTTCGGGTCCAAGCGGTAGCCGGGTCAGCATTCGATTCCTCGATGGAAACAATCAGCCGGGCGAAGCGTTGCTCATCCGGGATCCGCCGGCGCGCGCGGCGGTGCAGGCGTTGCTCATGCCGCCGGTGGTGCCCGAGGTCCGCGTGTCGCGCGTGGGCGACGTGGGCATCATCGCGTTTAACTTCTTCTTGCTCGAACCGGTGCTTGGGGAAGTGCAGAAGGCCATCGATGGCTTTCGCCAGCGTGGTGCCAAGGCCGTGGTGCTCGACTTGCGCGGCAATCCCGGCGGCTTTGGCGGCATGGCCATCCCGGTGGCCGCGCGGCTGATTTCTCGCGAGACAAACCTTGGTGTCATTCAATTTCGCGACTTCGCCAACGATCTGGTGGCGGCGCCGTCGCTCGGCGTGAAGTCGTTTGCCGGCAAGGTCGTCATTCTCACCGACGAGGGTAGCGCTTCGACCTCCGAGATCCTCGCTGCCGGTTTGCAGGAGTCGAAGCGCGCCGTCGTGGTCGGCGATTTCACGGTCGGTGCGGCCTTGGGCTCGACCATCGAGGCGCTGCCCGGCGGGGCGGTGATGCAAATTCCGGTGGCCGGTTTCAAGACGCCGAAGGGAGTGGCTATCGAAGGCCGCGGTGTTCAGCCCGACGTGCGTGTTACCGAGACGCGGGCAGCCCTTCTGGGCGGTCACGATTCGGTTCTCGACGAAGCGCTGGTCGTCGCCCGCGACGGCAAGTAGCAGCGCCCCCGCGGCCGGGCACCGACGCGTCCGCGCTTGACGACGCGCCGCCGGTGGCTCAAGCATGCGCTTCATGATCACGTTGTTCGCCCTCGTGCTTGCGGTTGATGCCGGAGCGATCATTGCCGCCCCTGTGCCCGCCCCTGTCCCTGCGCCGCCCGCGGCGTTGCGCGAAGCGAAGGCGGTGCTTGCGGACTATGCGCGCGCGATCGGCGACGAAAAGAATTGGAAAAAGCACAAGACGGTGCGCGTGAAACACGAAGTGACCGTCAAGGCCATGCACTTCACGTTCAACGAAGAAACGCGCATGGCTCGCGGCGGAAAGGTCTTCAGCACCTCGGAAATGCCCGGCATGGGTACCTCCCAGCGCGGCTCGGACGGACACAAGGCGTGGTCCAAGGATCCGATCGGTGGGCTGCGCCTGCTCAAAGGGGGCGAGGCCGAGGACGTTCGCATCGCCGCCACCTGGAATTCGGAATGGCACCTCGCCGAGGTCTACGCCGAAGCATCTTCCGTCGTGCCGCCGGTGGCGCCGCCGGCGGGCGAAACGTGGGAATGCGTCGAATTTCACAAGGTGAAAGCCGCGCCGACGACCATCTGCTTCGACCGCAAAACCCATCTCCGCGTGCTCGAGAAAGGGGTGCAGGCGTCCCCGGGCGGCCAGGTGCCGTACGTCACACGTTTCTCGGACTGGCGCCGGGTGGAAGGCGTCCTGGTCTGGTACCACGAAGACGTGACCGTCGGGCCAGTGACCATGGAAAGCCAGGTCCGGCAGATCGTGTTCGACGAGCCGATCCCTGCAACCTTGTTCAAGTTGCCCAGAAGGTAGACGAATGGCCCTCGGTTCCCGACGCTGGCTGACGCCGAAAAGAATCGACTGACGACGAGATTCAGCGCTCGTCCTTGTCCGCTTGCGGCCGGTGCTTACCTAGGCACACAGAATCATGCGGCTCGACAAGTTCACCATCAAGGCTCAGGAAGCGCTGGCAGCGGCCCGTGACTTGGCCGACCAGCGAGCCCACCAAGAAGTCACGCCCGAGCACCTGTTGCGGGCGCTCTTGACCCAGGAAGACGGCGTAGTGCTGGCCGTCTTGCGCAAGCTGGGCTCCGACGCCGAAGCCATCGGCGATAAGGTCGATGAGGCGCTCGACAAGCAACCGCAGGTGCGCGGCAGTAGCGCCGACGGGTTCGTCGGCCGCCGACTCAAGGACTTGCTCGACGAAGCCAGCCGCCAGTCGGCCGAGTTCAAAGACGAATACGTTTCGAGCGAGCACCTCTTGCTCGCGATGGTCGCCAAGGATGCAGGCGACGTCACGCGCATTCTCCGCGAAGCCGGCGTGCGGCGCGACGACCTGCTCAAGGCCTTGGCCGACGTGCGCGGCAACCAGCGCGTGACCGATCCGGACGCCGAGCAACGCTATCAGGCGCTGGCGAAGTACACGCGTGACCTTACGGATCTGGCGCGCAAGGGAAAGCTCGACCCCGTCATCGGTCGCGACGAAGAGGTTCGTCGTGCCATGCAGGTGCTCTCGCGCCGGACCAAGAACAATCCCGTCCTCATCGGCGAGCCCGGCGTGGGCAAGACGGCCATCGTCGAAGGCATCGCGCAGCGAATTGCCGCGGGCGACGTTCCCGAGTCGCTCAAGGACAAGCGCATTCAGGCGCTCGACCTGGGCGCTCTCATCGCCGGGACCAAGTACCGCGGCGAGTTCGAAGAGCGGCTCAAGGCCGTGCTGAAAGAAATCGCCGGCGCTGACGGGAAGGTCATTCTCTTCATCGACGAGTTGCACACGCTGGTGGGCGCCGGCGGTGCCGAGGGCGCGGTCGATGCGGCCAACATGCTCAAGCCGGCGCTGGCGCGTGGCGATCTGCGCTGCATCGGCGCAACGACGCTCGACGAGTACCGCAAGCACATCGAGAAGGACAAGGCGCTCGAACGGCGATTTCAGCCCGTCGTGGTCGGCGAGCCGTCGCTGCACGACACGATCGCCATTCTGCGCGGCCTCAAAGAGCGCTACGAGGTTCACCACGGCATCCACATTCGCGACGCCGCACTCGTGGCCGCGACCAAGCTCTCCCACCGCTACATTTCCGGCCGCCAGCTGCCCGACAAGGCTATCGACCTGGTCGACGAGGCGGCGAGCCGTCTCAAGATGGAAATCGATTCGCTGCCCGAGCCCATCGACCAGCTCGAACGGGCGCTCACCTCGCACTTGATGGAGCAGTCGGCGCTAGCCAAAGAAAAGGACGAAGCCTCGAAGAAGCGTCTTGCCCAGGTAGAAGCCGAAATCGCCGAGCTGAAGGAAAAAGCGTCGGCGATGAAGCTGGTGTGGCAGCGGGAGAAGCAGGTCATCGGCGAGATCCAGAAGATTCAGGAGGACATCGAGAGCGCCAAGACGGAATCGCAGCTGGCGCAGCGGAAGGGCGACCTCAATCGCGCCGCCGAGTTGCGCTTCGGGCGCTTGCCCGAGCTGGAAAAGCAGCTCGCGGGAAAGAACGAAGAGCTCAAGACAGCGCAGTCGTCCGGTTCGTTCCTGCGTGAGGAAGTGACCGAGGAGGACATCGCCGCCGTCGTGTCCAAGTGGACCGGCATTCCCGTCGAGAAAATGCTGGAAGGCGAGCAATCGCGCCTAGGCAACATGGAGGATCGCCTCCACCAGCGAGTCATCGGGCAGAACGCAGCCGTCGAAGCCATCGCCAACGCCGTTCGCCGTGCGCGTGCGGGCCTCCAGGATCCCAACCGGCCCATCGGCTCGTTCATTTTTCTTGGGCCTACCGGCGTCGGCAAGACCGAGCTGGCGCGCGCCCTCGCCGAGTTCCTGTTCGACGACGAAACCCACATGGTCCGCATCGACATGTCCGAGTACATGGAAAAGCACTCGGTGTCGCGTCTCATCGGAGCACCTCCCGGCTACGTCGGTTACGACGAGGGCGGCCAGCTGACCGAGGCTGTTCGTCGTCGGCCGTATTCGGTCGTGCTTTTCGACGAAATCGAGAAGGCGCACGCCGACGTGTTCAATGCGCTCTTGCAGCTGCTCGACGACGGCCGTCTCACCGACGGTCAGGGGCGCACAGTGGACTTCAAGAACACCGTCATCATCATGACCTCGAATGTGGGTAGCCACCGTCTGCTTGGGGCGACACCCGATGTGGATGGCGCGCTCGAAGAGCTACGCCACACCTTCCGTCCCGAGTTCCTCAATCGCGTTGACGAAATTGTGGTGTTCGAACGCCTCACCCGCGCCGACATCGACCGCATCGTCGACCTGCAGATGGAGCGTTTCCGCAAGCTGCTCGCCGAGCGCGACCTTTCCATCGAGCTTTTGCCCGAGGCGCGCGCATTCCTCGCCGAGAAGGGTTACGATCCCACGTACGGTGCGCGACCCCTCAAGCGGACACTCATGACCTACTTGCAGAATCCTTTGGCCAAGCAGCTCATCGCGGGCGCATTCGTTCCGGGCGATACTATTGTTGTTGCGCGCGCGGGCCAGCAGCACAACGACGACGAGCTCGCGTTTCGTCGCAAAGCCGAGGAGGCTGCCAGCAGCGGCGCCCAACCATGAAAGATCTCTATGCCATTCTCGGCGTGCCGGAGACGGCCGACGCCGACACCCTCAAGAAGGCCTATCGCAAGTTGGCCAAGCAGAACCATCCTGACGCCACCGGCGGCGACAAGAAGAAGACCGAGCGCTTCAAGGAAGTCGGCGACGCGTACGCCGTGCTTTCGGATGCGAAGAAACGGCAGGAATACGATCGTCTTCGCCAGGCACCGGTGGGCTCGGACGGCATGCCCCAGGGGTTCGACGCCGACACTTTCTCGCAGATCTTCGGGGATTTCCGCATGGGCGGCGGTCGCCCCGACATGAGCGGCGGCAACTTCGGCGATATCTTCTCCACGCTTTTCGGTGGCGGCGGCTCGATGGGACAGGGACGCGGTCGGGCTCGCGGTGCCGACATGGAATCGCAGCTCGAAGTAACCTTTCGCGAAGCCGCCCTGGGCACGCGGCGCTCGTTGCGCACCGGCGCCGGTCAGACCGTCGAGGTCAATGTCCCGGCGGGCGTCGAAAGCGGCGCCCGACTGCGCGTGCCGGGGCAGGGCGGACAGGGCAACCGCGGCGGGCGCCCGGGCGACCTGTACCTCGACATCACGGTCGCGCCGGATGCCCACTTGCGACGCAACGGCCGCGACGTCGAGTTGGCCTTGCCGCTTTCCTTTGCCGAGGCCTGCCTGGGAACGCAGGTGGACGTGCCCACAGTGGACGGAACGGTACGCCTGACGATTCCGCCGGGAACTTCCAGTGGGGCCAAGCTGCGCTTGCGCGGCAAGGGCGCCAAGATGTCCGACGGAACGCGTGGCGACCAGCTGTGCCGGGTAGAAGTGCTTGTTCCCAAGATCGATCCTGCCGACAAAGAGTCACGACGACTGGTGGCCGAGCTCGACGCGCGAGTCAAACCGGCGAAAGTGCGGAGCTTCTGATGTGGGATAAAGCGCATCCTTTCCTGTCCTTTGCCGACCATTTTTTGCTGCCGTCGGGCTTGCGGCCAGACGCCGCCCCGCCTAAGTTTGGAGAGACGCATGAACCCGCCTGAAGCCAAATCCCTGCCTTTGCTATCGCTGCGCAACCTGGTGCTGTTTCCAGGCGCGGTAATGCCCGTGGAAATCGGGCGATTGTCGTCGCTGCGGCTCATCGAGAGCTTGCCCGGCAAGGGCGTCCATCTTCTGGTCGGTACGCAGAAAGATGCCGACGTCGAGGAGCCGGCAGGTGCCGATCTTTACGGTATCTGCGTCGAAGGCGAAGTGGTTCGCATCGTCAAGGCGGCCGAGAACCGGGTGACGGCCGTGTTGCGCGGGATCGAGCGACGTCGCGTGACGGGCTTCGTGCAGGAGAAGCCCTTCCTGGTCGCGTCCTACGAACCGCTGGTCGAGATCCGCAAGGATCCCATCGAGATCGACGGCCTCGGCATGGCCGTGTACGACGTGGCCAAGCAGCTCATCGCCATTTCGCCCGATATTCCCGACGAGGCGGCGCAGATTCTGGATCAGAACAAGGATCCGGCGCGCCTAGGTGATATTACCGCGGCGACGGTGGATTTGTCGGCCGAAGAGCGTGCCTCGCTTCTCGTCGAGGTGGACGTGGCCGAGCGTCTGCGTCGCTTGCTGGTTTTGCTCCAGCGCAAGGTGGAGCTTATCAAGGTCAAGCAGAAGATCGACACGCAGGTGCGAGAAGAGTTCTCGAAGCACCAGCGTGAGGCCGTTCTTCGCCAGAAGTTGAAGGCCATTCAGGACGAGCTCGGCGAAGGGGAAGACGGCGGTGACCTCGATACGTTCGAAGAGAAGATCAAGTCGAGCGGCATGTCCGAGGAAACCGCCAAGGTCGCGCGGAAACAGCTCGATCGGCTTCGTCAGATGGCGCAGTCGTCGGCCGAGTACACGGTTCAGCGTACCTATCTCGAATGGTTGGTCGAGTTGCCGTGGACCAAGCAGACCGTCGACACGCTCGACCTGGAACAGGCGCGCAACGTGCTCGATTCCGACCACTACGACCTGCAGAAGGTCAAGAAGCGCATGCTGGAGTACCTGGCCGTGCGCAAACTGGCGCCGGGCAAGAAAGGTCCGATTCTGTGCCTGGTTGGCCCGCCCGGTGTGGGCAAGACGTCACTCGGGAAGTCGATCGCGCGCTCCCTTTCGCGCGAGTTCATTCGCGTCTCGCTGGGTGGCGTGCGCGACGAGGCCGAGATTCGTGGGCACCGCCGCACGTACATCGGCGCGCTCCCCGGCCGCGTGATTCAGGGCATGCGTCGGGTGGCGACCAAGAACCCGGTGTTCATGCTCGACGAAATCGACAAGCTTGGTTCGGACTTCCGCGGCGATCCCGCGGCAGCTCTGCTCGAGGTTCTCGATCCGGAGCAGAACCACTCGTTCTCGGATCACTATCTGGAAGTCAATTTCGATCTGGCGAACGTCATCTTCATCGCCACGGCGAACACGCTCGAAACCATTCCCCCCGCGCTGCTCGACCGCATGGAAGTGCTGGAGATCCCGGGCTACACGGGAGAAGAAAAGCTGGAGATCGCCAAGCGACACCTGGCGCCCAAGCAGGTCAGCGAGCACGGCCTGACCAACGAGCAGATCATCTTCGACGACGAAACGCTGACCACCATCATCGAGCAGTACACGCGGGAAGCCGGCGTGCGCAACCTCGAGCGCGAAGTGGCCAACGTGATTCGCGGCATTGCCGTGAAGGTCGCCGAAAACGAAGAATACGAGCCGAAGCTGACGCCGGAGAAGATCTCTGATTTGCTCGGCCCGCAGAAGTTCTTCTCGGAAGTCGCCGAGCGCACGGAAGTTCCGGGGGTGGCCACGGGCCTCGCCTGGACGCCGTCGGGTGGAGACATCCTCTTCATCGAAGCGTCGCAGATGGTGGGCAAGGGCAACCTCATCCTGACCGGCCATCTCGGCGACGTCATGAAAGAGTCGGCGCGTGCGTCGCTGTCCTGGGTGCGGACCCACGTAGACGAGCTGGCCATCAATCCTGACTTCGAGAAGGTCGACATCCACCTGCACGTTCCCGCGGGCGCCGTTTCCAAGGACGGTCCTTCGGCGGGCGTGGCCATCACCGTCGCGCTGACGTCCCTGCTGACCGGGCGGCGCGTGCGCGGCGACGTGGCGATGACCGGCGAAATCACGCTGCGCGGAAGCGTGCTTCCCGTGGGCGGGGTCAAAGAGAAGGTCCTGGCGGCTCACCGCGCGGGCATCAAACGGGTCATTCTGCCGGATCGCAACCGCAAGGATTTGGTCGATATCCCCGAGAGCGTACGCAAAGATCTCGAGCTCAGCTTCGTCAAGCGCATCCAGGAAGCGATCGAGCTGACCCTGGAGGCGGCGCCGGTCGACATGTCCACTGCCAGCGCGCCGGAAACGCCCGTGGCAACCGCGCAGGTCTAAGGCCCCCCCCGCCTCGCAGCGCTCGGCGACCTCTTCTCGCTGCGCGGTGAGAGAGGTACAGCTAGCGCACCCGCTCGAGATACGTCGTCGCCGAGCTCGGCGTCAACTCGACTTGTGCCGCGAGCGCTTGCAAGAAGTCCGGAACCTGCGCGGCGCCCGGCACGACAATTTCGAGCCGCCGCGCCGCTGCCTCGGCCAGCCAGTCCTGAACGATTTCGTTGACCTCGGAGTCGCTGAAGCCGTAGCCGATGCTCACGAGGCGGCGAGCGGTGCTCAGGTTGGCGCGGAAATACTCGAGCAGTCGGCGCTCGAGGAGTTGCGGATACGCATCGGTCAAGCGGGCAGCGCTTGCCAGGAGCGTTCGGCCCAGCACCCTCGGGCGGCCGTCGCTGTCGATGTACGGGATTTGGTTCGTCGCTGCCAGCGGATCGGGAACGAGCCCAGAAACCAGCTTCGCGTCCAGCAGGCCTTCGTTTGCGATCTGCAGGACGTCCATGATGGCGTCGAAGGTCAGCTCGGCAGGACGCAAGCGGATGAGGTCGTGGCCGTCGCCATAAGTGAAGACGTCCAAGGCGCCGTGGATCTTGAGCAGGTTGATACCGGGCTGCCCGAGCGCCAAGAAATGCAGCCGGCCGCTCGCTTGCTCGACCTCGGTGAGCAAGTCAGCGGCGAGGGTGGCGACCGCCACGCCGGCGCCATTGCGACAAGGCAGGAGCACGGTGTTTGACGAAAAGCCGCAGCGAACCTCGATGCCGAAAAGCGCGGCGATGCATTCGACGAGCACGTCGTGGTTGAGGGAAAAGATCCACAGTGGGCGATTGCTCGCAGCCAGGCGTGCCAGGCCCTCGAAGTATTGCAGACCTTCGCGGTAGGAATCGCGGCGTTCAACTTGACGACGGTAGAGCAGCAAGGAGACGACTTGGGCCAGCCAGGCGTAGAGCGCATGGTAAGCCTGGGCAAAACCTGGCCGCGCATCGTTCAGGTATTGCGCTTGCAAATGCTTGAGCGCGACCTCGTAATCGAAGGTCGTTTCGTCGAGCATGCGAGCGAAATCCTCGATGACCCAGTCGGGATGGCCAAAGCCTCGATGGCGCCAGGTGGTATTCAGCTTGCGCAGCGACGTCGGCGCCAGCCAGGACAGAATCTCGGCGTTGATATCGGCCCGCAAGGGCATGCCCAGCTCGCGGGAAGCGCCTGCGCCGAAAAGAAGAGCCGTGGCCACCTAAGCACGCTAGCAAATTCCGGGGCCGATTGCTGCGTCGGTTGCATTTGCCGACAAGCGACTCCAAAATGGCGCACTCGACCTCGGAGGGACCATGCCACCTATCACCCTGTCGGATCTCTCGCTTGGAAGTCACGTGCTTTCACCGCGGGTGGAAGCGCTGAGGAAAGCCTACTTCAGAGCCATGCCCGAAGTCTGCATCGAGCGGGCCTCGCTCGTCACAGAGGTGAGCCGCGAGCTCGCTCTCTTTGGCAAGTCACGGATTTCATCACTCGATAAGGCGCGGCTATACCGTCGTGTGTTCGAGCGTCGGGCGCCTGTGGTCCGGCATCGCACGGCCAAGGAACTGGGAAACATACCGTTCGAGCTATCGGATCGCTCGCTCTTCGCGGGTTCGACGACAACGTGTTTCAAGGGTGTGCCGCTCTACCCCGAGCTCATGGCTTTGGCCTTGTGGCCCGAGCTGCAAACGCTGTCCACACGCGAACATAATCCCTACGCCATCACGGACGAACAGGTGCGTGCGCTCAATGAAGACGTTTTCCCCTTCTGGCTGGAGTGCAATATCAGCGAGCTCGGCCGCAAGCGCTCGGTGCTGGACCAGACGACGGCTCCCGATGAGGCCAAGGGGATCAAGCTGCTCGAATACCTGGTGTTCTTCCTAGCCTCGAAGCCGAATTGCATCTCGCACACGATTCCCGATTTTTCTCAGGCGATTGCTGTCGGCTTGCGGGGTATTGCCGAGCGGGCGCAGCAGAAAGGCGCCGCATCGACCGACGACGAGAGTCGGGACTTCTACGCAGCTATCGTCCTTGCCATGGAGGGAATCATCACGTACTCGCAGCGGTTGGCGGCCGAGGCGCGTCGCCTGGCGGCCGCCGCACGCGACGAGCAAGAGCACGACGAGTTGCTGGCGCTGGCAGAAATCCATGAACGCGTGCCCGAGCAGCCAGCGCGGTCGTTTCGCGAGGGCCTGACGACGGTGTGGATGTGCTGGGTGGCGGCCCATCTCGAAAATTCCAACGTGGGCCTCAGCCTTGGGCGACTGGATCAAGTGCTCTATCCCCTCTACGCGAAAGATGTGGCGAACGGAGCATTGAACATCGACGAAGCCATCGAGCTTCTGTGCTGTTTGTGGCTGAAGATCGGCGACCACGTGCCGACGGTTCCAAGCGCTGGCGAGCAGCTTTTCGGCGGAACGGGCTCCAATCAAGCCATCACGGTCGGCGGCGTCGACAAGGACGGCAACGACGCGGTCAACGACTTGACCTACGTCATGTTACGCGCGACGGAGCTGCTCAAGTTGCGCGATCCGAACCTGAACGCGCGCTACTATCCGGGCGTCAATCCGCCGGTGTATCTGCGGCGCCTGTGCGACGTCAACTTGAAGACCAAAGCGACGCCCGCATTGCACAACGACCAAGCCGTCATTGCCGCGCTGATGGCGAAGGGCGAGACCATCGAGCAGGCGCGCGACTACGGCATCGTCGGCTGCGTCGAGCCGACGAGCAGTGGCCGCACGTACGGGCATTCGGGATCGATTTTGATGAACTTGATATCGGCGCTCGAATTGGCGCTTTTCAACGGCGAGCATCGCCACACCGGGCTCGGCGTTCTCGTCAGCAAGCGCACCGGCGATCCTCGAATGTGCAAAACGTTCGAAGAATTTCGAACCGCGTTCGCCCAGCAGACAGCGTGGCTCGTGCAGCAAGCGACGACGCTCAACAACCTCTACGGTCGCATTCACCAGGAATTCTATCCAACGCCTATCCTCTCGGCGCTCTTCGAAGGTCCGATGGACAAAGGCAAAGACCTCATTCGGGGAGGCGCGGTCATCAATTCGTCCGGCGCGGCGATCATCGGATTCGCCGACGTCATCGATTCGCTGGCCGCTATCGAGCGCGTGGTCTTCGTCGAGAAATCGATGAGCTTCGCGGATCTGCTGACCGCCGTGCAGGCCGACTTCGTTGGCTTCGAGGCGTTTCGCTTACGCCTGCGGAACGAGGAGCGCACGCCCAAGTACGGCAACGAAGATGCCGCTGCCAATGCGATCGCGCATTGGCTGGCAGAAATGCTCGATCGTCTTTATGGATCGACGCCGAACTATCGGGGCGGCCACTATCGTGTGGGTTACTGGACCATGACCAATCACGCCGGCTTCGGTCGTTTGTCGCAGGCCACGCCCAACGGGCGGAGCGCAGGCCAAAACTTCACGAGTGGTATTACTCCGGTCTCCGGCGAAACGCCGTCTCTCACCAAAGCCCTCAATTCCGTGGCGTCGTTGCCCTCGAAATGGCTTGCGAACGGTGTCGCCCTCAACGTCAAATATGTGCCTGGTGGCGGCGCTCAGATGCTCGACCGCTTCGTCGACGCCGTCGAAACCTATTTCGCCGCAGCTCCTGGGCGCCCCAGCGGCGGGATGGAAATCCAGTTCAACGTGATTGCACGCGAGACCTTCGAAGATGCGATGACGAACCCCAGCGCTTACCCCGACTTGCTGGTGCGCGTGTCCGGGTACACCGCGTACTTCAAGGATCTGAATCCGCAGATGCAACAAGAGATCATCGAACGGACGACCTATGATTTGTCGACTGGACACGCGGTGCAATTCCCGACGGGGTAACGGAGGACGAGATGGTTGCATGGATTCGGCGACTGTTTTGGAAGGTCACGGCGCTCTTCAGGCCGGAATCGTGGCTACTCAAGAAAGTGCGCCAGGAGGCGCGGGCGCTGAAGGACGAGCTCGAAGGCACGTTGACCGACAAAGGCGTGGAGCTGCTTTTCTACGCGATGGACGTCGCGTTCCTGCTGCTCGCCAGCTACCGCCGCAATCTGCAGGGGTTCACCGGCAGCTACGTGCTGCGCACCGCGGACAACAAAGTGGCGGCGTCCGCATTGTTCGCCAACCAGAAGATGTCCGTGCGCCGGGAAGCCATCCCGTCGCCGACCGTCACGATCACATTCAAGACGGCGCAGGCGTTGCGGCGGTTCTTGTCGTCGAAAGAGCCGGATATTCTCGATTCGCTGCTCACAAATGACGTCGAGGTGGAGGGGAACATGAACTACGTCTACAAGTTCTGTTTCATGGCGCGCGATTTGACGAGGCGGTTGGGCATTTCGTAGGCGAGCCGCGTGGACGTTGTTCCGTACATCGTCGCGGTTAAGCGGCACAGCCTGGAAGACGGTCCGGGCATTCGCAGCGTCGTGTTTTTCAAGGGCTGCCCACTGCGCTGCGTGTTTTGCCAGAACCCCGAAACGCAGGACCCTCGGCCGGAGATCGCGTTTTACGAAGAGCGATGCCTCCGTTGCGGCCAATGCGCCGCCGTCTGTCCGAGGGTAATTGAAGCAGCGTATGCCGGAATGTGCGCCGCCGCCTGTCCGGGCGATGTCCTTCTGACTGTTGAAAGTCGAGGGCGGCTCCACGGGACAATTACGCGAGTTGGGCAGCTGGGGCAAGTGCCTGTTCCAGCTTCTTGCTGAGAGCGGCCGAGAGGATCTTCATGCCGC
>Ga0265324_10000081_pt1 | contig 75195 bp, 79 predicted proteins | sample 41419metaG_FD_198634 | JGI IMG/M metagenome (GOLD analysis project Ga0265324, IMG submission 198634) | Rhizosphere microbial communities from Carex aquatilis grown in University of Washington, Seatle, WA, United States - 4-14-19 metaG | ecosystem: Host-associated > Plants > Roots > Rhizosphere...
TCCATCCCGGTAGGCTGGACATGGGGTAGAAGACCGCTGCGAAGGGCCCCAGGGTGGCCGGGATCATCCAGATGAACCATTCCGACGCGGGACCCAGGCGCAGGACCAGTCCCGCTCCGAAAACTCCCAGGGAGATTCCGCTGAGGAAGAGGATGAGGAGATAGGGGAGGGAAATCGCGCCTAAGGCAAGGAACGGAAGGCCGAAAACCGTGGTGGCCATGATCAGCATGACGATGAGACCGACCAGGCTGGTGGCGATGCTCGTGAGCATCAGGCCGGCGAGATATTCCCCGACGGTGAGCGGGGTGGCGAAGAAATTGAGGAAGTTGCGCGACCATACGTCTTCGAGAAAGGCGGTGGTGACGCCTTGGGCCACGCGCACCAGGAAATCCCACAGAAGCACGGCTCCCAAAAGGCGAGGTACGAAGTTCAGCGGCGAACCCGCCACCGAGTCGAGGTAACGCGAAAGGAACCCCCAAGTGAGCATGTCGATGGCGACCCAGGCGAACAAGGGCAGAAAACGCGCGAAGGTCCCGCGGATGAGGTAGTACTGGCGGAGGACGACGGCTAGGATGCGCGCGGCCGACATCAGGTGGGCTCCGGGATCAGGGACTCGCGGGCCAGGGCGATGAATAGCTCTTCCAATGTCTTCTTGCCATGGGCGGCGGGCAGCTTGCGCGGATCGCCTTCCAACAGGATGCGGCCCTTGGAAATGAAGAGCACCCGATCGCAGACTTCCTCCACCTCGTACATGTTATGCGAGGTCCAGAGGACGCCGCCGGTGCCGGCGGCCGCGAAGGCGCGGATGCGACGGCGGATGTCGCGGGCCATGGCGGGATCCAGGGAGGCCGTGGGCTCGTCGAGCAGCAACAGGCGCGGGCGGTTGAGCATGGCCTTCGCCAACGACACGCGCGTTTGTTCCCCGGAGGATAGGACCCCGCATTTGGTATTCCGGAAGCGGATCAGATCGGCCTCGGCCAACGACTCCTCTATGCGGGCCTTGAGGTTGGGCACGGCATAGATGAGACCGAACACGCGCAGGTTCTGGTAGACGGTCAGGTTGCCGGGGAGGGCCGCGTATACGGCCGCGAAGTTGGTGCGGGCCAGGGCCTGCGCCCGGTGCTTACGCAGATCCATCCCTTCGATGGCGATGCTGCCCGAAGTAGGTTCCAAAACCCCCAACACCATATTCAAGGTGGTGGTCTTGCCCGCGCCGTTAGGCCCCAAGAGCCCGACGATCTCTCCGCTTTCCACCACGAAGGAAACGTCGCGCACGGCGTCGACGTCACCGTAGGATTTGCATAGGCCTTGGGCCGAGAGTACGGGCATGGCGGGGCTAAGCTAGGATTTTCGCCCCCCGCGGGGAAGATGCGGCTAAGGAATACCCACGTCGAACGCGCCGTCCGTTACGTTCAGGGAAGTTTTCGGCGCCCTGCCGGCCTGGGGGACGAGAAGACCGTGAAAGCTGCCCTTGACCCGGGTCGCGGTGAGGCTGGTTATGATGACTTCCGCGGAATCGCCTTCAGCCCCCCAGTAGCACGTTTCGGCCGTGCCCCCATTGCGCACCACCACGATGGACCGGGGATTCGGTTGATTCCAAATGACGGCATAGGTTCCCGTGGCGGTGACTCCCGCCAGGGAGATGCTCAAGCAATTATCCGAGGTCGTGCTGGTGATGGTAACTCCGGCGTTACCATTGATGTCCGTCAGGTTCGCGTCGTCAAGGTATTGCTCTTCCCCGGCGCCGCGGTGTAACTGAAGTCGGCGGTGATATGGCCCGATCCCAGGCGGGTGATGCGGATCTGTCCATCCAGGCCCGTTCCCGCCGTGATCCATCCGTTGCCTTTGCCTCCGCTGCCAGCGCCTTCCGCGACCTGGCCCATGCCCCCGCTCGCGGTTAAGCCCGTCCCCAAGGCGTAGGTTCCGGTATCCTTCAAGTTGTACAAGGTGAGCGTTAGGGAAGTGGTTGTGCCTCCGCTGGTCTGGCTCCCGCCGATCAGGTTGCAACCGGGAGAACTGGCGAGCGCGGTGGCATAAGTGCCAATCGGATCGGCTGCCCATGCGGCTCCATCCACTTTTTCATACGGCGTCTCCTCTGCCCCGTTGGGCTAAGTAAGCGGATATCGATGCGGGAATCTCCCGGCAGCCGCAATGCCTTTGGTGGGCCATGTGCCACGCGGCCCGCTCAGGTAGCTTGGCATTCTTTGGCATGGGATGGGACGCGTGCCAGACCGCGTTTAAGCGTGGCCGTACCTTAAGCGCAGGACCTTTCTTTTCCTGAGGCCGCACCGCCCGCTTTTCCGCCATCTGCTTCAAGCGGACCTTTACCAGCTTTGCCACCAAGGCATCCGGTAATGGGGTGTCGATGGGGAAGCGGATGGTGCCTCGGCTGGTCGCATAGCCTTTCAACTCTTGCGCGCAAACTTCGATCGGGTGGGAAGTAGGAAAAAAGGAAAGATGGGATTTCATCGCCGCGAAGTAGACGATTACGCCATCGGGATTTCGGAAAGCGGGTATGCCATAGCTGATGCATTCTTCGGCTTTGGGCAACAGCCGTTTCAGGGTACGGCGCAGCTTCTCGAGTCCGGCGCGCTTATCCGATGGAAGCGCCGCGAGATAACCCGCGACCGAGGCGGTGTCCGCCATTCCGCCCTTCTTCATCCGCATTTACTTGCCGGCGGCGGCCCGCTTCAATCCTTCGATTTCGATCTTCGCCATTCCCATCATGGCCTGCATGGCCCTTTGCGCCTTCGCGGGATCGGGATGCGACAACAGCTTCGGCAGAACGTCGGGGATGATCTGCCAGGACAAGCCGAACTTGTCCTTGAGCCAACCGCAGCGCGATTCGCTTCCGCCCCCCGAGGTCAGCTTTTTCCAGTAGTAATCAACGTCCTTCTGCGTTTTGCAGGAGACGTACATGGAAACCGCTTCGTTGAACTTGAAGTGCGGCCCGCCGTTGAGGCCGTGGAAGGTCTGTCCCAGGATGCGGAACGAGACGCCCATGACCTTGGCCTTCTTGCCGGGGCCCATACGGGAAACCGAAAGGACCTTGCCGCCCTTGAAGATCGACAGGTAGAACTTCATTGCCTGCTCGGCATTGTCATCGAACCAGAGGAAAGGGGAAATGGTGGGCATATCCGGCTCCTGGAACCCGGAATTGGGCACTTCGGCAATATGTCTTCCGGGATCCTTTCTCTCAAGCCCGGAACCCCAGGCTGGCTTCCGCCCAAGTCGTCCAGGCTGGGTGTTGACTTTTATAGCGTTTGTGCTATATTATAGCATAGGTGATATAGAATGCCGTTTGCAGCTGGGAAAATTCGTGAATTTAGGCAGAAAGTGGGCTTAACCCAGGTTGGCCTCGCGGCGGTGTTGCAGGTCCCGCAATGCACGGTGGCCCGCTGGGAAACCGGTTTTTCCGTTCCCAGCGCCGAGCATATTGGCCTGATGTGCGATCTCGGTTACGTGAAGGGCGTTCGGCCCGATTTCTTCTTCCCCAATTTCAACCCGCTTCCAGCATGGCTGGAAGCACCGCTCACGGCGCACCCGGGAGCGGAATAGGAGGCGGTATGGTGACGTATCTGGAACAAGGCGCGGCCCCGGCGGAGGACGAGGGCGTTTCCGTGGTGGCCTTTTCGGCGAAGTGGTGTCCGCCGTGCAAGGTGATGGATCCTATCTACGAATCGGCGGCAACCCGATTCCCGACCCTGCGGTTCCTGAAAGCCAATCAGGAGGCCGTGCCGGATCTTTTCAACCGATACGGCGTACAGGCCATTCCTACTTATGTGGTTTTCAAGGACGGTGAAGAGGTGCATCGCCAAGTGGGCGCGCTACCCGCCTCGCGTTTCGAAGCCATGCTGGGCCGCTTCGCCGCGTAGGCGGCGTCATGGCCGCAGCGTAAACGGAATCAAGGGGCCGGCGCGGCCGGCCCCGCTTCAAATACGCTTTTCCAGGCTTGCCGAAAGGGTTTCGAAACCCAGCTCGTCGCAGAAGGAAAAGGCCTCATGGTTGCGGGCCAGCACTTCGAGCTGAACGCTACGGGCCCGGTGGCGGCGGGCCCATTTCTCGGCTTCGGACATAAGGGTCGATCCGATGCCGGAATTGCGCATGCGGCGGGCGACGATCAGGTCATGGACCCTGAGGACCGGATGCGTCTTCGCCGACCCGGTGGAGCGCACCAGGGAGGCATGCAGGCACGCGACGATTTCCCCGGCGCGTTCGCAGACCAGGAGTAATCCATTGCGATCGGCGATCCAGTCTTGGACCTGGCGACGGGACCGCGCGGCGCGCGGGTTACGGATAGCCCCAGGCAGAAGCCGGGCGTGATGACGATCATTTTCCTGAAAAAGCCGTAGCAACTCCTCGGAATCGGCCTCGATCGCGGGACGAATGGCCATCGGAATTGCGTTCGCTTGGGTCATGGTTTGCCTCCGGTTACGGGTCCCCCGGGATCGGGGATGTCAGCAAGCTACCTCGGTTCCCGCGAGGCAACAAGGTCCAATTTTCGTGGTGCCTAGCGGACCTATTGCAAACTCGTTTCTCCCGCAACCCCGAAGAGGCGCCTATGGCGTGACTTCCACCACGAATTTCCCCTCGGCCAGGCCGACCGGTATCTCCCCGCGTGCTACGCTTTCCAGCAATGCGTTGGGCTCGTACTCGAAGGGGATTTCCCGGGGAAGGCCCGAACGTAAAGCGATCAATTTGGCCTCCTCGAAATCGAGGACGTTTTTCCAATAGGGATGATCGATGGGGTGGGCGCGCATGTAGGCGGCGAAGGTCTCCGTCTCTTGGATGGGGAACTGTCCGGGCATGCACCAGCGGCAATAATCCGCCAGCATATCTTCCACCCAGGCCGCGCCTTTCAGGCGCAGCAGGAATTGCATGGCCAGCCCCATCAAGTCCGTGAGGTTGCCCCAGCGGAAACTGTTGGCGATCATGCGGTAGGTGGCGAGGCCGCGATCGCCGCGGAGCTTGGCGATTACGGGGCCCGTGTCCCGTTCCAAGGCGGTCCAGAGGCCGAGGGCCTTTTCCCATGCGGCCGGGGTGATGGTTTCGGCCGCATCCAAGGGGATGAGGTCGGCGCGGGGACGAGGACGCGAGGCATCCACCGCGGGCGGAAGCGGACTTTCGGCGTGGCGGACCTTGTGGCGCCCGTCCCATAAGCCGCGAAGGACTTGCAGTTGTTGGGTCAATAGATCCATTCCGGCGCGCGGGACGAAGTACGGTACGACTTCCAGGGTCAATGCCCGAACCTTACGGAGCCGCGGGAGGACGCGTTCGGCCAGGGCCAACACCTCGTCCTGCAAGGTGCCGTTGTGGGCGTCCAGCCAAACGCCTTCGTCGAGCCGGGCCCCGGCCAGATGGACTTCGATCACGCGATCCAGCGGGATGGCCTCCAGGTATTCCTGCACCGGTTGGCGGCCGTTCTTTTCATTGACCCAGAGGTTGGTGAGATCCAGGAGGATGCCGCAATCGAGGCCTTCGGCCACGCGGGCCATGAACTCGCCGTCGGACAAGGTCCCGCAGGTAGACCGAAGGTAATTGACCTGGGTCTCCAGGGCGAACGGGGCAGGTAACCCGCGCGATACCTGCCGTATGCTCGCGACGGCGGTTTCGGCCCCCGCCGGGGTCTGCAGGGGCGGCAACATCATGCCGGCGAAGTACCGTTCCCCATTTTCCCGTTGGTGCAGAAAACTCAAATGCTCGCTGATCCACGCCGGTTTCAGGCGGGCGCAGACTTCGTGGAAATGCCCCGTGAGCCCGGGGGGCGGCAGGACCGTACCGGCCGCTCCGCCGCCCACGCCATGGACGATTACGGTCTTCCCGCTTTGCTCGAGGAATGCGAAAGCTTCCTCCCGCATGGCGTAGGGCCTTGCGTCCCCGGCGCGATAGTCCCACCACATTTGCGGCTCGATCTCGACGATATCGACCAGGCCCGCGCCCGGCGCGAGCAGGGGCTCGACGCCGGGCACCCACACGAGTCCCACGCCCGAGGGCGCGCATTCCGGCGAGCCGAAATGCGGTTCGGTTCCATTGCCGGCCATAGGTTCCTCCTCCTTCAAGCTGGGTTCTCGCGTGGCAATCCGGTCAGACGGATCCGCTCATGTCCTTGAAGCGCACGTCCACCGCAGAGGTGCAGGGCGCATGCCGCATGGAGGCGATGATCTTATCCGCGATGTTGTGCTTCTTATTGAGATCGAAGCCCAGACCGGCGGGGATGGTGACTTTCTGGCTCATGGATGTACTCCTTTGCGAGCGGCCCGGCATTGGGCCGTTCGGAGGTATAGACACCGATGCCGGAAGATCGGGTACATCGAAATTTCCGATGCCCGGGATTTTATCGGAGGGGGGATCAGCCGAGGAGGCCGGCCTCGGGTTCGCGTTTACGGAAGCGGAGACGGGACGCTTCCATGAGTTTGGCTTTCTCGACCCCGCGATCGCGGGGCGGAGCCGAGGTTACCAAGGATCGGATCAGTTCGCGGGCGCTCGCGTGGATCTTGTCCACCGCCAGATCGAATGCGGCCTGGTTGGCTTGCGAGGGTTTGGCGAATCCGCTCAGCTTGCGCACGAACTGCACGGCCGAGGCGCGGATTTCCTCTTCGGTGGCGGGAGGCGCGAAATTGAACAAGGTACGGATGTTGCGACACATAGATCCCAATTTACATCGGCTTACGCGGTCGGGCTTGCATCTAAGCTTCCATTGCGGTAGGGATCCTAAAGGTCATGTACATATATTCGGGAGTGAATTATCCGAAGGGAGAATGATGGCAATCGGGAAATCCAGAGTTCTGGAAATCGAAAAGGACCTTATCGAGGCGTTAAAAAAGAACGACGTGGGCTTTTTTGACCGGGCCTTGCATGATGAATTGCTTTTTCTGGCTCCCAATGGACAAGTCATTACGAAGCGGATGGATCTGGATTCGCATAGGAGAGGCGAGATGGTAGTCGATCATCTGATTCCTTCCTTTGAGGATGTAAAGATATCGGGCGACATCGTAACGGTGGTCGTGGTGTATGAAACGAAGGGCTCCATGTTGGGGCATCCCATCGAAGGCAAGTTCCGCTATCTCCGGGTCTGGAAAGAATTCCCGGATGGTTTGAAAGTGATTGCGGGCGGCTGTTGCATGCTAAGCGATGTCTGAACCCTTAGTGGGCGCGGGTGGCTGCACGCTGGCGGAAGATCAGGAGGCAGGCGGCCATGGCGGCCACCAGGACCAAGGACGCGGTATACCGGCTCAAAGCCAATCCTCCGTTGGCCAGGGGCTTGTCGAGGAAATCCCCGACTACGGCTCCCAAGGGCCGCGTGAGAACGAAGGCGATCCAGAACAGTAACGTCCGGGAGACGCGGGTGAAGGCATAGACGGCCGCGACCAGGGCCAAGGCGCCGCCGAAAAGAAGCGCGCTTCCCGCGTAACCGAGACCCGCGCTATCCGCCGTCCAATCCCCCAGGGCCGTGCCCAGGGTTTGGGAAAAGAGGATGGTAATCCAATAGAAGGCTTCGGATTTGGGTCCGGAAACCGACGCGATGGAGACCGAGCCCAGGCTGAAGCGCCAGGCGGCCAGGGAGGCGAGCAACAGCGCCAGCAGAAGCGAGGATCCGCCCGCGTAGCCGATGCCCAAGGATCGATCCGCGTAATCGGCGAGGGTAGTGCCCACCGTGGTGGTGGCGATGATGGTGAGCCAGTACAGCCAAGGATGGAACCGGTGCGCAGCGCTTTGACCCGCGACGAAGATCACGAACACCACCGCGAAGATGGCCGTGCCCGTCAGGTACCCCAGGTTCATGGTCATGGTTACCGCGTCGCCGCCGGTTTCGCCCAGGGTCGTCGCGAGAATCTTCAACGTCCAGAAGAGCAAGGTGGCTTCGGGGACCTTGGCGGCCTGGTCTTCGCCTTCGGGCAATCGGGTTACGGGCATGGGGGCAAGGTAACTATTTGGCGGGGGCCAGCTGCAAGCGAGGGAGACTTCATTTGGGAATCGTTCTGGCATTCTTCGCCGCTGGTTTCGGCTTGCGCCCGGCGGGTTCGGCCTTCGGTTTACGCCAAGACTTGGGTTTGCGCGAAGACTTGCGCGAAGAGCTCGCGCGGGGATTGAATTCCAGCGCCATGTCTATCCACAGCTTCAGCGCGCGCTTTGTCGCCAAGTGCTTTTCATCCACGTAGACGAATCCCAGGTAAGGCCGGCCACCCATCTCGACCGTCCGGTAACCGCGCTTATGCACCGCCTGGGCGTGAAGTTCCGGATCGATGCGGCACATGATGCGATCATCCCCAACGCTCACGCACATCTTTCCGTCCAGCATGAAGGTAATGCCGCGGAACATGCGCTTCTCTACGACCTTGGGAACCTCGCCGAGGAGATCGCGTACGCGCTGGGTCAGCTTCTCGTTCACTGCCATAGGGCCTCCTTCATTTCAAAACGTAAATCCTTGACTAGATTTCCCGTCCGACCCCATCCGGAAGGCCCGATCAATGACCACGCAACCTTGCCCCTGCGGCTCGCAGAAACCTTTCTCCGAATGCTGCGGCCCCGCGCTTTCCGGCGCCATCGCGCCGGCCACTCCCGAGGCCCTCATGCGTTCCCGCTACACGGCTTTCGCGATGCATGATGTCGAATACATCTACAAGACCATCGCGCCCTCGCGCCGCAAGGAATTCGATCGGCAAGGCATCGAGGATTGGTCCCGCCAATCGGAATGGCTCAGCCTGGAGATAGTCAGGACGGAAAAGGGCGGTCCCGGGGACGATACCGGAGTGGTTGAATTCACGGCCAAGTACAAGGATAAAGGCGAAGAACGCCAGCATGATGAGCTGGCGACCTTCGTGAAAATCGACGGCCGCTGGTATTTCGAGGACGGGACGACGCCCGCGGTGAAAACCGTGCGCAACGAAGGGCCGAAGGTGGGCCGCAACGATGCCTGCCCTTGCGGGAGCGGGAAGAAGTTCAAGAAGTGCCACGGGGCCTGATGTTGGGGCCGAATCCCTTGAACCAGATCCAAAGGCCGATGGCCAGCTCGAAAGGGATGTAGGGGATCAGCAAAGGCAGGATGCGGCCGATCTCCGGGTCGTACAAAACCATCGCGCTGTTGGCCGTGACAAGGGCGAGCGAGGCCAGCCCCCACAACGAGAGCCAAACCGGCACCAGTCGGGCCCGATACAACAGGGAGTACCAGATGAGGCCTCCCAGGCAAAAGAACATCCAATGGATATCGTATCCGCGATCATATAGCCCATATCGGAAGAAGGCCGCGAGAGCATCAAGATGCGGCGGCAACGGACCCGCGATCTTGCCGGCATCGCGTCCCATTGCCAAGATGCCTATCGCTCCCAGCTTGCTCACGGCGAGGAGAATGCCTTCGGCGAGGAAAAAGCTGAAAGCGGTTAAGGAAAGGATCGGGCTCTGGTCCCGGAAGATCTGGTATAGCGCGGATCCCAGCCAAAGAATGCCTGCCGCGGCCGCCAACCCGGATAAAATGCTTAGTCTCAGCATCACCGCATGGGCGGCGGCCCGCGGCAGAAAATCCCGCGGAGCGCCTGCGCCTACCGCCGCCCCGAAGAGCGCATCGCAAGCGACGCTTGCGAGGAAAACGAAGAGGAACGCCGCGCCGAGGGCTTTTTCCGATTGCCGAAGGCTATCCGATTTCTCCATGAGGTGATTCCTTCACTGGTCCGAGCGACGGCGTTCGTTTAGACGAATTTCCTCTCCAGTTCGGTAAAGAAGGCTTTAGAGAGTTTAAGGAAGTCAGCCTCGGTCAATTGGATCGCGTCGCCATTTTTCAATCCCAACACGGATTTCTCCGCAGGCAACTTCAAGCCGGAGACGGCGGAGTTGGGCCAACCCGTCTTTTTCTCCACCTGCAACTTTCCCTCGTTGAGCAAGAGAGAATTGCAAAGCACGCGTACTTCGTTGAGGGCGTTGCCATCCTTGCCCTCGGCCCCCGATAGACGGTGTACGAACATGTAATCGAGCAGGAGCGCCTGATCGTTGAAGTAGCGCGCCTCGAAATCGGGATCCGCGGACTTCCCGACCTGCTTGCGCCATGCCTTCAGGTTGGCTTCCACGCGTTTCTTGCAGGCGGCGATATAGTCCTTGGGGTACGTCTTCATCCCGAGCATGCGTCCTCCTGGCGGGTTCACCGGCTTTCCGGGAAAAATAGCCGCCCGCAGCCGGTTTGTTCTCGGCGGCTGGGGAGGATGCGACCCTATTGATGCTGTAATCCGGGTCTTGCGGTATGGCGGTTGCTTGACCCTGGTCCCGGCCACCCGTTACGATCCGGGCGGACCTGTTCCGCGAGGCGGCTATGCGATCTGGAATCAAGTGGGCTATGGTGGGCGCGACCTTGCTTTTCGGGGCCGGGTGTTTCGATTCGGGATCCTCCGGAAGCGGAGAAGCCCGTGGCGGCCGCATCCAGCTCGAGCCCAGCGTGAACGGCGCAAAACATTCCCTCGCACGCGTGGCTCCCAGCGGCGCCTCGGGAGTGCAAAGCTTCCAGGTAGCGGTCGCGGATATTTCCATCGCCAAGGATTTGACCACCAGCGGGAGCGGTTGGTCGAACATCTCCGGCGCGCTGTCCTTGTTCAGCCAACAGGACATGGGCGACCATAACGCCGTCGATTCCACCCTGGCCCGCGATCCGGCCTGGCGTTCGCATTTCATCGACTTCTGCGACCCCGCCAGCATCGCCAGGATGGCCTCCAGCCAGCCGTTCACGGCGCGCGATACCGGCGCTTATAATTGGGTGGTCGTGAATTGGGCCCCCTTCTTCCGAGTCCGTTCCGCCATCCCTCTCCCCGGCGGCGACACGGCCTATACCCATGACGGCTATATCGAACGGCATACATACCCGAATAGCACCCGCGACGACAACTTCTATTACATCACCCGGCCATCGACCTCGCTGCTGCAAGGCCCCGCCGAGGATGCTGTGGTCCGTAAGAACAATGGCGGCACCTGGTTCCGCTTCCTGCGGCCCCTGCATCTCACCGAGGCCGATCTAGACAGTTCCACCACCATCGCCGACACCACCGGCCGCGACTCGCTGGGCCATCCCATCGTACGCATGATCCCCTCGGGCCGCTGGAACGTGCTTCTGGTCTTCAATCCGCAGGATCTGCTTTTCGCCGGCGCCGGGGATAGCAGTAATTCCAGCGTCACGCCCGACGTGCAATCCTCCGACTCCTCCGCCTATTTCCGGGTGCCCTTCCTGAAGGCGACCGCGGTCCCTTACCGCGAGGGCGAGGACGTCATGCGCGAAACCTATGAGTTCGCCGTGGCTATCGATCAACCCTGGGCCCACGGTAGCTACGGCATGCGCCTGGAACTGTACCTCATCGGGGACAACGTGGTGGCCGCCAACGTCAATTCATTTCCGACGGACGGCGCCTTGGCCCCGCCCGAAGTTCCCGTTATCTTTTTCGCGGACGAAAATACCGACGGTAGCTTAAGCCTGCAAGCGTACGATCATACCCCCATCTTCAACGGTTTCGTGCGTAAGGCGTCGGTGGGCGAGAGCGGGACGGTGCCTTGGAGCCCGGATGGCGCGGCCGGCACGGCCCCGCAGACCTTGGACTACCACTTAAGCGAAATCAAGAAGATGAACTGAGGCGCGGGACCGGGCCGCGTAATGACGGCTCTCGGCCTCGCAGCCGTCGGATAGTGCTATTTTTGGGCCTCCAAATAGCGAGGACGTATGCCCGAAGAACCCGAAGTCCCGACCGAACACCTTCACGAATCCCTGGAAGAACATGCCCGCGAATCCCGCGAGGCGTGGATCTCCAAGGTCGCCCTGAGCGCGGCCATCCTCGCCGTGCTGGCGGCCATCGCCTCCATGCTCGCGGGCCATCATGCCAATGAGGCTTTGATCGTGCAACTCAAAGCCTCCGATCAATGGGGCTATTACCAGAGCAAAGGCATCAAGGCCGGCGTGTTGAATTCCAAAGTCGACCTGTTCAACGCCTTGGGCAAGGCTCCCAACGCGGAAGACGGGAAGAAGCTGGAGGAATACAAGCAGGAGCAAGTCGAGATCAAGGAAAAGGCGGAGGATCTGGAAAAAGAGGCGACAGCGCATTTGCGGGTGCACAACACCCAGTCGCGCGCCGTGACCTGCTTCCAGATCGGTATCGCCCTGTCCGCGATTTCCGTTCTGACGCGCAAGAAGATCTTATGGTTCGGCAGTGTCCTGCTCGGCTTGGCTGGGGCGGGGTTCCTGATCACGTCCTTCATGGCTTGAACGCCGCCTGGCGCGCTGGCCGTTATTTCTTCTGCAGCCGATCCCCTTCCTTGCGCAGGCGGTCTTCCTGTTCCTTCAATTCCGGGGTCATGGCCGGGCCGAAATCCTCGGCGCTGAAAACCGGGCGCAGTTCCAGGATGGATTCCTCGCCGGGCATGGGATCCGGGCAACGCCGCGCCCATTCCACCGCTTCTTCCATCGACTTCACCTGCCAGATCCAGAAACCGGCCACCAACTCCTTGGTTTCCGCGAATGGCCCGTCGACGACGGCGCGCTTGCCGCCGCCCATCACGATGCGCTTGCCCTTGGAGGAGGGATGCAAGCCTTCGCCGGCCAGCATGATGCCGGCCTTCACCAGTTCTTCGTTGTATTTGCCCATGTCGGTGAGCAGCTTGGTATCGGGCATGACGCCGTGTTCGGAATTCTTAGTGGCTTTGACCAGGACCATGACTTTCATTTTCGACTCCTTGTTGCCGGGGGCGGAATTGCCTGATCCCGGGCTTCTACTGATACGGCGATCGGGGAAGTCCGGAATCGACACGTCCCTGCGATTTTTTTTCGAGCGCCCGATTCCCGGGAAACGCGGGCCGGGGCGGCCTGGTGCGACCGGAGAAAAACGGCCCTACCGGAAGTATAAATCCCCGCTCAGGCCAGCGCGAATCCGCCCAGCCCATCCTTGGGGATCGACCACATAGGCTTCAACCACTCATGTCGGGCGATTTCGGCCGTGCCGGGTCCATAAGTGAACATGCGGGCCCCCGTGCGGCATTGGCCGCGTATCCGTTCCAAAACGGTTTCCAGCATAGGGCCCCGGAACGGAGTATACAGGAAGAGCGCGGTCGCTTCGGAGTAGTCGGCGGCGCGGGCGTCGCTGATTCGATAGCGGACATCGGGCAGGCCGAAATCCGCGGCCAGCTCGCGCGCATAGCCGACATAGGCGGGTTCTCGTTCGATGCCGATGGCGCGGGCCCCGGTCAGGAGATGGACCACCAACGGGACTTGGCCCAGGCCGGAGCCGATATCGAAGAAGGTATCCGAAGGGCTTATGGCCGACTTTTCGATCAGCTCCAGCAAGATGCGGACGGGAGTATTCTGGAGTTGGACCATTCCGGGCTCCAGGGGTTGGATGGGCGCGGGGATGGGACTCGCGTACAGGAGGCCGGAGAGGAAGGCGTCGCGCGCGTCGTATCCCGGACCTACGCGCATGCCGTCGAAGGCGCGACGCGGGAGATAGGTTTCCAGCAAGCTCCGGAAGGCCGCGCCTGGATCACGGGCGCCTCGCAAGGCGATGCGCAAACCTCGGAAGAGGGAGTCATCGAGGGCCTCCCAGCGGGCCAGGAGAGAATCCGCCCGCCGACGGAACTCGGAGAGATCTCCACAGGCGTCCGGTTGCCCGGCCCCCTCCGTCGCGGAGCCGAAGCTTTCGAGTGGAAGGCATACTCCCAGCTCCAACTCATCCATCGCTTCCGCCCGGGCCAGGAATTCCCCTTCTTCGCATGCGGCGGGGCTTTCTTCCAAGGCCGAAAGGCGCGCGTGAAGGGCGGCCAATGCGCCCGCATCGATTCGGGTTTCCATCTGGGCCCTAATGTAATTCGGAGGGTAACATGCGCGGTAACCCGGGCGCGGGAGGCAAGGCGCGCGCGGGCGCGGCCGAGGTGTCCCGGCCCGCGGCGCGGGTCATCCAGGCCAAGGCTTGCGCGCGTATGGCGGCCGTATCCTGATTGAGATCCACCGGCGAAGGTCCGCCCAAGAGGCGGGCCAATCCCTGGTCGGCGTAATAGCGGACCAAGGGGCGCGGATCGGTTAGCACCTGGGCCATGTCCCCGGCCCAATCCTTACGGCCGAGCGTTCCTGCCAGGTAGGCTGCCACCGCCTGCTCATGCGGCTTCCCCAGGCGCAAGGTCGCTTCCAGGGCATTGGCGTCGAGATCGCCGTACAGGCCGCGCAGACGCTCCCGATCGTAGCGATGCCCCCACCAGGCCTCCAGCGTGTCCACCAAGGCCGCCACGCTGCGGTCCCCGTGGCAGAGCGCGCATTCCAGGGGTCGATCCCCTTCCACCTTGGCGGGTTCATCGGGCGACCCGATGCGATGGTAGCGGGAAAGGCGCAGGTCCAGGGACATGTTCTTACGGGGCATATGGCAGTTCATGCACAGGCCGCCCGGCCCTTGCGGATCGTGGTGCGAGTGGGCGCGCAAGGCGGCCGGTTCGCGGAACGCGCCATGGCATTTCAGGCAGATCGCGTTTCCGGCGGGGCCTTCCAGGCGCGCGAATTCCCCGTCGCGATCATGGGAATGGGGGTCGTGGCAGGCGTTGCAGGCGATGCGGCAATTCCCCAACAACATATCGCGGGCTTCCCCGGAATTGATGTGCGCGCCCCCCGCCGGGAGGTCCGAACGCCGCTTGCCTTCCCATGTCCAAGGATAGCCCGAATACAGCACCTGATGGCAACGCGCGCAGGCCCTAATGACCTGCTCGTCATGGGCCTTGGAGGGATCGAGGCCGGAAGGCGGGGGCCGCAGGAAAGGGGCGACGGGAGCGAAAGAAGGCCGCACGGCGGGATCGCGGATATGTTCGGCGCAGCCGCCATGGCAGGACTCGCAACCGATCCCGAGTTCGACCAGATCGCCTTCGCCGAAATGATCGCGCGTGGCCGCGATGGTTTTGCGAACCCACGCCGAAGTCGGGGCGGAAGGCTGGGGGAGAGCGGCATGCAGATATTGGAGTTCGGATTCCAGGGCGGCGCTGAGACCCGCCGAATCGGAGACGACCGGCGCCCCCCGTTTCCCAGGCGGGAGCGAAAGGTCGACGATCTGGCCCTGATAGCCATTGGCTCCCGGCCCGGCCCAGGCGCCCAGGGCGGTCGAAAGGTAAGGCACGGTATTGTGGCAGAAGATGCAGGTGGCGCGCCATTCGGGCCCCGCCTTTAGGCCCGGACGTTCGGGGACCATCACCGAATAGCCCTTATAGCGGAAGGCGCCCGTCGCGTAGACGTAGGAAACCGGGAGGATCTGTTCGGTGAGCGAATCGCCGCCGGCTTCCACGCCGGCGAAGTCCTCGCGATGATGGCCTCCGATCACCTTGGTGACCCGATACACGCGTTCGGGTTTGCCTGGAGCGCCGATGCGCATCCAACGATGTCCTTCGCGCATCTCCAAGGTTACGGAACCATCCTTGAAGCGGAAGGCGCGATCGAAAGGGGCCAGGATGCGCGCGGTGTCCGCCCGGCGCGTCATGTTGTGCATCGGCGCGGACATGTAGGCGGCGTACTCGGCGGGATGGCAGGACGCGCAGGCGGCCGATCCCACGTAATCGGCGCGCGTGATATTGCTTTTCACGGTTCCTTCGCGCGGCGCGGGCGGAGGCGCGGGCCGGATGCAGCCCGCGATCAGGACCATGCCGAGCCAGGCGGATCGCAAGGGGGATCGGGATGGGATCATGCCGGCTCAACTCCCGTGTCCGGATTCCCGGGGACGTTATGGGAAATTACTCGTACCCAGGGCCGGGGCCAAATATCCGCGGGGGAAAATCCCCTTGCCTCGGGAAAATCCGCAAGGTCGCGCTCCAAAAGGATACATTGAAGGATTAGATGCCCATGGAGCCTTTAACTTGGCGGAAATAATTTCCTTAAAAAACCAGGCCCTGGCCCGCAAGCTCCTGCCCTTGTTGCTGGCGGCGTTGTTCGGAGTCGCGCTTTATTTCATCCACCATGATTTGCGATCGGTGCGTTACCATGAGGTGGTCAAGGCCCTGCAGGCCATTCCGGCTTCCTCCGTGGTGCGGGGGGCCCTCTTTACCGCCCTATCCTACGCGGCGCTCACCGGCTACGATGCCTTGGGCTGCCGCTTCGCCGGCGTAAGCATTCCCTATCCGAAAATCGCCCTCAGCTCGTTTCTGGCCTATGTCTTCAGCAACAACATCGGCTTCGGGGCCGTGACCGGGGGCTTGATCCGCTACCGCATCTATTCCCTGTTCGGCGTAAGCGCGGTGGAGACGGCGGCCATCGCCGGCTTCGCGGCGGTTACCTTCTGGACCGGCCTCTTCGCCATCGGGGGCCTGGTCTTGATCCTCGAACCGTTGCCCTGGCAGATACCCGTTTTGGGCCTGGGGCTACGTCCATTGGGCTTCGCGATGGAAGCGGTCTTTCTGATTTACGTCGGACTGGCGATCGGATTGCATGGGCGTCCCTTGCGCATCCGCCAATGGGAACGCGCGCTGCCGGGCCCCGGCCTGGTGATCTTCCAAGCGCTGGTATCCGCCTTGGATTGGCTTGCCGTCGCGGCCGCCTTCCACGCCATGTTGCCGGCGGAGTTGGGAATCGGCCTGCCGCGGGCGACGGCCGTGTATATGGCGGCCCAGATCCTCGCGATGTTGAGCCATGTGCCCGGCGGGGTGGGCGTATTCGAGGCCGCGGTCTTGCTGTTCATTCCGCATGAGGGGATGCGCAGCGCCCTTTTCGGATCGTTGTTGGCTTTTCGCGCGCTCTATTACTTGGCGCCGCTGGCGTTGGGGGGCGTCACCTTCGCCGTCTTCGAGGGTTGGCAGGGGCGCGCCTGGCTCGGGCGTCGTCTCTCCTGGGTGCGGGAATTCGCGGCCCCCATGGCGCCGGGGGTTTCTTCGGTCATGGTGTTTTTCGCCGGCATCGTACTCCTGCTTTCGGGCTCGACGCGCGGGCTGCCTTATCGCCTGGAGTGGCTGGACCGCATTTTCCCCTTGGCCGTGATCGAAACCTCGCACTTTCTCGCCAGCCTGTGCGGTATCGCCCTGCTCCTCTTGGCGCGCGGCTTGCAGCTACGCTTGGATTCGGCCTTCCACATGGCCCTCTGGGCGCTGGGCGCGGGCGCCGTTTTCTCCTTGGCGAAGGGCTTCGACGTCGAGGAAGCCTGCGTGCTGCTCTCCATCGGCTTGATCCTCCTCCCCGGCCGGCCCTACTTCAACCGGCGCGCGTCCATCCGCGAACAGAATTTCCCTCCCGGCTGGATCGCGGCCATCGCCATTGCCTTGATGGCGGCCCTGTGGCTGGGCCTCTTCTCTTATAAGCACGTCGAATACAGCCATGATTTGTGGTGGCGGTTCACCCTGCGCGGCAATGCCTCGCGCTTCCTGCGCGCCGAGGTGGGCGTGGCCAGCCTGCTGGTATTCTACGGAATCTGGACGGCCATGCGCGCCGCCCGGCCCTCGGCGGCGGTGTCGGAGCCGGGCCCGGCGGCGCTGGATCATGCGCAGGCCATCGCCCGGGCCCACGGGGCCGCCTATGGCCATCTGGCCCTGGTGGGGGACAAGACGCTCCTGTTCAGCGCCAACGGCAAGGCCTTCATCATGTTCTCGGCGTCGGGCCGCTCCTGCGTGGCGATGGGCGATCCCGTGGGGCCCGAAGAGGAAATGCCCGAGCTCATCTGGGCCTTCAAAGGCCTGTGCGATCGCTACGCGTCGCATATGGTCTTCTATCAGGTCACGCAATCGCACTTGCCCGTCTATATCGACGCGGGACTTTCCTTCCTGAAGCTGGGCGAGGAGGCCCTGATTCCCTTGGCGGATTTTTCCTTGGAGAAAAAAGCCTTCAAGGCTTTGCGTTCCAATTGCACCCGGGCCGTCAGGGAAGGCATCGAATTTTCCGTTCTGCCGCCGGAACAGGTAACTGAAGTGTTACCTCAGTTGCGCGTGGTCTCCGATTCCTGGCTCCAGGATAAAGGCGCTCGTGAAAAGGGTTTTTCCCTGGGGTACTTCGACGAGGCCTATCTGGCGCGTTGCGCGGTGGCCGTGGCGCGCGTGGAAGGCCGGATTGCCGCCTTCGCGAATTTGTGGCGCTGCGACGGCAAACAGGAATTCTCCGTGGACTTGATGCGCTACGCGGGCGACGCCCCCAAGGGAATCATGGATTTCCTGTTCGCCTCCATCCTGCAATACGGGAGGGATCAAGGTTATGCCCGCTTCAATCTGGGCATGGCGCCGCTGTCGGGCCTTGAGCACCACGAGTTGGCGCCCTTTTGGGCCAAGGCCGCGTCCTTCCTCTACCAGCACGGGGAACGCTTCTACAATTTCCAGGGCCTGCGGCATTACAAAGAGAAGTTCGATCCGCTCTGGGAGCCCCGTTATCTGGCGGCCCAAGGCGGCATGGCGATGCCCAGGGTGCTCGCCAACGTCACGGCCCTTATCTCCGGGGGATTGAAAGGCGCCATGGGAAAATGAAAGCCATCGTCTGCTTGTCCGTCTGGATCGGGGTTTTGTCTTTCCGCCCGGCCTCCGCGGAATCGTTCCATTACTCCCCCTTCGGCGACGTGCAGGTATTCCGGGGCGCTGTTTCACCCGATCGCATCGCGTTACTGATTTCCGGGGCGGCCGGCTGGGGCCCCCGCGACTCGGCGCTCGCGCGCGGACTGGCCGATTCGGGGAGCGCATGGATCCTGGGCGTGGATTGGCGGGTCTATCTGCGCGACATGGCGGCCACCCACGGCAAATGCGCCTATTGCGCCGCCGACTTCGATGGCCTCAGCCATTTCGGCCAGAAGCTGCTGGGCCTTTCCGATTACCGCATGCCCGTCCTGATAGGCTCGGCGGAAGGCGGCGCCTTGGCTTATGCGGTCCTGGCCCAGTCCCCTCCGGTAACCTTCGCCGGCGCCGTGAGCCTGGGCTTTTGCCCTCATCTCGTTACTCCCAAGCGGCTTTGCCCTGGAACGGGATTGATCGCGCGGGAGCGGCGTGAGAACGGTACGGAAATGGACTTGCTGCCTTTCCCGGGCCTTAGCGAACCTTGGACGGTCCTTCTGGGTGGAGGCTCGGGCGGAAGCCCGGGAAGAGGTTCAGGCGAAGGCACGGGCGCATGCGCCGTCGATAGCGCCAAAGCCTTCGTCGCCGTGATCGCGAAAGCGCAAGCGATCGATTTGCCCGATACGACCTGGCCCACCTGGGTGCTGTCGGCTACGCACGCTTTCGCGCGTATCGCGCCCGGGGGCGCCCCGCCCGAACCCCGGGCTTCCGGCCTACCGAGGGGGCTACCGTTGGTGGAAGTGCCCCCGGAAGGCCCGCAAGCATCCTTCTTCGCCATCCTGCTCACCGGCGATGGAGGTTGGGCCGGCATCGATCGCGATCTCGCCAGGCAGCTCTCCAAGCGGGGAATCCCGGTGGTGGGATGGAATTCGCTCAAGTACCTGTGGAAGCGGAAAAGCGAAGCGCGCGCGTCGCAGGATTTGGCGGAAGTGATCCAGGCTTACGGCGAACGTTGGCATTCCTCCAAGGTCGCCCTTCTCGGCTATAGCTTGGGCGCGGATGGCCTCCCGGCCATGGCGGCCCGGCTACCGGACTCCCTCAAGCAGCGGATCTCGCTCATCGGGCTTTTGGGGGTGGAGACGCGCTATGATCTGGAATTCCACATCACCGAATGGATTCCGGGGAAACCCGAAGGCGTGCCGGTCCTGCCGGAGCTGCGTAAGCTGAAAGGCTTGCATATCATTTGCGTCTACGGGACCGACGAAAAAGGGAGCCTGTGCCCGGAACTCGGCAAGAACGAGGCCGACAAATCCTTGGCCGAAGTGAAGGCCTTCGACGGTGGGCATCATTTCGGCGGCGATTATAAAGCCTTGGCCGATGCCCTGTTCCCGCCGGCCCGCTGAAGGCCCTCGACCAGTCGTTTTTTAGCCATCACGCACTTGCCCTGCCCGCTTGCGAACCCTTCTTTCAAAGGACGGGAGGTTTCCCGCAACCGGGAGGGGCGCCATGCATCCGAGCCATCGCGACAGCACATCGGGAGCCAAGGTTTCCATCTGGACCCGCTCCGCCGGCATGCCCAAATATCCGGTCGCTCCCGAAGGCCTCGCGCCCGACGTATGCGTGATCGGGGCCGGGATCACCGGGCTTAGCGTAGCCTATACCCTGGCCGAGCACGGCGCCTCGGTGGTGGTTATCGACGACGGGGCGGTGGGAAGCGGCGAAACCGGGCGCACCACGGCGCATCTCGCCAGTGCCGTCGACGATCATTATACGGAGATCGAATCCAGGCACGGTCCGGAAGCCGCGCGCGTCGTGGCGCGCAGCCATTCCGACGCTATCGCGCGCATCGAAGCCGTCGCCGCCGCCGAAGGCATTGAATGCGGTTTCGAGCGGGTGCCCGGTTATCTCTTCTCCGCCACCGGCGGCGAAGCGGACTTCCTGGATCGCGAGTTGGCGGCGGCCCGCCGCGCGGGCTTGTCGGCCCGCAAAACGGCCCGCGCTCCCATTCCCCTTTTCGAGACCGGTCCGGCGATCGAATTCGATGCCCAAGCCCAATTCCATCCCCTGTTGTACCTGGCGGGCCTGGCCGAAGCGGTGGAACGCCGAGGCGGGCGCATCTTCACCGCGCATGCATCCGAAATCCGCGGTGGCTCCGAGGCGCTCGTGAGCTTGCGTTCGGGCCATGCCATCCGTCCCCAAGCCATCGTGGTGGCCACCAACGTCCCCGTCAACGATCGCTTCACCATGCATACCAAGCTTATGCCGCATCGCACCTACGTGATCGCCGCGCATGTCCCCGAAGGCCTGCCCAAGGCCCTGTTATGGGATACCGCCGATCCTTACCATTACGTGCGGCTGGCCGCGGGGGCCGATAACGCGCCGGGACAGGACCTGCTGGTGGTGGGCGGCGAGGATCATCCCGTGGGCCAGGCGGACGATTTCGATTCCCGCTACGCGCATCTGGAAACCTGGATGCGATCGCGTTGGCCCGAAGCGGGCGTGGTGCATGCGCGCTGGTCGGGGCAGATCGTGGAAACCCTGGACGGCTTGGCCTACATCGGCCGCAATCCCGGCGATCACGACAACGTTTTCATCGCGACCGGGGATTCGGGCAACGGCCTTACCCACGGAACCATCGCCGGCCTGGTCCTGCCCGAGTTGATCGGCGGCCGTTCGCATCCGTGGGCGTCCACCTACGATCCGGCGCGCAAGAGCCTGAAGGCTGCCGGGGAGTTCGGTCGGCAGAACCTCAAGGTGGCGGCGCGCCTGGCGTCCGATTGGGTCAAAGGCCATGGGGTGAAGGAAGAAGAAGCCATCCCGATCGGGAGCGGGGCGGTGATCCGCAAGGGGCTAAAGCATATCGCCGTCTACCGCGACGAGAATGGCGAGGCGCATCGCATGTCGGCGGTCTGCCCCCACCTGAAATGCATCGTCACCTGGAACGGTTCCGAACGGACCTGGGATTGCCCTTGCCATGGATCGCGATTCGATTGCCGCGGCCATGTGCTGAATGGCCCCTCCATCGCCGATTTAGGCCACTTATCCGCCGCCGGGCACCCCGCCGCGCCTCCGGTCGCCTGAACCTCGACCCGGAGCCCACGGCCGGACCCGCCCCCCCCCAGTTTTACGGCTACCGGGCCGATTCCGACCGGCAAGGATTGAACAGGGCTTTCCACCCACGCTTTCCCCCGGCTTGGCCACGCTCCAAATCGCGATTTTTCGGACATTCGCGAACCTAAAACCCATTTTCCCGAACCAAATAGGTCGGGCTCGGAATTTGCATCAGGGTGTTCATGGAGGTATGGGTCCATGCCAAAGGCGTACATCATCCTCAAGGCGGCAGCCACCGCCTTGATCGCGGCGGCCTGCGCGCAGGGCCCGCTCCATCTTTCCAAATCCTTATGGGTCGCGGGGAGATGGGCTTCCAGCGAGGCCCGCTCGTTCCGGGCGATTCCAGGGCTTGATCCGGCCCGAACCGCGCCGCCGGAAATCGACAATTCCGGGCCCGTCCCGGACTCCCGCTGATCCTTCGCGAAGATTCTGTTTGCGCCTGCGCCGGGCGAAAGCGTTTTTTCCGCCTATGGCTTCTTCATCCCGCCTCCGACTGTTTTTTTCCGCGGCCGCTTTGCTCCTCATAGCCGCGGCCCGCCCGCAGGCCGTCCCCCTGTACTATTCCTTCACGGGCCAGGTCGACTATACCACCCTCTCCGATTACCCATTGGGGATGGACGTAACCTACGTGTTTCGGGTGGATCGAAGCGCCCCGGGATACACCGTCGATGGCCTCGGCCAGGCCCAGGCGATGGCGGATTACGTCGAAGAGCCGGATTACTTTACCAAGTATTTCCAGGCCGACTATATCGGCGGAAGCATCATTCCCAGCGACAATCCCGCTTCCGCGGATAAGGAATCGTCCCACTACGGGATGGACATCATGCGCTATGAGGACGAGATCTTCAGCGCCCTGCGCGGGAGCAATTCCGATGCGAGCGGCATGGATTTGCTGGACATCTGGTCCTCGGACGCGCTGTTCGGGGATTGGCAGGTCGGAACGAACGTCCAGGGCGAGAATTTCGTGCAGAACGGGCCGGGAGAAGAGAATAGCTCTTACAGCTCATCGCTCGTCCTCGCTTCCATCGATACGCGCAATCCCTTGGAGGCTCCGACCGTCCCCGAACCCTCTGCCTACGCACTCTTCGCCATTGGCCTCGTGGGCCTGTGTTTGTCCTTGCGCGGCATCCGCTCCAAAGGCCGCTGAGCCCCGCTTTCCCCTCGCTTTTCCCGCTCAGGATTTTCCCCTCCCGCTCCGGTGGGAGTTTATTTTCAGGAAAGCGTAAAGAACCCCTGACATAATCGGCACGGATCCGCGCGACACCGGGAGGCGGTAACCGACAAGTTACCCTAGCCCGGTCAGGATCCCGTATGCCCGGAAAGGAACATGGCGATGAATAAAGCGATGATTGGAGGCCTGGCGGCCGTCCTGGCGCTCGCCGGGTGCGGCAAACTGGGTTTCCTGGGACCCATCAAGGACAGCAAGGACATCAAGAACCACATGGATCTGGTGGCCAAGGTGCGGGATTTCAAGGAAGGCAACCCTACCTCCCCGGATAATACCCACCCGCATTTCAACCAAGGCGTGGCCGCCTGCGAGGCCCACCTTTCGGGCATATACACGGTCCTTCCGGATCTCTCCACCGGCGGCGGCAAGGATCCTTCCTTTCCCGGCGACGAACGGACGCCGGTGCTGGAGCCCTTGGATAGCTTACCCATCAACGTTTCGCGATGCTTCGAGCCGGCCGATCGCTTCACCGATTGGTTCGAAGATCGCGGCCAAGACGTGAACCGTCCCTTCCTCTATACCATGAAATTCGAGCAGGACGATATTACCGGTTACTTCGTATTCCAGGAGAACCAGTTTTTCCCCTTGGACAAGGATCAAGGCGCCAAGAAGGAATCGGATTCCGGTCCCGATTCCTTCGGGTACCTGCAGAGCGGGACCAAGGATGGCGTCGACCTGTCTACCCACATCTACGGCTTCACCTTGGAATTCCACGCGACTTTCACCTACAGGCAGGGAGAGCACCAGTTCCTTTCCGCACGCGGCGATGACGATGTGTGGGCCTTCGTGAACGGCCACCGCGCCATCGATCTGGGCGGCATCCATTCGGTGGAGTCCGATTCCGTTTCCTTGGACGACAAAGCCGGCGCCTTAGGGCTCGCGGATAAGGGCCAGTACTATCTCGATTTCTACTTCGCCGAGCGCTCGGTGGCCTCATCCACGTTGGACATCGTCACCAACCTGGAATTCTCTCCCGTAAAACCCTGACCCGGCCTCGGGTCTGTTTACCATTTGTTGCCGGGTTTCCCGCCCCACCCGGGGCGGCCGACGGTATGTGCACATGCACGTTACCCCCATTTTCGATACGATTCTAGTTGGTTACGGAGCGGTAAACACGCTCCAAGTACCATAAAGCCAGGGTCCGCGTTTGGGGAATTCAGGGAAGATGGTTCTCTAGAGGCGGCTTGGAGAAGATGGGATATATTCGATCCCATTTTCGCCGACTTCGGCCGTATATTCATCTTCGCACGCCAAAGGAGGGGAATATCCATGGCGAATCTTGGACCTGAGATTTCTGGAACTCACGAAGAGACCTTGGCAGGTGACCTTCAGACCACGCGTAGTTTCCGGCCCTGGGAGACCCGGCCCGAAACGGGAATGGGCTTGACCACCACTGCGACCGTGCGCGCCCTGGCCCTCGGACCGAAGGCGCCGGCCCTGGCCCTCCGCGAGTCGCTGCGGCCCCAGGTAACCGGAAAGTATCCTGGTTCCGATCACGATCGCGTGAACGGGATCCAGCCTGCGCGCCTTCCGGAGGCCTTCATCGGGGCGGCCGATGATGCATCGGGCATGGACCGCGTCATGGGATACTTAAGCGAACATTTCCGCGAGAACGTTCCCATGAAGGCGCTCGCGGACCTGGTCCGCCTCTCCTTGCGGCAGTTCCACCGGAACTTCAAGAAGCAGTACGGCATGCCCCCCAATCAGTTCCTGATCCGCATGCGGGTGATGGCTGCGCGGGACATGCTCGTATCGGACAAGCGCCCCGTCGCCAAGATCGCCTATGACCTGGGTTTCGCCGACGATACCCTCTTCATCCGGCAGTTCAAGGCCCGTATGGGCATGACGCCGTTGCAGTACCGTAAGGCCAATCGCTAAGCGCAGGGCTTAGCCCGGGATTAGCGCCCGGTTCGGCTTGCCGAAGCGCCCGGTTCGGCTTGCCGATGCGCCGGGTTCAGCTCGCTGAACCGCCCGGTTTAGCCCAAGCCGCCAACTCGGATTGAATCCGATCCCAATCCTTGAAAATCCTCGCGATCACCAAGGTCTTCTCCGGCCCGCGCAACACGATGCGCCGCCCTTTCGTTTCCACCTGCCGCACCTGATCGCGGCGGATCTTCTTTCCGTTGCCGTCCCAGTAGACCACGGCCACCTGGCTTTCGCTCAGGCGCAGCTCCCGCGGGCGGAAGAAGAAGCCGTAGATGACCGAGAGGATGCCCAAGACCACGAAGGCGAAGGCGACGGCCCAAGGCCAAATCGGGATGGGCTGGCCGGCATGCGCCGCCTTGATGCTCAAGTTCGCCGCCCACATCGCCACCAGGATGCCCGAACCGTAGATCCCGCTGGCTACTACCGCCAAGATGGTGATGCGTAAGGTGTCGGGCTTGAATCGCTTGCCGTCGGCGACGGGTTCTTCGGAAGTATTGGCCATGGGACCAAGATAGCAAGCCGCGCCTCCCCGCCTGCCGGCGGACGTCCTTTTTACATTATGGGCTCCATTCACGAAGGGACCGCCTGGATGTTCAGCCCTGTCGATTGGCTCGTCATCGTCCTCTACTTCGCGGTAGTGGCCGGCATCGGAGTCTATTTCTCCCGGCGCAACCGGGATTTCAAGGACTTCATGTTCGGGGGCGGCAATATGCCGTGGCTGGCGGTGGGCATCTCGCTGATCGCCACCTCGGTTTCGGCCAATACCTTCCTGGGCAATCCCGCCGACGGCTATGCCAACGACATGCGCCTTCTGATGCTGAACGTCGGCTCGCTCGCCGCCATCGCCATCGTGGGAACCGTCTTCATCCCCCGCATCCGTTCCAGCGGCATCAAATCGGCTTACGAATTGTTGGAGATGAAGTTCTCCCGGCCCGTACGCGTCATGGCCGCATCCTTCTACTCGTTCCACCTGCTGTTACGCATGGGCATGCTCATCTACGGACCATCCCTGGTCCTGATGAAAATCACCGGCGCCCCCTATTGGGCTTGCGCCGTCGCCATGGCCGTCTTCGCCATGATGTACACCTCGCTTGGCGGCATCAAGGCGGTGACCACCACCGACATCATCCAGTTCATCATCTTCTTCGGGGGCGGCTTGCTCTGCATCGCCTTCGTGGCCCACGCCGTGGGCGGCTTCGGCGCGGCCTGGCATATGGCCAGCGAGGCCGGCAAGACCCGTTGGCTCGATTTCAGCTGGGACCCTTCCAGCCCGCGCAACTTCTGGACAGCATCCCTGGTTTATATCGTATTCGAGGTGGCCATCCGCGGCTGCGATCAGCAATTCGTGCAACGCTATCTTTCCACCAAGGACGTACGCGCCGCCAACTACTCGTCCATCACCTCCTCCTTGCTGGGCGTCTGCGTGGGCGTGCTTTTTTTCACGGTAGGCGCCTTCCTGTACGTCTATTTCCAAATCGCCCACGTGGAAGTCTTACCCGACCTCAAGGCCAATCAGGTGCTCCCGCATTTCATCGTGAACGTGCTGCCCACCGGCGTTAAAGGCTTGCTGGTGGCGGCCATCCTGGCGGCGGATATGGGCGCCTTGAGCTCGGTGCTGACCGCGCTCTCCAATACGACGGTGATCGATTTCCTCCGGCGGGACCAGGGGGGCGAAGGCAGCCATTCGCTCAAGCATGCCCGGATCTGGGTGGTGCTCTGGGGGACTTTGGGTACTGCCGCTTCCTTTCTGTGCGCGTTAGGGGATGAAACCATTCTGGGCAAGGCGTTGTTCTTTACCTCGCTTTTCACGGGCCCGTTGTTGTCGATGTTCTTGCAGGCCTTCTTCCTGCCGAAGACGAGGCCGGTAGCGATCATGGTCGGAGCCGTTGCCGGAATGTTGGCGTTGTTGCCCTTCAGCACCATTCCGGTGTTGCCGCCGGGAATGTGGAAGCCGTGGTTGGCGCTGGCTTGGCCGTGGAATCCCTTGATCTCGCTGACGGGGTCATTGCTGGCGGCACAGGGGATTAACGCGGTGATGACCCGCGCGGATAATGATGGAAATAGATAACGCAAGCCTGTTGGACATCGACGTTTTCTCCCGCGATCCAGCGGCCGCATCGGTCTTTACCCTGTTGAATACATGCCGAACGGTAAAAGGGCCGCGGCTAGTCGATGCCTTTCTCCGGAAGCCCCAGCAAAATCCCGAGGGTATTCTCGGAGTCCAGACATCTCTGGCCATCCTCGGCGACCTGGGCGGGCATGGGATATGGCCCTTCCCTGCGGGTCGAATCGAGGACGTGGAGAAATATCTTTTTTCCAATATCCTCCTGATCGCTCCCTCCGTTTCGGCGCTATCCTGGGCGAAGCGATTGCACTTTTCGGTAAGGCATCGCCACTTGGCCGAAACCCTGGCCCGTCATGCGGAAAACCTGGTTGAAGTCCTCACGCGCTTGGAAAGCCTACCCTTCCGGCGGTTCGCGTCGGCGTCCGGGCCTTTAGGAGCGGTGGGCAAAGGCATCGAGGCTTTTCTGTCCGCGCGGCTTCCCGACGGCATGACCGTGCATGACTCGTTGCCGGGGTGGCGGAAGACTCCCCCGTTGGCTTTGGACCGGATTTTCCGGGGCGGATTGAAGTCGGAACTTAATCGCCTGCTGGCGCATCTCCATGATTTGGATATGCTCCTCTGCCTCGCCGAATTCAATATCCGGAACGGCCTCGTCAATCCGGAGCCCCTGGCCGATGGAAGCCTTCTGATCAGCGCGGAATATTTGCGCCACCTTTTCCTGCCCGCCGGGCGCGGGAACAACGTCCGATTGGGGGATGGGCCGAATCTCGTTTTCCTGACCGGCCCGAACATGGCTGGTAAATCGACCCTGCTCAAGGCGGTTGGCTTGGCCGTCTACTTGGGCCATCTCGGTTTGGGAGTTCCGGCCAAGCGCCTGAAATTTTCCGTGCTAGGCGGAATGATGACCGGCATCACCATCAGCGATTCCTTGAGTCTCGGGAACAGCTATTACATGAGCGAGGTGAAGCGCGTGAAAGAAGCGGCCGTGCTCGCGGGTAAGGCTCCCACTTGCCTGCTCCTCTTCGATGAGACGTTCAAGGGAACCAATGTGAAGGACGCATCCGACGCCACTTTCGCATTGGTCAAGGCGCTTTCCCGCCTCACCCATGTCATCGGGATCATTTCTTCCCATCTGCATGAAGTCGCGGAAGCGGCGGCCGGGTTCCCGAATGTCATGCCGATGAAGATGGAAGCGGAGGAAGGGGCGATGACGTTTACCTACCGGCTGGAAGAAGGCGTTTCCACGCAACGGTTGGGAATGCGCCTCTTGGAAGAGCAAGGCGTTCTCGCATTGCTTGCAGCCATTTCCGGTGAAAGGGGGAAGCTTTCAACCGATCCACGGGCTTAGCGGCGCGGAATTCAACGCCCCTTTTCGCAGGGGTCGATATTCTTCATCCCTAACACCCCATCCAATCCCCCTGACGCCACGTAACACAGATGTTTCGGGGCCTCGGCCCCGTCGATCCTGTCCCCCTGGCTGCCTTGCGGCAGGGCCTGGATTTCCCGCATCCACACCGCCCGCGCCTTGAATCGATCAAGCATGGCTTGGGAACGCTCCGGGCCCAGGATGAACAGGGGCTTGGTCAGGCGATCGGCCAACAGCCCGCTGTCCGCCAACACGGTCACGGAGCACCATGGCCGGGCCGGTCGGCCGGTGCGGGGATCGAAGATGTGGTGGTAGCGGATGCCGTCCTTGAAGAAGAAGCGTTCGTAGTCGCCGGAAGTGGAGACCGCGCGCGGCTCGGTCAGCTTCAAGGTGCCGGCCAGGCCTTCCGGATCGCGCGGGTGGCGGATGCCCAGCACCCATGGCTCCCGGCCCTTATGCCCGCCCACGCGCATGTCCCCGCCGGCCGAAACGATATGGTCCGGGAACCCCATGGAGTCGAGGAGGGCATGCATGCGATCGACCGTATAGCCCTTGGCGATGCCGCCCAAATCGAGGATGACGCTGTCGCGCAGGATCACGAGCCGGTTGCCGCCCGCCAAGCGATAAGGCGGATATTTGGCGGGGTTGCTGTCTAAGGGCGCGCCGAAGGCGGGATTGGCATGCATCAAAGCCAGGATGGCGGCATCGGAAGGCACCCGGCCGCTGTCCCCGCTGCCCAATCCCCAGGCCGCTTTCAAATCGTGCATGGTGATGTCGAAGGTCCCCTGCGAAGCCTCGGCCATCTCCGCGGCCGCGCGCAGCACCGTGATGATTTCCGGATCGGCCGTAAGCGTATCGCCCACGCGGCCCATCACCCGCCGCAGGTCCGATCCCGGCAGGTAATCGCTGAACACCTGTTCCAAGCGCGCGCTCTCCCGTTGCAGGCGCGCGAAAGCGCTGTCCGGCGAAACGGCGCCATGCCCGTACAGGGTCGCGACGAACTCGGTGTCCATGTCGAACCAGCGATGGGTGTTCTTCTCGGGATGGGAGCAGGCGAGAAGGAGGAAGGGAAAAATGGCGAATGCGGAGCGTATGGATTGGGCCATCACGCCAACTTAGCAAAGGCCCGGAATCCTTGCGGCCCAGGATTCCCGCCAGTAGGGCCGGGCGCGAGCCAATCCCCTGCGCAGCCCGGCCGCAGCCGGGTACGCATGAGACGATGGGCTCTTACGGGAGGGGCAAGCGGTACAGCGCCGTCCGCGCGGTCAAAGGCCGGGAACGGCCCAGGATATCATGAATGGCGGTGCGTCCGGCTGGCTGGGGCCGGGTGATCCAGGCGCGTATGGGAGTGGCGGACAGGCTCAGGGTGGCCAGGGCGGTTTCCAAATCCGCGACGGCGCCAGCCTCGCTACCCGGAGTATAAATGAGAATGCTCGTGAAAAGGTTCGAACCTACGTTGGTGTAGTAGATCCGGACTCGGGAAGAGTCATTGGCGGTAACCGCGGATTGATATTCCACGAAGGAGAAGGATTTGCCGCCGAGCGTTTTCGTGCCATCCGTTACCTTGTTCACGCTATCGGCTCCGGCGTACGCCTTCCGATACGCCTCTAGTTCCTGGGCGGTAAGGGGATGATCGGTGATGCGTGAGGTCATATAGCAATAGGCCATATTCGTATCGTTATATACCGCCAAGAGCGAATCGCCTCCTGCCATGAAGGGGACCTTTTGCCATGCGGAAGGGAAGCGGATGCTGAAGCGAGTATTCGTAAACGTAGTGTCGGCCGCGGTCGAGAGCGACGTCAACACGGCCAAGCACAGAACGGAAAGGGCGATCAGGAATTTACGGGATTGCATTCGGGCCTCCGGAGGAATGAGCGGTAAACTAAGCGTTTCGGTTCAGGGATGGAAGGGGTAAAGATCCGGCCGCCTTTGCGGACAGGCTTGCAGTCCCTACCGTTCCGGCAACCGGAGCATCGCCGACCGCGGCGCCAGGGGGCGGAAGCGACCGAGGATATCGTGATCGGCGGCGCGCGGGGCCAGGGGCGGGCGCGGCAGCGGCGCGCGGATGGGCGTGGGGGAAAAAGTCAGGGTGGACAGGGCCGAGTCCAGTCTTGAGATCAGAGGGGTGCCGGCGGGGAAGTTGTAAACCAGGAGGGATTGGAATTGGAGCGATCCGTCCGAGATGGAGTAGAGCCGGATGCGGGTATTGCCATTGGAAGTATCGGCGTTCATGTATTCGGCATAAGCAAAGGTTTTTCCGCCTAAGCTATCCGATCCCTTGGCCACCTCAAGTACGCTGTCGGCCCCGGCATACCGCTTCCCGAGGCTATCGAAATCCCCGGCGGTTAAGGGATGATCGGCGGCACTCGCGGTCATATAACAGAATCCCATCATGGAATAGGAGTACATCAAGGAAACCGCCGAATCGCCTCCGAGCAGGGTGGGCTGTTCCTGCCAACCGTCCCCGAAGGTGATTTCGAAGCGGTTCGTCGAGTATCGGGACTCGGCATGGGTCGGGATGGCCGTAATTGCGGCCGAGGCCAGGATGGAGCAGACGATCAAAGCAAAGCGAAAATGCATGGGAACCTCTCCGGACAGGATGGAGGCCAAAATATGCTTTTCGTGACGGAGGCGAAAGGGAAATGTAGTCCCGATTCGCTACGGAGATCACTCCATGGCCATATCCACGTGGGGCGTCCCCTTCTCCGCCTTCGGGGATTTGAAGAGGATCAGCAACGGAATGCACACCAGGAAGAAGAATCCGATGACGTAGAAGGTATCCAAGAAAGACAACAGGGAGGCTTGGCGTCCCGTACTCGCGTTGAGCAGCCCGAGCGCCTTCTGATGGGCCAAGGCCAGGGCGTCCCCCTTGGAGACGAACAGGTGGGTGAGCCCTTCCATCCGTTGTTGGGCGGCGGTTGCGAAGGCGTCCACCTTGTCGGCAAGAACCGAGCGATGGAACGCGGTGCGCCGTTCGATGAAGGTGGCCATCAGCGCTACTCCGAAGGAGCCGCCCAATTGGCGGATCATATTGGAGAGGCCCGTCCCCTGCGGGATATCGCGTCCCTTCAGATCCACCAGGGTCAAGGTGGTGAGGGGGATGAAGATGAGGCCCAGCCCCACGCCGCGGATCACCAAAGGCCAGAAGAAACTGCCCGCGCCGGAATCCGGCCCCATGTGCGAGAGCATCCAGGTGGAAAGGAAGAAGAGCAGAAAGCCCAGCCCGCTGAACAAATGGGCGGGAAACTTCTGCATCAGCTTGCCGATCACGGGCATCATCACCGCCGTGGCCAAACTGCCCGGGATGAGCAGCATGCCGGTATCGGTGGCCGTGAAGCCGAGGAAACTCTGGGCGAACAGGGGGATGACGAATACCGATCCGAACAAGCCGAAGCCGAGGATGAAATTGAAAAGCATCCCCACCGCGAAAGTACGGCTCTTCATCAGGCGCAGGTTCACCACGGGATGCTCATGCACGATTTCGCGCCAGATGAAGGCGACCATGCCCACCACCGCCACCGCCATCAGCACATTGATATAGGCCGATTCCGTCCAGCCTTCCTGATCGCCGCGCTCCAGCACCACCTGCAGGGCGCCCACGCCGGCGACCAAGAAAATGATGCCCGGCCAATCCATCCCTTGGGACTTTTGGCGATACGCCGGCTCCTTGATGTAGAGCATGGTCATGATGGTGGCCACGATGCCGACGGGGATGTTGATGTAGAAGATCCAATGCCAGGAAAGATGGTCGGTGATGTAGCCGCCCATGGTCGGGCCGATGGTGGGGCCGATGACCACGCCCAGGCCGTAGATGGCGTTGGCCAGCCCCAGCTCTTCCTTGGGGAAGGTCTCCACGATGATGGCTTGGGCCGTGGATAGCAGGCCGCCGCCGCCGATGCCCTGTACGAACCGGAAGAACACCAGCATCCAGACGCTGGTGGACATGCCGCACAAGACGGATGCGATGGTGAATAGGATGATGGATGCCGCGAAGAAGCGCTTGCGGCCGAAACGGGAGCTGAGCCAGCCGGACATGGCGATCATGACCACGTTGGCGGCCGCGTACGAGGTGATGACCCAGCTGATGTCGGCCAGGGTGGCGCCCAGGCTTCCCATCATCTGCGTCAAGGTGACGTTGACGATGGAGGTATCGATGAGCTGCAGGAGCGCGGCGGACACCACCGTGAGGATGATGATCCACTTCTCCATCCCGAACTTCATCGGGGCACCTGTAGGGATATCATCCGGTCACCTGTAGGTAGGGCACGCGTTCAGTTCCCGGCGCGGGTATCCACGGCCACCGTAGCCGACATGCCCGGCCGCAGCAGCTTACCCGCGTCCGCGTCGGTCAGATCGATTCGCACCGGCACGCGCTGCACCACCTTGGTGAAATTGCCCGTGGCGTTGTCCGGCGGCAAAAGGCTGAACTTGGCGCCTGTCGCGTATTGGATAGAAGCCAACTTGCCGTGAAAGGTCCGGTCGGGGAAGGCGTCCACGTCCACATCGACGGGCTGGCCGGGGCGCAGTCCTTCCAACTGGGTCTCCTTGAGATTGGCCACCACCCAGGGAGGAGTGGCTTCGACGATGGCCATCACCATCTGGCCGGGCGAAACCAATTGGCCGGGTTCCAGGTTCTTCTTGGCGATATGGCCGGCGGCCGGCGCGATCACCGAGGAATAGGCCAGCTGCAAGCGGGCCGCGTCCACGGCGGCTTGTGTCGCCACCAAGCGGGCATCGGCGGCGCGCACCTGGGCGTTCGCCCCCTGGATGGAGAAGGAACTTCCCCGCGCGGCTTCCGAAGAGGACTGGTAGGTGGCTTGCGCCGATTGGAAGGCGGCCTCGGCGGCGTCCAACTGGGCCTTGCTGGCGATTTGCTGTTGGAACAACCGGCGCGCGCGATCGAGATCGGATTTGGCCTTGTCGAGACTGGCCTTGGTCGCGGCCAGGTTGGCTTCGGCGGCGGTGCGCTGGGCTTCGGCCACGTGGGCGCCGGCTCCCGCGACGCCGCCTTTGGCGGACGCTTCGGCGGCCAAGAGATCGGCTTCGGCCTGGCGCAACTTGATGGCGAGTTCGGCGTTGTCGAGGGTGAACAAGGTATCCCCCGGCTTCACCTCTTGTTCGTCGGCCACGAAGATACGGGCCACGAAGCCGCCCACCTTGGGGCTGACGGGCAGGATATGGCCTTCCACCTGGGCGTCGTCCGTGGTGGCGTGGGTGAGGTGGAAGCGCCAGGTACGTATACCGTAGAACAGGCCTACGGCCAGGAACGCCAGCAGGATCACGTTGCGGATGGTGTTCTTCTTTTTCTTCGGGGCCTGGCCGCGGGCGGCGGTCTCCCCATCCAATACTTCGGTTTCCCGGCGCGCAGTCATAAATCCCCCAAGCGATGGGCGGCCCGCAGGTATTCCAGGCGGGCGCGGTTGTATCCGTAAGCGGCGTCGATATAGGCCTGATGGGCCAAGCTCACGCTGGCCTGGGCGCTGATGACTTCGAGGTTTCCCGAGGCGCCGCTCTTGAACTTCTCGCGGGCCAGGCGTTCTTCTTCTTCGGCCAGGGCCGCGCGTTCGCGGGCGAAACCGGCCTCGGCGCGCAAGCTGCGCATGGCGGAGGATGCGGCGCGCAACCCTTCATCGGCGGCATCGCGCATGTCGCGCGAGGTGAGGGCGGCCTGCTTGGCCTTCTCGGACTGGGCGGCCAGGCGAGCGCGGCGGCTGCCCCCGTCCCACAAGCTCCAATTGAGCGTCAGGGCGAGGTCTTCGGTCCATTCGGCGCGGTCATTGAGGCGGCGCCCGCTGATGCCGTAATCCCCCGACAAGTCCACGGTAGGCAGGGCTTCGGCGCGCAAGGCGGATAGCTGATCGCGCGCGGCGCGCTCGCGCGCATCGGCGGCGGCCACTTCGGGCAAGGTCCCGGCGGCGCCGGCCGCGGGAGGCGGATCGGGCAGGCCCAAGGTATCGCCCAACACCGGCATGGCGTCCAGGGAAGCGCCCACGGCCCTCAGCAAGACGTAACGCGCGCGTTCCTCCTCGCCTTCGGCGGCGGCCAATCCGCTGTTGGCGTTGGAGACCTGGCCTTCGGCCCGCAGGGTCTCGAGGCGCGTGGCCGCGCCCGCCTGCAGTTGGGCGCTGCTGAGTTCGGCCAATTGGATCGCGAGCGAGGCTTCGGCGCGGCGGCTGGCGACCAAGGCGCGGGCCCGCTCCAGGGCCAGGTAGCCTTCCGCTGCGCCCAGTTCGGCGCCTTCGGCGGCGGCTTGGGCCTCAAAGCCCCCGCCTTCGGCCTCGCCGCGGGCGGCCGCATAGCGTTTCCAATTGGCGGCATCGATCAGGGAAAGGCGGCCGTTCACGCGCGCGTCCTGCGCATTGAACGGCTTGATCAGGTTCGGGAAGGCCGGGGCCCCGCTGCCAGCGGGGAAGGAGAGCCCCATGGCGGGAAGATCGAAGGAACGCAACACGTCCGAAGCGGTAGCGCCGAAATGCGGCAGCAAAGCGGCGCGCGATTCGTTGACCCGGCTTTGGGCTTCGGCCGAGCGGGAGCGGGCCGCTTGCGCGGCGTACCCGGAAGCCTGCGCGGCCTCCATGGCCTGGCGTAAGGTTAAGCGCAAGGTATCGGGCCCGGCCTGCATGGCCAGTTGGGCGGCTAGGAAAGCGGCGATCATGCTATTCTCCGGCGGACGGCGCTACGGGAAGGACGGGAAGCGGGAAGACGCTCCTTGGCGCGCTCGGCGCGCGGAGAACGGATCCCGGCCAAGAGGGTATCCACCCCGGCGGCGTAGATGCGTTCGAGCGGAAAGGCGTCCAGCTTGCCGATTCCCATGTGGACTTGCAGGAAGGCTTGATTCGTCAGGCCAGAAAGCAGGAAACGCGACAGGGCTTCGGCATCCGCCTCGGCGCGGAACTCGCCCGAGGCCTGGCCCTCGGCCAGGATACCGGCCACCAACTTCCATCCGCGTAGCAAGCCGTTGCGGATCCAGACGCGATAGAGTTCAGGCGCTTCGTCCGCGATCTCGCCATGCATGAGCCTGTGCAAACGTCCCCAATCTTCCGTGAGGGTCTTAGCCCACAAGTGTTCCAGGAAAAGACGCAATTTATCTTCCGCGGATCCACGGAAATTCAGGAGTTGGGCTTCGAACCCGGCCTTGTTGGCTTCCTGGCGATGCTCGATCGCTTTGCGGAGCAGGTCTTCCTTGTTCTGGAAATAAGTGTAAACGGTGCCTTTGGAGACCCCGGCGGCCTCGGCGATGGTCTCCAGGCGGGTGGCATGGAATCCGTGGTGCGCGAAGGCGTCCAAGGCGGCCTCCAGCAATGCGCTGGGGCGTTCCCCGGCCTTGCGTTCCCAGCGAGGAGAACGCGAGCGGGTCGCGCGGGAGGCGCGGGTCGCGGAAGGCAGGCGGTTCTTGGGGGCTGACATAATTGACTCTAGAGTAAGTTACTCCTCGGTCAATTAATTCGTCAAGGTTGAAATCGCCGGGGACCGGCCTTTCCCTGATGGATCGGCTTAATCGCGCGGATTCCGCCATACCGGCGGCATCCGGTGCGGGCCTTACCTATTCGTAACGGAGGGCGTCGATGGGATTCAGCTTGGCGGCCTTGCGCGCCGGATACCACCCGAAGAAAATGCCGGTGGCGCCGCTGAAGGCGAAGGCCACGGCGACGGAAGACGGGGAAATCACCACAGCCCAGCCTTGCACCGAGGACAGGAAGCTGGATGCTCCCACCCCCACGCCGACGCCCAGCAATCCCCCGCATAGGCTGATGGCCAGCGCTTCTACCAGGAATTGTAGCAGGATGTCGCGGCCGCGCGCGCCTACGGCCAGGCGGATGCCGATCTCGCGGGTGCGCTCGGTGACCGAGACCAACATGATGTTCATGATGCCGATGCCTCCCACCAGCAAGGAAATGCCGGCGATGCTGGATAGCAATAAGGTCATGGTCTGCGACATGCTGCCCGCCGCCTGGGCGATTTCGGTCTGCGTGCGGATCTGGTAGCTGGGTTCTTCTCCCGGGGGAACGCGGAAGCGCCTGCGCAGCACCTCGTCGATCTGCTGGGTGGCTTCGGGCATGGCGGCCTCGGTGGCGGCGGAAGCGATCAAGGTCATGGCGTACTGGGCGCCTTGGACTTTCTTGAGCACCGTCTCGTACGGGGCGATTAGGATGTCGTCCTGATCCTGCCCGAAAGAGTTTTGGCCTTTGGTCTCCAGCAAACCGACGATCTTGAAGGGCAGGTTCTTCACCCGGATGGTCTGGCCTACCGGATCGATCCCCTCGCCGAAGAGATTCTTGGCCACCGTCTGCCCGATCAGGGCCACCTTGTTCCCCGAACGCTCGTCGCTTTGGGTGTAGGGCGCCCCCGAGACCAAGGCCCAGTTGCGGATGTCCAGGTATTCGGGATAGGCGCCGTACGCGCTGGTCCGCCAGTTCTGGCTGCCGTACTTGACCTGGACGCTCGAGCGCACGGTGGGGGTGATGAACTTGACGGCGGGCGCCTCTTTGCGGATGGCATCCACATCGTCCCCGGTGAAGCGGCTCGAGGTCGAAGCGTCTTGGCGCACGTTTCCGGGCCCGCCGCCGCCGCCGAACACGTTGATGACATTGGTGCCCAGGCTGGCGATGGAAGCTTCGACCATGGATTTGGCCCCTTGGCCCACCGCGAGCATGGCTATCACCGAGCCCACGCCGATGATGATGCCTAGCATGGTCAGGAAAGATCGCAGCTTGTTGCGCGCCATCGACCGCAAAGCGATCAGCATCAAAGCCGAAAACCGCATCAGGCGATCCCTTCCGAAGGTTTCAGTTTGGAGAGTTCGGTGCTCGCGTCTTTCGGGGAGGGATTGGTCTCGTCGCGGATGATGAGCCCGTCGCGGAATACGATGAGGCGGCCCGCGAAGGCGGCGATGTCGGGCTCATGGGTCACCAGCACCACGGTTATCCCTTTGGAGTTCAGCCCTTGGAAAAGGGCCATGATCTCGGTGCTCGATCGCGTATCGAGGTTGCCGGTGGGCTCGTCGGCGAGGATGACCACGGGGTCGTTGACCATGGCCCGGGCGATGGCTACGCGTTGCTGCTGGCCTCCGGAGAGCTGGTTCGGATGATGATGGACGCGCGTTCCCAGGCCCACGGCTTCCAGGGAGGCCTGCGCCTTGGCGCGCATGCTTTGCGGAGAGACTTCGCGGCGGTAGAGCAGGGGCAGTTCCACGTTCTCCAGGGCCGAGGTACGGCTAAGCAGGTTGAAGGACTGGAACACGAAGCCGAGCTTGCGATTGCGTACCAGGGACAATTCATCGGGCTTCAGGGCCTCGACGGGCCGTCCATCCAATTCGTAGCTGCCTGCCGTGGGTTGGTCCAAGCAGCCGAGGATGTTCATGAAAGTGGATTTGCCCGAACCGCTAGCTCCGCTGATGGCCACGAACTCGCCCTTATAGATGCGGGCTTCGACCCCGCGCAAGGCCGACACGGTGACGTCTCCCATGCGGTAGGTTTTGGTCAGGCCGCGCACCGCGATGATGGGGCCTTCCGTGGAAGCCGGGCTCAATGGCCACGTCCTCCACCCCCGCCGCCGCCCCCGCCGCCGATGCGAGGCATGCCGAAAGGTGAACTCTGAGCCGCCGCCGCCGAACCTTTGGCGGCTTCGGTGCCGATGATGACCTCGGCCCCCGGGTCCAAGGGCCCGTCGATTTCGGTGTGGGATCCGTCGCTGAGGCCCGTCTTCACGTCCACCGCTTTGGGCTTCCCGGCTTCCAGGACATAGACGCGTCCGCGATTCCGCTTGCCGGACCCGTTTACGCCGCCTTTACCCGCGTGGCCGCCCGAGCTGTCCGAGGCGGTCCGATTGTGGTGCATATGGGCGCTTCCCGCCGAGTCGGCCGCGCTTCCGGCGGCGGCGGGCGCTGATCCTTCCGAGGCCACCTGGCTACCGTTCGGGGCGCCGGTCGGAGTACCGGTCGAATCCGCACCAGGCTTCTTCCATGCGCCTTTGGCCTTCTTCGGAGCAGCATCGGGCGGCGCGAAGCGCAAGGCCGCCGTGGGCACTTGGAGGACATCTTCCTTGCGGGCCACCGCGATGGACAGGTTGGCCGTCATACCCGGCATCAAGCGCAAGTTGGGGTTCGGTACGCTGATCAGGACGTCATAGCTCACCACGTTCTGGTTGATCACCGGGTTCAGGCGGATCTGCGACACTTCGCCCACGAAGGTGGTGTCGGGATAGGCATCCACCGTGAAGGAGGCTCGTTGCTTCATTTGCACCTTGCCGATATCGGCCTCGTCCACGGAGGCTTGCACCTCCATCTGCCGCAGATCGTTGGCGATGGTGAAAAGGGTGGGGGTGTTGAAGCTGGCGGCTACGGTCTGGCCCACGTCCACCGCTCGCGATAACACGGTTCCGTCGATGGGCGAGATAATGGTGGCGTAGCGTAAATTGATGCGTGCGCGATCGACCTGGGCCTTAGCCGAAGCGAGATTGGCATCGCCCACGCGCGCATCCGCCACCGCCTGATCGAGCTCCGACTGGGAGATGAGATCGCGCTCGAACAGGGCTTGGGAGCGCTTGCGCGTGTCTTCCGCCTGGCGGGCCTGTGCCGCGGTCTTATCCATGTTTGATTGCGCGTCGGAGAGGGAAGCGCGCAGCAAGGTGGTGTCGATACGCGCGATGACCTGGCCTTTCTTCACCTGCGAGTTGAAATCGGCGTAGATGGCGGAGACGGTTCCGGAAACCTGGGTGCCCACCTGTACGGTGAGCACGGCCTGCAAGGTCCCGGTGGCGGTGATGGCGACTTGCAAGGGACCGCGCTCGACGGCCGCGGTGCGCCACTTCAATTCCGGCGTCCCGTGGCCCATATACCAGTAGACCCCGCCCGCAATCAATGCCGCTGCCGCGGCGCCCCACAGGGCCTTTGGTAACCAACCTGCCATGTTCACTTCCTACCGTATGCCGTTCATCATTTGCGGTCTCCGGCTCCCGCCTCGGCCGGCGCGCCGGCCGCAGCCACCAGGGCCCCGGCCAATCGCCGCAAAGCCGTTTCGGCCTGCTTGGCGCTCTGCCGCGCCGTAATCAGCCGGCCCTCGGCATCCAGCAGGCGCGTTTGCGCGTCCCGGAATTCCAGCGGGGAGGACGCACCCAGGCGATAGCGCGCCTGCGCGGCCTCGGCCTGGAGCTTCGCCACCTGGAGGTTCCGCGTTTCCAACCCGATGCGCGTCATCGCTAGAGCGTACTGCCGCCTCGCAACCTCGAAGTCCGCGGCCGCCTGGGATTCGGCCTGGGCCGCGCGGGTCGCGCCCGAGCGCACGTCAAGGCGGGCTTGCCTTACTGCAGTTGGCGTTGCCAGCCGATCGAAGAGCGGCAGCGAAAGATTCACTCCATAGGTGGTTCCTTCCCGGCCGCTGCCCCCGGTCGCGTTCAGGACCGAGGACGAATTAAACGCATCGGGCGTAGTAGAGTAGTTGAGACCGGCCGACAGGGTGGGAAACCAACGCCCGCGGGCCGCGGCCAGGCCGGCTTCGGCGGCGCCCTGCTGCGCGCGCGCATAGGCGACGGAGGCATTGCGATCGGGAAGGCCCTTCTGCCAGTCGTCCAAAGGCAAGCTGGGATCGAGAGGAATGGAATCGGCAACCTCGAAGTTCATGGCGGGATCGCGCGCCAGTTCCTGGTTGAGGCGCACCTTGGCGCTTTGCAAGGCCAGGGTCCGATCCAGCCAGGTGGACGAATCCTGGTTCAGATCGGAAAGGGATTGCAACTGCTCGAGTTTCGATCCCGCGCCCACCTCCAGCTTGGCCTGGGCCAAGCGCGCCCGTTCCGAAGAAGCCACGATCTGCTGCTCGATGGCCTGCAATTGCTGCTTCGATTGCACCACGTCGTAATAAGAGACAACCACGGTCTCAAGCGTATTTTCCAGGTCGAGCCGTTCCTGCAAAGTCGCCGCTTGTTCCTGGGCCTTAAGGCGGCGGTAGCCGTTCACGTTCTGCAGCCCATCGAAGAGGACCCACGTGGCCGAGGCCCCGAGGGTTGTCGTAGGCGAACCGCCCGACACCTTTCCGTTCAGCGAAGCGCTGGCATCGGCCGAAGGCAGGAACTGGCCCACGCCGCCCTCGCGCGCTACGGTCGCGCCCTCACGCTGATCGCGCGAAAGGGAAAGCCCGAAGTTGCGTTCCACCGCTTGGCGGATGGCTTGGTCCAGCCCCAGGGTATCGTCGGCGCGGATAGGGCAGGTTAGGCTGGCGGCGAAGAGGGCGGTGAGGAGGATGTGGCGGGGGCTCATGGAGCCGAGAAGATACTCGCGGAAGGCGTCTGGGACAAAGGATTGCATCGGATTAAATTTGGACAAGCCGATGACGATTAAGGTTCCCCTTAGTGCAGGACTTTTGGCTTGATCTCGATGTAGGTCGGTTGCTTGTCGCCGGCGCGGCGTTGCGGCATCGCCCGACGCTCCGGCGTCGCCGCCTCCCCGCTGCGGGGAACGGGCGATTCAACAGGCGCCCGCACTTTCGCGTCCCAGCCCTCGCCATGGGTGGGCAAAATGAATGCGTAAGGAAAATCCCGGACCTGTGTCCCGTAGGTTTCCCGCATTTCCCCGGGCCGCACGATTCGCGAGCGCATGCCGTCCAAACTAAACAATTGCCGGCCGCCCTGCAATCGCCGTCCTTACTCGCCCCCGCCTCCGTTGCAGCCTTCCGGGTTCTCGTCCTCCGCCCTTAAGGTCTCGAATTCCGGCTCCTGGGCCTTGGGAACGAAAATCATGGAGTCGGCCTTGCCATTGGCCTTGGGCCGTATCCAGAGCAGGATGCGGTCTTGGAACGGCGCTTCCGGGAAAGCTTGCAACAGGCTGTCGCTGACCGGCAGGATGCGAACGTCACCCGCTTCGGGCGTGAGCCGCAGATACCAGGAACTATCCTTGCGGTCGACCGCGATGGCCTTTACGGTGAAGGAGTCCAGGCTATCGCAATACTCGCAGATGATCCCGGGAGCGTTTTCCGGCGCCGTGCGGATGGCGATTTCGCTATTGGCCGCGTAGCAGGGCACGTAAAGCACCCAGCCTTGTCCTTCGACCAGCGTGACTTTGGACCAATGTTCCGGCAGATTCCGCAGCCAGACGCGTATCTGCGGAGTGGTGGTCACCACTTCGGCGCCTTCGCCGGAACGCGTCCGCCGCTCGCGCAGGCCCAACAAGAACACCGAAAGCCACATCAGCAGGGCGCCGCCGAACACCACGAACACCACCCATTTGCCGGAGACTCCGGTAGACGGAGTAGGATTAGGAAGGGGTTCGGCCATGGCCTGCCAAGGTAGAAAAACCAGAATCTATATTTCGGCCACAACCTAAGCCTAGGATGAGAACGTGAGCTCATTGACCCAAAGCCCCGCCTGGAAGGCCTTGCAAAACCATCACCGGAGCGCGGCTTCCCTGAAGATGAAGGATCTCTTCGCCGCCGATCCCGGACGCGCGGCGAAGTTCAGCCTGGAAGCCTGCGGACTTTATCTCGATTACAGCAAGAACCTGATTACCGAGGAAACCCTTTCCCTCCTGCGCGCCCTGGCGAAAGAAGCCGCGATCGATCAGGCCAAGGAGGATTTGTTCAGCGGCAAGAAGATCAACTTCACCGAGAACCGGGCCGTGCTGCATACGGCCTTGCGCAATCTCGGCAACGCCCCGGTCATGGTCGACGGCCAGGACGTTATGCCCAAGGTACGGGCGGTATTGGACAAGATGCGCGACTTCAGCGAACAGATCCGCACCGGCGTCTGGAAGGGATTTTCGGGCAAGCCCATCAAGCACGTGGTGAACATCGGCATCGGCGGATCGGACCTGGGGCCGGTGATGGTGACCGAAGCCCTCAAGCCCTATTCCCGGGACGCTGCCGGAAAGGAAGTGGTGCGCGCCCATTTCGTGTCCAACGTGGACGCCACCCATCTCGCCGAGATCCTGCGCGATGTGGAATTGGACCAGACCCTCTTCATCGTGGCATCCAAGACTTTCACCACCCAAGAAACCATGGTCAACGCCTTAAGCGCGCGCGAGGCCCTGCTGCAAGCCTGCGGTGGCGATATGTCGGCCGTGGCCAAGCATTTCGTGGCCCTTTCCACCAATCTGAAGGACGTGGCCGCGTTCGGTATCGATCCCAAGAACGCCTTCGAATTCTGGGATTGGGTGGGCGGCCGCTATTCTTGCTGGTCGGCCATCGGGCTTTCCATCGCCCTCTCCATCGGCTTCGGCCATTTCAAGGACTTCCTCTCCGGCGGCTACGACATGGATCGCCATTTCCGCGAGACCCCCGCCGAGCGTAACCTTCCGGTTACCCTGGCCCTCTTAGGCGTCTGGTACGGGGATTTCTTCGGCGCGCAGACCCACGCCATCTTGCCTTACGACCAATACCTGCATCGTCTGCCGGCCTATTTGCAGCAGGCCGACATGGAGTCGAACGGCAAGTTCGTGCGCAAGGACGGCGAGCGGGTCGATTACCAGACCGGGCCCATCATCTGGGGCGAGCCCGGCACCAATGGCCAGCATTCCTTCTACCAGCTCATCCACCAGGGGACCAAGGTGATCCCGGCCGACTTCATGGCGCCGGCGCAGTCCCACAATCCCATCGGGGATCATCACCGCATCCTCTTATCCAATTTCTTCGCCCAGACCGAGGCCCTCATGGTGGGCAAGACCTTCGACGAGGCCCTGGCCGAGCTGAAGGCGGGCGGGATGCCGGATGCCGATGCCAAGCGCGTGGCGCAGCATAAAGTCTTCGAAGGAAATAAGCCCACCAATTCCATCCTCTTCCAAAAGCTCACGCCGCATTTGCTGGGATCCCTGGTCGCCCTTTACGAGCACAAGATCTTCGTGCAAGGCATCATCTGGGGGATCAACAGTTATGATCAGATGGGCGTGGAATTGGGCAAGCAATTGGCCAAGAAGATCCTGCCCGAACTAGAGGCGGGGGAGAAGGATGCCAACGTAGCGCTGAAGCACGATGGTTCGACGAATACCCTGATCCGGAAGTACCTGAAGGAACGGGCGTAAAAAAGAAAGGGCCCCGTCACCGGGGCCCTAGAAAACCGGAAATTCCGGAAAACGGACTACTCGCTATCGTTAGCGAGGATTATGCCGTTAAGGCGCACTACCACATTTTTAGCCTCAGCCGGTAGGCCGGAAGCCTTGGCCGTGCCATTGACGGCGTTCAGACCATTGACGCTGTTCAGACCATTGGCGCCGTTCAGACCATTAACGCTGCTCAGACCGTTCAGGCTCACTCCGGCATGGACAGCAGCGAAGCCTGACAAAAGCATCGCCGCAATTTGGATTCTCATCTTCATACCTAATTCCTTGGTTATTGTGTGGGGCGTGAAGTTAGTCACAGTGGAAGGGAGGCTAGAGTCCCGTTAAATATTGAGGGAATGACCGACTTGATAAAAAATTGTCCGCACGTGGTCGTCTTGAAATGGACAAATATCGCAGTTCCGGGACCGATTATTCGGCCTTGTCCGCGCGTACTACCAATGCCAATGCTGCAATTCGGATCTCCATCTTCATCGCCGCATCTCCACTAATTGGGGGCGGTCACCGGAAAGTAAACAACCCGCGATCGGGATCAGGGAAGCTATCGTCTCATTGCGGGCGGGATCGATTGAATAGGTAAGCCGGCCCCCAAGTGGTCGTATCCGAGGGAATCCGCATCTTTCGGTAACGATCCGGGCATTCCCGCGCGATGCTATCCAAATCCGCTACGGCTTTGATGCGGGTGCGATTCAACCATACGGCCCCATCCGGCGCCCAGGATGCTTCGAAGGTGAATCCGGACAGACGGGTCGAATCGGATTGGACGCCCTTCGGGTCCCACATGTCGATGGTGGTTCCATTGCGGGTATGGGGGACGCCGTCGCCGCAATAATCCGCGCGCACCATGCGCATACAGGACTGGAAGGTCGGTCGCATGGAAGTGCCGTCGGCGGCGCGCACCCAGGGGCCATAGCCGAATAGGATGCATTTGCCCGCCGCGCCTCCCGTGCAGGCGATGGTGAAGGAAGAATCAGCGATGTAGCTTCCCGAGAGGTCGAAATACCCGGGCAGGGCCAGGCCTAGCTTACGGCCCATACGGTCCGCCTGGCAGGCAGGGACCCAACGGCCCGTGGAATCGGGGGTGGAGAACCCGTAAAGCGTAAGGGCCACCAGGCTGTCGTGATAGGCAACGATGCTGTCGATGCGGTAGGTCAGGGCGCGACCGATATCGTCGTGACCCACCAGGCGGGCGCCCTTCAATTTGGCATCGGGGAGGTAACCTCCATGTTTCGCCGGGACGAGGATACGGCCCGCTTCGATGATCACGGTACGGGGCTTGGGTTCCGCGTGGGCGAAAACGATTGCGATCGCGAAAACGGAACAGGCTGCCAGGCTTCCGCGCATACCTCTAAGGTAAATGAACCCGGGCGGTCCAATGCATTATTCAGCGGGGGGAGCGTTCAGGCGTCGCGATTACCTTTTTCTGTTCTCGGCCTCCGCTACGAACCTATTCTCTAAGACCACTGCTTAGGGATTGGCCGCGGCCTCAGCCTCGGGCTCCGACTCCGCCCCGTCGTTCCCCGAGCCCATCTCCGTTCCGCCCGAGGCCGCGCGCATCGCTTCTTGGAAGCGGTTCCAGACGTAATCGCTTTGCGCGCGCGGCACCGCGCCGATGCGCTTCCATTCGCGTTCCAGATGCTCGCCGCGCCGCGCCGAGGCGGGCCCGGGATTGCGGGCCAGCTCTTCGGCCTCGGCGATCAATTCGAGTTTCCGCTCCAAGTTTGCCTGGGGGTCTTCCGGACGCAGGCCCAAAGCCGCGCGACGCTCTTCGAAGAAGCCGTCGCAAGCCGCATGGAAGCGCTCCCAAATGGAATCGCTCAGTTCCCGGGGCACCGGTCCGAGCTTTTTCCATTCCCTTTGCAGGGCTTTGATGGTTTCGGTTGCGGCGTTCCAATCGACGGATCCTCCCGGCGCCTTGAATCGCGCGAGATCGACGGGCAGGCTCTTGGCATCCCAGGCCGCGCGGGCTTCGGTCTCGTCGGGGGTTAGCGGGCGCGAGACCCAGGTTTCGGCCAGGAAACAGAGTTCGATTTTACGCTTAAGGTTGCCTTCGCGCTCTTGATCGCGCTTGGCGGAGTTTTCCTTGAGGCGATCGAAGAAGCCGTCGCAGGCGGAACGGAAACGCTTCCACAAATCGCGATCGGCCTCGCGCGAAGCGGGACCGGTGGCTTTCCAACGCTCTTGCAGGGATTTGATCTTATCGATGGTGGCTTTCCATTCGGTCGATCCGATCAGGGATTCGGCTTCCAGGCAGATGTCTTCCTTCATCTTGCCGTTCTCGTCGCGTTGCGCGCGCTCCTCGCCGACGCGGGCCTTGCGTCCTTCGAAATACGCGTCGATGGGTTTACGGAAGCGCTCCCAGAGCGCCTCGTCGGTTTCGCGGGTGCCCGCCGGCCCGGTTTCCTTCCACTGGCTTTGCGCCTGCTTGATGGCGTCGAAGCGGGCCTGATCGTCCGGCAAGGCGGCGAGGCCTTCCATGCCCTTGATGAGTTCTTCTTTCTTGGCCAGGTTCAGGGGCTTTTCGGTATCCAGCTTTTCCATGAACGCGCGCCGGGCGGAAAAGAAACGTTCGCAAGCCCCGTGGAAGCGTTCCCACACGGCTTCGGCTTGGTCGCGCGGGACGGGGCCGATGGCCTTCCATTTCTCCTGGGCTTCCTTGATCTTGGCGCCGGCGGCCTTCCACTCGGTGGAATCGGCCAGCGATTCGGCCAGGGCGGCCAGCTCCTGCTTGCGCGCCAGGTTCTCCAGGTTCTGCTTATCCTTGCGCTCGAAAAAGGCGCCGCATGCCGCGCGGAACCGGGTCCAGATCGCTTCCGACTGGGCTTTGGGCACGGCCCCCAGGGCCTTCCAAGCGCTTTGCGCTTCTTTCACGGTCTCCATCGCTTCGCGCCAATCGATTTCGCCCACGGCGTTCAGGGCCTCGATGCGCGCGCACAATTCCTCTTTGGCCTTGAGGTTGCCCTCGCGCTCTTCGTCCAGCTCGGCGAAATATTCCCGGCAGCGCTCGTAGAGCTTGTCGCAAGCTTGATGGTAGCGCTCCCATAGGGCTTCGGAGCTGTCCCAGGGCACCGGCCCCAGGGATTTCCATTCGGCCAGCAGTTCCTTGAACCGCGCCACCATGGATTTGCGGTCCACGGCTTCCCCCGGAATGGCTTGCGGGACATCCGCCGACGCGGCCAGGGATTCGAGCCGTTCGCATACCGAGGTCTTGGCGCGCAGATTGGACCAGCGCAGCCAATCGGAAGCCTCGCGGAAGCGATCCAGGAAGGCTTGGTAGCGCCCCAACGCCTCGTCCGCGCCGGGGCCATGCGGCACGGGATGGAGGGAGCGCCACTCGCCGTTCAGTTCCTTGAAGCGCTTCTCGGCCGCGGTCATGTCCGGGCTTTCCAGCAAGCCTTCGAATTGGGGCAACAGGGCGTGCATGCGCTCCAGATTGGCTGCGCGCAGCCGGTCCAGGGATCCTTCTAGCGATCCCACGGCGGAATCGAAGCGGGCGCGGTATTCCTCTCGGCCCGGCCAGCGCTCGGCGGAGGCCAAAGCCTTATTCCATTCGCGGCGAAGCTCGCGGAAGCGTTCCGCGGCCTGCGACGGCGGCACCTGGGCCAGCGCCTCGGCCTGCTCGCACAGGGCGCGCAAACGCCCGCCGTGTTCCTTGTCCTCGAAGGACCGCCGGGTCGCGGCTTCCCTTTCGCGGCTCCGCTTCTCCAGGCGATCCAAAGCGCCCCGGAAGCGCTTTTGCAATTCGCCTTCGGCAGGTTCCGGGGAAGGCCCGGTGGCCAGGAAGCGCTCGCGCAAAGCGCGGATTTGCGGCGCCAGGGGATTGGCTTCCGGTCCCTTCTCGCCCTCGGCGCCCGCGGACGCCTGGGGTTCGACCGCCCAAAGGGCCTCCAGCTCGGCGCAGATGGTTTCCTTCACGGCCTGGTCGGCCAAGGCTTGGCGTTCCTTCTCTTGTTTCTCGTTCTTCTCGTGGCGCCAGCGGGCATAACGCGCGTGGAACCGGCTGGCCCCATCGCGGAAGCGCGCCAAGCGCGCGGCGTCGGGACCGGCGCCGTGGGCGATCAGATCTTCCAAAGCGGCTTCGGTCTCGTCGACCCGGGCCTTGGCCTTCTCCCAGTCGTATTGGGCGGGCGTCTCATCGGCCGCGGCGGCGGCCTTCTCCATCGCGGACAATACCAGGCCGAGCTTGGCCCGGTTGACCGAAGCGGCATCGGGGCCCTTGGAGGCCTGCGCCGACTTGAGGCGTTCTTTGGCCGCGGTGCGCACGGCCTTGCTGCTCGCGGCCTTGGCGAGGCTTTCCAATTGGCTTTCGCGGGTGACCTTGTCGAGGGCGCGCAGGGCCAGGCCGTTATCCGACTCCGACAGGGCTACCGCATGATAGGCGCTGGCGTGGATCAACTTCGCGAAAGCGAGTTTGCGAATCTCTAGGGCCGAAGCGCCGGTGGCGATCGCTTCCAGGGCGCGCTGATCCTCCCCGATCTCCGCCAGCATCCCGCGTACGTCTTCCATGGAACGCGGATCGTCCTGCGCGGCTTTGGCCTCTTCTACCGCGCGTTCCACCCATGCCTTTTGGGCCCATTCCCGCACGGCGCGATCATTGGTCTTGTCCCGCAACTTCTTAAGCAGATCCATGGGCTTCAGCTTGCGCGCGGCCAGCATGCGGTTTCCGGAGTCCACGTCTTCCAGGGCCAGGCCGTAGAGCACTTCTTGTTGATCTTCTTCCAAGGCCCGAATCGCGGCGGCGCGCATGGCCGGATCGCTATGCTTCCATTGCGGTTTAAAGAAATCCAAGAATCCCATGGGCGCTCCTAACAATTGATGGGGAACGGGCGCGAGGGGCGTTGCGTCCGCAGGGGCGTGGACGCAGAGCCAGGGGCGCATATCCCTAAGGGAATCTATTGTAAAAAAATCCGACCGTACCGCCAAAACAGGCGGGAATCGCGAGTTGGGTTTTTGAGCGGGCGGGATAGTTACCGAATCTTCACTATTATTCGAATCAGCTTAATCCGGCGTTGTGGAGGTGCGGAGAGCCGGCCGGGCGGGCCGGTTCTTCGCAGTTGTTAAGGCAATCCGCGTCCAAACATTGCCCGACCTGCAGGGTTATATGGTCCATCCCGAAATCGTGGGTCAGGGAACGGGTGAGGCTCGCGACCGCGGCCTTCTGGGGCGCGTCGCCCCCGGCGACGTCCACATGCGCGCTTAGATACAGGTCCCTTCCGTTCATTGTCCATACATGCAAATCATGTACTCCCCGGACCTCCGGGGCCTCCAGCATGGCGCGGCGCACCTCTTCGATGGCGATCCCTTCCGGCGTGCCCTCCACCAGGATATGCCCGCTACGGCGCATTACTCTAATGCCGGCGTAGGCCATGGCGCCCGCTATGGCAAGGCTCAAGACCGGATCGGCCCATAGCCAGCCCATGGCGAGGATGAGGATGGCGGCGGCGACCGCGGCCAGGGAAGCGGCCAGATCGCTGAGCACGTGCTGGAAGGCGCTTTCCTCATTAATCGTCTTTTCGTGCCCGCCGCGATGCAGCCACCAGGCTACCACGAGGTTGACGAAGAGGCCTAAGGTGGCCACGACCAGCATGGATCGGGCCGCGACGGGCTGCGGGTGCGCCAGTCGCGCGAGGGACTGCGCGGCGATCAGAACGGAGAGGAGGGCCAAGGTGAGCCCGTTGCCGAAGGCGGCCAGGACTTCGAAGCGCTTGAAGCCGAAAGTCTTTTCACGGGTGGCGCGCCGCGTACCGAGGGAAACCGCCAGCGCGGAAAGCCCAAGAGCGACGGCATCCGAAAGCATGTGCACGCCGTCGGAGAGCAGGGCGAGCGAATGGAAGAGCGAGCCGCAGACGATTTCTACGCCCATGAATGCGGTGATGATCCAAAAGCCGGTCAGCAATTTCCCGTAGGATGCGTGCACCAGGTGGAGGCCGGAACCTTCATCGTGATGATGGTGGTGATCGTGGTGATCGTGGTGATCGTGGTGATCGTGGTGATCGTGATGGGAGTGCGGCTGGTCCATATCCGTAATATACCCTATGGCCGGGACGGAAAACCGGATGGGAATGGGCCCGAAACGGGAATCGGTGGCCGCGGGGACGAGGCCGCGGTCTCAGCTATGCGGCGCATGCGACGAATCCGCCGGGGAGGCCGACGCGGAATCGCCCCCGTGCATGGAGGCCGATATCCCGACCAAGTACTGGGTTATGGCCCGCTGCTGATCGGGATTGAGTTTGGCGTTCTCCGACATGCGCTCCACCATCCCGGGCCAATCCTGGGGATCGAGGAACGCGGGATCCTTGAGGGAATGGCAAGCGCCGCAACGCCCGATATACAGGCTGCGGCCCACCTTGAGGGCCTCCAGCGTAGTAACCTGCCCGTTACGTCCCGCCAATTCCACTTCCTTGGCGGTGGGGTGGGGGATGCGCGAGCTGCCGGCGCATCCCATCAGCGTTAAAACCGCCGCGGCCACGGGTGCAGCCGCGCGGAACCGATCAGAGATGGAAGGAGAGGAGCAGCCTGGCATTGACCTTTTCGCCGTCATCGAGCTCAAGTATAGAACCGCCCGATTCCTTGGACAAGGCCGGCAACTGCGGGAGGATGGAAAGGGCCACCCACCAGGATTGGGTCGCATAGGAGACCACCGGACCCGCGTACACGGCCGAGAATCGGTAGGCCAGGTCCTCTTCACCGCCCTTGGCGATGGCATTGTGGTTGTGGAGTTCCAGGCCGGCCATGAAACCCGGCTTGATCTCGTAGGTGGCGCCCAGGGAGAGATCGGGAGCGATTTCTTCCAATTCCATGCCGCCGTTGGATTGGGCCGCGTACTCGAATTCGGTGATGGCGTTGGCGGCGAACAACCAATTGCCCACCTTCTTGTCCAGGAGCACCTTAGGCTCGATCTCCATCCCCGCGGTACCGTAGGACAGTTCCGCGTAAAGCCCCAGCCCCACGGGATCGGCCACGGGATCCATCAGCTTCCATTTCCATTCGTTGGAGATGCCCTGCCATTCGAAGGACGAGGACAAGGCGGTATCGCCTTCGGTGACGTTGCTCCAATTCAGATAGAAGGAGGTCATCACGTGCTCAGCCACGCCCACCTCGAACTCCAAGCGATGATCGAGGGCGGCGTAATAATCGCTACGGCCGGCGCGCAGGGTGGTGGAGGTCTCGATCTCCTTGGCGCCGGGGGCCAGGACGCCGGTTTCATAGACGAATCCGAAATGGCGTTCGTTGGCCAGCGCGGGGACGGTAGCCAGGGCCATGCCGATCAGGGCGGGAATGCGGAGGCGGGGATTCATGGGTTTCCTTTCATCGAGTAATATGCTGACCTAAGGATAATGCCGGTTGAGAATAAGATCAAGACTAAGTCTCAATCTTATTCTTGTCAAAAGGTCAGAACCCACAAGCCGGACCCGCGAGAGAGGGCTCCCATCCGCGTTTGGGCCTTACCGGTAAGGCGATGGCATCGCAACCACCGTGGGCGGTCAGTTGGAGAAGGCTTCCCTCACGGGAGGCGGGGTTCCTTCCGTGAATTCCTGGACTTCCACGAGGTTTCCGTCGGGATCTTCCATCCGTATCACGTTCATTCCCAGATGCGAGGGCATGGGGCCGGAGTAGGGGATGCCTTTGCCTTGGATCGAGGCGATGAACTCATCCAGGCTATCGACCATAAAACCTAGCCGGATCTTGCCTGGAAGGTGGACCGAGGTGTCCAGGTCCATCCCCGGCCAACCGGGATCGAATACGTTTAGGCCCGCTTCGTGGTGGTTCAGGTGCGGGCCGAGCGCCTGTTGATAGAAGCGGCGGCTCTCCGGGATTTTCCCGCTGGGCAATTCGATTTCATGCAAGCGGATTTTCACATCGGGTCCTTTCTTATCGGGTGCGGATGGGGTTCAGACGGTACGATCCCGGGCTGAGCTCGATCAGGGAAGCGATTCGGTCAACCAAGCGGCTAGCCGCTGGACGGCTTTGGACAAGGTCTCGATGCGGCCCGGCAGATGGCGCAGGGACTCTTCGTCCAGATAGAGGGCCCGGTTCACTTCGATCATGACTCCGGGCACGGAGAAGGGCGCGGCGGAATAACGGCGTAGAACGTGGCCGCCGTCGAAGGGGGAATTGAGGGCGGGGTCTTCCAATCCGCTCGCGGCGATCACCTCGCGCAGGGACTCGGCCAGATGATCCCGGATGCCGCGGGCCAAGGGTCCCGGGCAGGAAACCGGACCATGGGCGGGATCGCCGTCGGCATCGCCGAAATTGCCAATGCACAGGGCTGGCCGCGGGGCGCCCTGATCGGGGCCGATGGCGGGGCCGCGATCGGTCATGGAATGGCCGTCGATGAAAAAGCGGATCGATCCCGAAGCCAGGACGCGCGCGAGGGCGGCATGGAAAGGATCATAATACTGCGTCAGGCGGGCTTCGCGCTCTTCCGGGGTCACCAGGTAACCCGTGGGGAAGAAGGGCCGCCGTTCGAAATCGGTGAGCTTGATGACGCCGTTCTCGCCGCCCTCGTCCCGGGCCCGGTTGGGATCGGCCACGAAGCGTGAGGCCGCCGCATTCACCGTGGCGGCCGCGTCCGGCACGTCGAAGATGGCGTCGGTGAAAGGATCGCCTTCCTTGAAAAGGCGCCGCTCCAGGGCCGCCCGTTCCTCGCCCGTGCGCAGCATGCGCGCCATCAGCCAATGGGGAACGTGCCCGGAGCAATGCGGGGTGGAGATGAGGATGGGCAGCATGGTCGCTCTCCCTAATGCGAATCGGCCCAAGCGCGGAGCAAGGGGGCGAAATATTTTTGCGGGTCACCGTTGCGGGGCTCGAAATTGTTGGCGGCGATGGCGAACACCAGCCATTTCCCTGACTTGCCGCGCAGGAATCCGGCCAAGGCGCTCACCCCCTCCAAGGTTCCCGTCTTCGCGTACAAGCGGCCTTCCCAGCCCGGCCCGAATCGATCCAGCTTCCCCTCCGATCCCGGCGCGCCGAGCAAGGTGGCCTGGAATTGGGGACGCTTCGCGTCCCGATAGACGTAAGCCAATAGGCGCGCCGTCATGGCGGGCGCGATCCAATCATAGCGGGACAAACCGTTGCCGTCCTTGAGATGGATCAGCTTGCGATCGAAGCCATGGCCGTCCAGCCATCCGTAAACCGCCTCCAGGCCCCCGCGCCAATCCGGCGTATGCCCGGTCCCCTTGCCGATCAGGGCCAAGGCTTGCGCCGCCCAGTTGTTGTCGCTGCGTTGATTCACGATGCGCAATAGCTCCCGCAGGGGAGGGGAGACCACGCTGGTTCCCGCGATGGGCTGGGCCCCGGCGACGGGCCCGTGATTGGGCAAGGCCAAGGGATCGCCGCAAGCAGAACCCTTGCCCGTCACCTCGATTCCCTTTGCGATCAGGAAATCCTGGAACTCGCGGGCGCAGCTCCAGGCCGGATTGGGAAGGCTGCCTTTGAGGGCGAAGGCCATGCGTCCGGCCGGATAGGTTCCGCGCAAGATCCGTACCGGGCTCGGAAATCCGCCCAGGAAATAGGCGGAATCGCGCGAGTCGGCCGGGCCGGTGATCAGGCGGTTATCGAAGCGGGCGATGCCCGTATGCGCGGGAACCGTGCTTCGCAAGGCCACCGGTTTCCCCGGCGCCGAGGCTCCGGAGAACTCGGCGGTGAAAAGATTGTCGTTGAAGCAGAGCCCGGAAACGATACCCGCGTAATAGTTGCCCGCGTCTTCCCACAACTCCGCGGGATGCGGCCCCTCCTCTTCCAGGAAGGAGCCGTCCCCGACCACGCAACCGTCCACGCGTTTGACGCCCTCACGCTTGAGGGCCTCCGCCCACGCGCCGAACACCGCGGCCGCCGTCCGCTCCGGGCCGCCTTGCGCCCCGGCGAAGGAGGGGTCGCCGCCGCCCTTGATCAGCAAATCGCCTTTCAAGGTCCCCTCCGCGATGGCCCCGGTACGCTGCAGCTCGGTGGTATAGGTGCGATCGCCGCCCAATAGATCCAGGGCGATCCAGGTCGTGAACAGTTTTTGCGTAGACCCCGGGGTGAAGTTGCGATAGCAATCGCGGCAAACCAGCAACTCGCCATCCGCCGCCGCCGGGTCGGCGAGCACGTAACCTAACTGGGCCTCCTTGGGGAAATAGAAACCCCCGGCCCGTGGAGCAGTTGCCTTTGGGGTTGGAACGGCCGCCGCATCGGGCACGCCAACGGGAGAGCGGGGGATGGAGGTCGATTTCGCTTCGACCCTCATCCATGAGCCGGCCAGGGAAACGCCCAGAGCGAAACCGATCAGCCTATGCGCGCCCGTCCCGATCATCGACCTTAAGTGTCATAAAATCCCGGGCAATTGCCCAGCGCGATCGTGAAGCCGCGGCCTCCCGGGATCGCGAGGCCGGTCCGCCTCGGCGGCGGATCCGCTCCTATAGGACCGTGGCGATATGGGCGACCAACTTCGGCCAGCCTGCGCCCATTCCCTCGAAGGCCATGCGCCCCATGGGAGAGTCCATATCGAAGCCCTCATGGATCAGCTTGAGGCGGGTGCCCGCGCCTTCCGCCGCGAGCCGCCAGGTGATGAAGGTATTCAGGGTGCCGATCCCGTACTTGTATTTCAGCAGCCGCTCCGATTCCACCTGGACCACTTCGCAGGGTTGCTTGCCCCATTGGCCCATGTCCAAATCGAAGCGATGCCCCACCACGGGACGGACGTCCCCGGCGGCCCACCAACGCGCGTGCAGGGCGGGATCGGTCAGCGCCTTCCAAACGGCCGCAGGCGCGTGCGGGAACCAATGATCGACTTCGATGATCGCGGGCTTGCTCATTTCTTCGCCTCCATGTCCAGCAGGTTTTCCAACGCGGACATCCTTTGTTTCCAATACTTGTGGAAGGCTTCCATCCAAGCGTCGATCTCATGCAACGGGCGCGGGTCCAGATGGTAATACCGCTCGCGGCCCCGGGGTTCTTCCCGAACCAGGCGCGCCTTACGCAATACTTGCAAGTGCTCGGATACCGCCGGCCGCCCGATGGCGAATCCCTGGGCCAATCCGGAAACGGCCTGCGGGCCTCGCCGAAGGCGCATGAGGATTTCGCGACGGACCGGGTTCGCGAGGGCGGAGAAGACGTCGACTTCGGCCATAAGAGCCCCTAACTTAATGGGTACTCAGCTGCGGCCGGCTGCGCAGCCCGGGGCCGGCGTCAGACTCAGTCGCGATATTTTCCAAATATCGCTCCTTCATCTTCCTTGGCCGCGGGCCGCTCGCTCGGCCTCGCTATTTCGCCCCCATTAAGTTAGGGGCTCTGAGGGAATAATACATCGGAAATATCCGACGCGTCAACGATTTCCGACGCATTGAAAAAGGGCCTTTTTCCCGATCGCGGTGCAGATCGCCCCATGGAGGGTGGCATTCATCCCGTCGACATGCATCCAGCGCCGGAAAAAATCTATGCATGGGGAATTGTGGACGAGTCCCGATCCAGGAGAATCCGATGAAAATGAACTCCATTTCCTTGACCTCGCTGATGGCCGCGGCCGGTTTGGCGCTCACGCTCTCTGCCTGCGATAGCGGCGAAAGCCCGGCTACCGCGGCGGCCGCCGATCCGGTACAAGATGAAGCCGCCCGGCAGCAAGCCTTCGAGAAGGACGTCGCCGCCTTGAAGGCCCGGGAACAGGATCCAGCCAAATTCGGACTCGGCGTTCAGGAAGCCTTGCTTCGCCACGGCTACCCCGTTTCCGAGGCGGCCCAGCCGCATTACGGGTTAGACGGGGTGGCGGCGGCCTTGCACCCCGCTGAAGCGGCATTGGGGAAGGCCGACGCTACCACCCAGTTTAACACGGTCCGATGGGACACCTGTTTCGCCGCGCCCGACGCGGCGATTTCCGTTCCCGCGGGATCTACGGTGGAAGCCTGGACCACCCATTCCGGTAAGGAGGACCCGATGCTCGTCGGCTTTTACCAAACCAGCGGCGCCGAGGGCGACTTAAGGTACACCACCCGCGATATCGGGGTGGGGGATGATGAAAACGGGAATCTGGATGCCTATTTGTCGTGGCAGAATAATACCGGGGCGGGCCAAACCATTTACCTGGTCGCCTTCGCGTATAATGACCAGCTAGGCGGCTCGGCCAAGATTTCCTACCGCCTGGTCGGCGGGAAAACCCGAGCCGTCACCAGAACCATGCGGGCTTCCCAGGCTCGCCTGAACTTTTCGGCGCCTACGCCTTCGGGATGCACCGGACCGATAGCGAGCCTGCTCAACTTGACTCGGCAACGGGGCGCCGTCGACAACTTCGCCGTGTTGGCGGTCAACCGTCAGACCCATAGGGGCGGATTCCTGGTCGCCGCTGCCGGTACCCTTCTTCTGGAAGACATCCTGCCGAGGGATCAATACAGTTTTATCCTGGGATGGACCAATCTCGGCACCCCCACCCCTTCGAGCGGGTATTTTGGGCTCCAGATCGACGCTTACTCCTGCCCATGAACTGAGGGGAGATTAATTGTTGAGGATGAGGACGGCGAGCAAGAGGCCAAGGGCGAAGAGGGCGCCGAAAGTGGCGAAGAAGTCGGTGTGGCCCCGCCCGCGGTCTTCGCTCCGGTCCTTTTCCTTGCGGCCGACCCAGGCCGCCTTGGACCCCGCCAAGGAATCGCGCGGGACGTTCCGAACCGTGGCTACGCTGTCCTTGGGGAATTTCCGGAAGGAATAATCCAGCATCACCGCGAAAAGGGTATCGTCCTCTTCCTGCAGCTTCCGGATCTCGAATTCCGATCCGTTCTTGCTATCGATGACCAGGGCCTGCTTCAGGTCCGGCGCGGACAGGTCCCCGTATTCGCCGGAAAGCGGAAGGGGCGGCCGGTGCGAAGCGCAACCCGATAGGGTCACGGCCGCCGCGAGCAGCACGGCTCCGATGCAAATATGAAGCGGTAATCTTTTCTTCATGATCCTTGGGGGAGGAGGATTTCCCACAAGATACCTGATTTTTACAACTTCATGCAAATCGTTTTCGCGCTCCGAACATGAATAACCCTTCTTTTTGGGCTGCTGCCTTCGCTCGCGTAATCCCTACTGCCAGTCTCTAATGCCCCGCGAACGGATCCACCGAGTCCGCCATGGCGGCAACCCGCTCCTTATCGGCGGCGCGGTTCTTTTCGCGCGCCACGCGCCGGGCTTCGCGCATCCCGCCCAGATAATAGCGCTGGAAGAAAAAGGCGCCGATAACGCCAAAGTCCAGGGCCGCCGTGGCTCGCGCTTTTCGATCGGACCCGGTAAAGACGCGGTAGCCGCTCCAAGCCGTCAGCGATCCGAAGGCGAGACTGGTGAGGAGATGGCTGAGGGCCGCCTTGGGTTCGCCCACGTAGAGCAGGCCCGCCCCCGGTAGGAGGGACAGGCGCCAGGCCCGGCCCGGATCGAAGCGGCCCGGGGGTAGCGTATAGGTTACGGGTGCGGGCCTGGCATAGGGCGTGAGCGAAAGCCCGCCCCATGCCGCCGGGGCGTAGGCGGCTGCCGCGGCCGAATCCGCGCCTCCCCGGGAAATCCGATGGTCGAAGGCGGCGAAGGCGCCGCCGTAATCGTCGCGGGCCAAGGCACTGGCGATCTCTCCGCGGGCGGCGGTAGGGGACGCCTCGCAGAACTCCTGGGCCATGTCGAACCCATGCCGGCCGGCGTCCCCGCGATCGGTTTCCCAATCCAGGCAGGCCCGCCGCAAGGCGTAGGCGCAATGCGATAAGGCGCCTTCGGACAAGGCGCGTTCCAGCCCTATCCGCTGCGCAAGATATTCCGGATCGGTAAGGGGTCCCGAGCCGCGCGCGCCGCAATGGGGGCTTCCCTCCTCGCTCCAACCGGTCGAGAGAAGCGTCGCGGAGACCAGGAGCGCCAGCTTCCCGGCGGACCGCAAAGCGGAGCCCGCTTTCACGGGAACCATCGCTGGTGCAGAGCCATCACGAAGGCCAGCCGGCGGCTCTGATTGGCCGCCTGCGCGGCCCGCGCCGCGCCATAGACGTTGGAGGCATGGAAGACGCCTCCGATGGCGGCGAAGGTCCAGGCCCGTGCGGGCGAATCCAAGGCCGCGTAGGCGGCCGCCAATCCGTAACAGACCGAAACCACGGAGAAGGCGAACCAGCCGTCCCCGGTGCGGCCGGCATAGGCATAGCCGGCGCCGGGGAAGAGCGAAAGCCAGGCGGCGGCGGCCGGGCTCGCGAATCCCCGATCCAGGATGCAGCGCGCGTCCTTGCCGTCGGCGCAGGCTCCCGCGGACGGCTCCGGCCAAGCCGCCCGCGCGGCGCCCGCATCCCCTTTCAGGAAGGCCGCGGCGGCTATGATCTCGGCGGCTTCCGGGCCCGGCAGCGCGCGGGTCCGGGCGATGGCGGCGGCCGAATCGGGATTGCGGGCATCGCCATGATCCAACAACCAGGATTCGTAGTAATAATGCCGGAAGCGCGCATCCGGTTCGCCTAGGTCCGGCACCAGGAGGGAGCGGACGCGAGGGAAAGCGCCCAACTGGTAAAGGGCTTTGGCCAATTCGAGATCGCGTTGCGGATCCCGGCAAGACGAATCCTGCATGCGATCGAGCGTGCCCTGGTACGCGACCAAGGCGTATTCACGCTCCCGGTTGAGGCCGCGGAGGAATTCGGCTTCGCGCGCATCCGGGCAGGCCTGGGCGCGGGTCCACAAGAGGCCGGCCAAGGCGGCCACCCCGATGCGGCTAGCGAACCGGATCAAAATAATGTCCATCGGGACCGATGCGCGGATAGATGGAGCGATCGTACGGGTTGCAACGGAGGAGCCGATCGCCCGTCATCAGGATCCCTTCGGCGACGCCATGTTTGCGCAGGGCTTCGAGGGCGAAGCCGGCGCAAGTGGGAGTGAACGAGCAGGTGGGCCCATCGGCGGGGGAAACCCCGTTCCGATAGCCCCATAAAAGCAGATCGAAAAAGGCCTTCAAAACCCCCGGGCCCGATCCGGCGGCGGCCTTCTCGTTGGCGAGATAGGCCTGCGAAATCGGCTCCGGGGAATCGGCCCATGCCGCAGCGGCTAAGACCAGCGCGGCAACCAGAACGAGGGTATGCAACGGTCTCATAGATGGGTCCGGCCCGGAGGCAAGCAGGTTCGGCACTCAGGCGACGCGGGGGCGGCTGGCCTCCGCGTGCCGTTGCCACGGATCATTGCGCCCGGGATTCGGAAGGGACTTGGATCGCGGCCGAAGGACCGGCGGCGTCCGCAGGCAGCCGATGCAGGAAAGCCGTGATCAATTCCTTCAGCTTTTGCGCCATGTCCCCCGAGTAGGAGGATATGGAACCCGACTGCGGGCTTTGGAAAAAGCAAAATCCGGAAGAGCTCGAGATGTTACCGGAAGCGTAAGCGATCTCGCCGGTTTCCGCGGACCAGATCCCGAAACGCGCATCGGCCGTATAAGAGGTGCTGGCGCCCCCGCCCCCCATCATCATGCCGCCGCCGCCGCCCGGCATGGGCGCCATCATCATGCCCCCGTTGCTATGCGTCTCTCCGGTCATTTTCGGCGCCACCAGGGCGATAATGAAATCGACGGAATCGGCCGCCCTGATTTTGTTGCCCCATGCCTGCATCTCCGGGTCACGCTGGGCGGCCTTGTAATAGAGCGGTTTTTCCTGCCCGCCTTGCACTTCGTACTGTTCAACCCCCATCTTGATTATGTCGGATTCGGCGCGGGAGAAAAAGCTTTCCGACTTGATGCCGAGTTCATCAATTTGCGTCAGCGGAATGGACGTGAATTTCTGCTTGGGAAAAGCCGTGGCCAGGGATTTCACCAGCTCCCGTTCCCATTCCATCCGGTATTTTTCGGCGTCCGCATCGTTCGAGCCCCCGCCGAAGCAGGAGGACGGCGGGTTGTATTCCATGCTGGGCATGGCCACGACGCCGAACGTGACCTTTCCGAGCTTATTGTCCTTATAGGTCTCGCTCATGTGACGCGTATAGGATTGCGAGCATCCGCCCAGGCCCAATACGGCGGCGGCGAGTGCGATACCGATAACGATTCTCATTCATCCTTTCCACTCGCGGCGAAGTCCATGCCGGATGGCTACAAGAGTCTTCCTGTTCCGCCAAGGCTAGCTTTGCGCGAGATGTCGAAAAATGTCCCGAAGACTGGCGCTAAAAAAATGACCAATTAATATTTACATTCCCGGCCCCGGTTTTCACAGGCATAACACTTTCTATTAGGAGACCTAGCGATGCGAAGGTCCTCGTCTACCGCTCTATTAATGTATTCGCTCATTACCATTATTTGGGTTTTATCGGGCCGGGCCCGGGCCGAACCTTATTTCCGGGCCCCGCAGGCGCTTCCGCCCAGCCACAGCGTCGATGTCCTGGTTTGGTTGTTTGATTCGACCGCGACGGATTCCCTCTGGGATTGCGCCCGCGCCGATTCCTCCGCCATCAAGCCCGCTAATTGCAGCGTCCGGGCCTACTCGCATCCGAATACGCGGCCGGATAAATACCTCTATGGGGCCTTCCTGAACCTGGGCCCGCGCTCCGACCGGGCCGATCTGGGGGCGCAGGACGAGGACGATCAGGATGCGTTCGCCGCCTGGAAGCGCCCCCTGCTGGCGATGAAGATGCGCCACGATTCCTGCCAATACCTCGTGGTCCAGCGCGATCAATTGGCTCCCCTGGCGGGTGGCAATGTCCCTTGTTCGGATTTGTCGCAAGGTCTCAAAGGCGTGGCAGCCGATCTGCAGGGGCGCGATCATTTCATCGCGCGCCCGGATGGCGAGGGCGCCCCCAAGAAGATCCGGCGCGACTGGGCGATGATCCATACCCCGCCCCATACCTTGGATTTCGGCCTCGATGCGGCAGTGGGCGCGGCCGCGCCCCTCAACGACGATAAGCAAGCCGATGCCAACGATCCTTTCTCGCAGTCGACCCAAGCTTTCGATTTCGAGGATTATGCCGAGACCAAATCCCCGCCGGTTGCCTTCCGCGCGACTCTGCTCTTCCGCGATCTCATCGGGCTCCGTCTCGGATACGCCTACACTACTTATGACGCGAGCAGCGACACCAAGTCCAGTCTTGCCGAGGCCATCGCCCAAGCCCAACCGGGCGCCGTACTGAGCGATTGGAATATCAGCCGCAAGGACTGGACCTTGGAATTCATCGTGGGCTATCCTACCATCGGGAACACTGCGGAACTGCCGGTTTATGGGATGCTCGGTTTCGGGAAGAGCTACTTCAATGAAACCGCGGTCGTGGACGGCAAGAGCTATCCCCATCAAGGCGTTTTAGCTGACGAAAGTTCTGTCATACTCGGAGTCGGGGGCCAGATACGCTTGCCGTACTTCTTCATCGGCGCGGAAATGAACGCCTATATAAAGGATTTCAGATTCCGGAACGCCACCCAGCAGCCGGACGGCAGCGGAAGCGAAATCCAATTCCGCCTGTACGCCGGTTCGTATTACCGCATCCGTTATAGCGAGGACTAAGGGACCCTGACGGAAGGGGCGACCTTCCCGTGAACCGCATTGCAACGCGCGCTCACGGTGATCGGGTCGGATGCGGGCGCGGCCAGTCGGATGCGCAGGCGCTCCCGGAGCGCGGCGGTTTCGCCGGCCGACAGGGCCGCCAATTTAGGCCCCACGCTGGGCCCGCCAAGAATGGTGGTCCAATAATCTTCGAAGCCGGAGAAAGTCCTCTCCACGTGGAAGGTACGCGTTGCGATGGATTCCAGGCCCGCCCGGGTCCAAAGATCGAGTAAGGTTTCCAAACGGGACGCTTCTGGAAAAGGCGTCTTCAGCGCTTCATGGCCCAGGGCCTTTAGCTCTTCCATGAGCATCGCATAGGGGAATCCGCCCCCGGGCATGTCCCAAGCGTAGGCGGAAACGATTCCGCCCGGAACGACGACGCGCGCCATCTCGGCCACGCCCTTCGCCGGATCGGGCACGAAGAAGATCACCAAGGGCATCACCGCCGCGTCGAAAGAGTTATCGGGGTAAGGAAGGGCCATCGCGTCGGCCTTCTGGAAGATCGCCGAACGCAGGGCGGTCCGCGAGCGGGCGAATTCCAATTGCGGTTCGGACGGATCGATCCCGTGCAGCGAGGCCGGGGCGCAGAAATCGGCGATCCGCTCGGTAAAGGCCCCGTTGCCGCAGCCCACGTCCAACCAGCGCAGGCCGGATTTAGGTTTAAGCCAATTCAGGAAGACGTCCCCCACCATCCGGCTCCACAGGCCCATGTACCGTTCGTACGCGGCCCCATCCGTGAATTTGATCTCGTTCGTACCCATGCGCGATGCCTCCCGAATGCTTGCAAGTTAGCATCCGGATGCGGAGAAACCCCTGATTAAGTTACCGGTTCTTAAGCACGAAGGGAATCGCGATGAGCAAGCCTCCGACCAGGAGGATGAACGCCATCCGATCCACGAAGTAAGGGAAGATTCCTAGCCCTAAGCCGCAGCATAAGGCAATCATGTTCCCGGCCTTCCGGCCGTACATGAAATACCCCGTTCCGACCATGCCGAAGAGGAACTCGATGAAAAGCTTGGTCGGATCCATACCCATGGCTGGATTATCGGAACAATATCTTGGCTACGTCACGGAGATTATGACGCCACACGGTCCATTCGTGCCGGCCTTCGCCCAGAACGAAGGTATGCTTGATGCCGCGCCGGGTCAGCAGGGAGTCGAAGGCCAGGTCGCCGGGCCCGGTAATCACGTCCTGTTTGGCCGCGCCCAGCCAGAGCAGCTTAAAGCGCTGGTTCGCCGCCGCCGCATTCGCGAAGAACGCGGGATAAGCCAGGTCCACGCGGCCATCCGCTGCCGGGCTCATGAGAACGACGTAGCGGAACAGCTCGGGCCGGGAAAAGGCGAGGTGGATGCTTTGCCCGCCGCCCATGGATAGGCCGGCGATGGCGCGGCTATCCGGCGACTTCGCGACCTTGTAGGAACCTTCCACCAGCGGCATCACGTCTTCGAGCAGGTCCTTGGCGAATGGGGACAGCCCACCTTTCCCATCCCCGGAGTACATGGCGGCGAAGATATCCGCTCCCTTCCCGCTCTGGAACGCTTTCGCGATGGGATCGGGCGCGGATTGGGCGGGACCCGTCCACCAGCTTTGGATGGCATGGCCCAACGGCATGACGACCACCATGGGCTTGGCTTCGCCCGAGGCGATGAGGTTGTCCAGGATGAGGTTGGCGCGGCCGATCATGGTCCAGCCGGATTCGACGTCTCCCGCACCATGCAATAAGTAGAGCACGGGGAAATCCTTGCCTTGCGCATAACCGGGAGGAGTGTACACCCAGACCGTGCGCGCCAGGCCCATGGATTTGGATTGATAGGGGAGGATGGAAACCATCCCATGGGGCACCGGCTTGGCATCGTAGAACTGCGGGGCCGATCCGGGAACCTCGAAGACGCTGACGGCGCCGAATATGCCGTACTGGTATTTCGTGTTCGCGTTGCGGGGATCCAAGGAGGTGATGCCGTCGACTTGGAAGGCGTAGGTGTAGATATCGGGTTGCAGCGGGCCGACGGTGACGCTCCAGAGTCCGTTGTCCTTGGCCATGGCGTGGGGTTGCCCATCGAAATCGGGCGAGAGCATCACCTGTTTGGCCCCCGGAGCCAGATAGCGGAAGGTCACCTTCCCGTCCGCGCCGATTTCGGGCGAACTCCAGGCTGCGCCCATCGGCTTGGGGGAATCGGCGGGACTGCCCGCGGCCAGCGACGCGGACAAAACGATCAGGTTCAGGAGCGCGGGAAAACAGGACGGCATGGACGGACCCCCTCATCAAGAATCGGATAAAGTTAGTTGAATGCCCCGGAAGGCCCGATCGCGGACAACGACGGTTTAGCCCAGAAACGCTTTCCCTAAAGCGGTCCGCACCGGGGTGTGGAAGTTAAGCTCAGGAGGGAATCCAACTCCGGCATGGAGACGGCGCAAACCCCGGAAGGACGGGCGAAGAACCACACCGCGCTGGCATGGTATTTCCTCGCCAGGACCGTTCCCAACTTAGGCCCGAGTATGAAAAGCGGCTTGGTAATGGCATCCGAATGGAGGCCCAGATCGGTTACCACGGTCACGGCGCATACGGTAGGAGACGGGCGGCCGGTACGTGGGTCGAATATGTGGTGATACCGGACCCCGTCTTTGTCGAAATAACGTTCATAATCCCCCGAAGTGGAAATGGCGCGCGGCGATTTGAACTTGAGAAAACCGCTCAGGGAATCGGCTGCGCGGGGATAGCGGATTCCAACCTTCCAAGGGCCCGATTTCTTGCTTCCGCCCAAGCGGATCTCCCCTCCCGCCTGGATGATATGGTTGGGGCAGCCCAACGAATCCAGCAAGGCATGGAGGCAATCCACGATGTAGCCTTTGGCGATACCGCCCAAGTCAAGTTGCACATGATCCCGAAGCAGGACGGCGCGGTTTCCCCCTATGAGCGTCAAAGGCACGGGCACGGGATCGATATCCAAGGGCGCATGGTAAATGGGATTCCCTTTCATCAACGAATCTATTTCCGACGAGTCCGGTATCCTTCCTTCCTGGCCGGTGCCGATACCCCAAAGGCTTTTCAAATCGTGCATGGTGAGGTCGAAAGTGCCGTAGCTGGCCCGGCTCATCTCCAAGCCGTAGGCGAGCACCTGGTAGATCTCCGGATTGATCGGAACGGTGTCGCCGACGTTTCCCTTCACCGCGGAGAGGGCGGATTGGTTCGAAAAGTCGGTGAAGATGAGGCTAAGCCTTTCCGTCTCCGCTTCCATGCGGGAGAAAGCGCTGTCATCGGAAACGCGCGTGTTACCATAGAGGGTGACTGCCATGTTCGAATCCATGGCGAACCATTTGTGGGTGCGACCCGTATCCCGGCATTGGATCAAAAGCATGGCGCTCAAGGCCAAGGCCAGTCGGAAAAACATCCTCACTCCTTTGGCTGGATTCCCAATTCGATGGAAAAGGTAAAAAAGGACCCCAACCGATCCGATCGGTTGGGGCGTCTGCGGGTGAGGGCCTTGGGTCAGTTAGGGCGCGCCATTCTTGGTCAGCTAGGGCGCGCCATGGAACAGGATCACTCCTTGCATCGGCGTCGAGGGCCTTTGCACGCCCATGACATCGTAGCCTTCCAGGCCGGGAATGGTCCAAGCGTTCGAAGGCTGGCGGTCTACAACGTGTCGAATGCCGATGGTGCTTGAAAAGACCACGTTGGGCAATTTGGTGCTGGCGGAAACACTGACGGAAATCGGCGTGGGCATGGTCTGGCCGTTATACGTGACCGAGAGGGTATAATCTCCCGCCTTGGCGCCGATGGAAAAAAAACCGTTGCTGTCCGTGATATGCGTGAAAGTCTGCGTGGCGTCCGTCTTGCTTTTCAGGGTCACCGTTGCGCCTTGGAGCGAATCGACATTTCCCTGGGACACGACGGTCCCGCTCACGGCGAAAGCCCCGGTGAAAATACGATCGGGAAGGGTCAGGGTCTTGTTGATGACGACCGTGGCGGTGTAGGCCGCCGGGGCGGTGAAGGGCGGATCCGTCAGGGTTACGGTATAGGTTCCGGGAGCCACGCTGAAGTGAAAAGTACCGGAAGCATTCGTCGTATCCGTACCGACCACCGTTCCATCCGATTGGCGGGTCATTTTCACGACTACGTACATCAGGGAATCTCCACTGGAACTTAAGGCGTTCCCGTCGACCTCGACCGTGGTGACGACGCTGGAGCCGCATACTCCGGCGTCTACCGTGGTAAACGAACCGGTAACTATGGAGAGTTGCCGGGTTCCCCCGTGGATGCCGTAAAACTTGAAGGCGTATTTGGTTTGCGGGGTCAAACCCGAGACCACCTGGTCCTTGGAACCGCGGGCCCGGCTTTGCACCAATGCGCATTGGGAAGGGTTTCCGATTCCATAGCAAAAGTAACGTTGGCTGCCATGTTCATTTTCGGTCCAGGTCAAGGTGGCCGAAGTGGTAGTGGTCTTGATGCCCAGGACCTTACAGGTCGCACCAGTGGTAACGTCGCATGATGCGGCGTCACTCGCTGCGAAGGCCAGGCTCCAGGTGGATACGCCTACCAAGGTGGCGACAGCCACGCCAATGAGAGTACGTTTTACCACTTTTGATTCGGATCCCTGTTTCCGGGTCACCTTATGCTTTTTCATGATTTCCCCCCACTTCCCCAAATCGATTGATTACTTCGGTTCCTGTAACGGCGAATAATCGCAAGTTGCGTCTAGAACCGGCGTATGTTCGAAAGTCGGGCAGCCGGTAATGCCCAGGCTTTTCGAGGCCCAACGGTAAGTCTTCTTGGGCGCATTATGGCATTCAATGGCGGAGCAGCTTAAGTCCCTGGCACGATAGGCATTCCTGGAGAGCGTGGTATCCAGGACGATGCTGGACGAGAACTCGATGTCCACGGTTCCGTTCATGTGGTTTTGCGCGGTTAGCCAAGTAACCACGCTACCGATATTGGCTGCGCTGTCCATCAGGGCATTCACCCGATCGGAATTCAAATCCGGGCCGGATAACCCCAATGGCAAGGGCAGAAAACCCGGGGTGCTGTCGATACGGTAAATCGGATCGTTCGGCAATTTATTGGTTGCGTCATGAATATCCGGATCCACCCCCCACAGCGTGTCATACCACATATAGGGCCGATGCGCCAAAGATCCGAAATGGCAATCCATACAGATGATGACTCCGTTTTTCCTTTCCTTCAGGAATTTTTCCGACATGATGGATCGGGTATTATAGGCCCGAAGATGATAGTTGTGCATCACATCGTGCAAGGGGTAGGCATGACAGCTGGCGCAATCCGGCGCCGTCCGGGTCGGAGAAGTATTCGCCGTCAATGCGACTTGGTCCGGCTTGAGGTTTACGATGCAGCCGGAAAGGGACAATCCCAACAACGTTGCGGTGACGACGGCCGCAACGCCGTTTTTGGTATACCAGGCTAAACGCTGCTTCCACATCCCGGACATAGTATAAGGCGCCGCGGGCCGGAATCCGCTGCGGTCCGTCCAAATCTTGTACACTTTTGTGTACGGGTGGAAACGCCTTGGATTCATCGCATCGGTCCTCTATAAACCTAAAAGTCTACCACTGCCGTCCGGCTTGGAATACGAAATACCCTGCCATCAGGACCATCATGTAGCCCATCACCTTCTTGATGTACACCATCCACATTCCCGACTTAGGCAGACGGGTCAGGAAGGAAGAAAAAGTTCCGATTAATATCAGGATCGATCCCATCCCCAAGGCGAAAGAGAAGAGGAAGAGTGGCCCCATGATCACATTATGGGTGGAACCCACCCAGGTCAGGATGACCGCCAAGGGGGGAGCCGTACAAGGAGAGGCCACCAGACCGAAGGTGAGGCCATAAGCGAAGTTCGAGAGCAATCCCTGCTTACGTTGCCCCACGCCGCTGCCCATGGTCAAGCGCGCGAAGTTGATCTGGAAAACGTCGAGCATGTTCAAGGCCAATGCCATGATTACGGTGGCGACGCCGAGCAGGATCCAAGGGTTTGAACTCAAGGATCCGAAAAGGGATCCGGTGAATGCGGCGATCACGCCCAGGGTGGCGTAGGTGGTGGCGATTCCGCCGACGTAAAAAACCGTCAGCAGGAATCCGCGGAGTTTCGATTCCACGTTCCGGGTGCCGAGAATGCTGATGGTCACGGGAATGAGCGGATAGATGCAGGGTGTAAAGCTCGAAGCCACCCCGGCCATGAAGCAAAGGAACAAAACCCCAAAGGATCCGGTCGACAACGCCGCCGCCAGATGTTGACTGCTGATCATATTTTCATCCTTCCAATCCAGGGGATTTCAATTCATGGCCTTTTGCGCCGCGTCTGTCAATTGCGCTTCCTGATCGGGATCATAGCCAGGCATGGCCGTTATCAGGGCGCCTTTGCGGTTGAAGACATAAAGGGACGGAATTCCGTTGAAGCCGAAAGTCTGGCTGAGCGTGTTTTCCTTATCGAGGAGCACCAGGTAATTGATGCCCAGCTTTTTAGCTGACTTCATGATTTTCTCGGCTGATCCTTTGTCCACGCTGATGCCCACCACGGTCAGGCCCTTGTCCTTGTATTTATCGCTCAGTTCCGACAGCTTGGGAATCGTTTCCTTGCAGGTATTGCACCAGGTGGCCCAAAAATCCAAGACGCAGGGCTTACCCGCCAATTGGGAGCTCTTCCATTCCTTGCCGTCCAGGTCATGCAGCGTGAATTGGGGGAGCTTGGTCAAATCCGCCGCATGCGCCTGTAAGACACCTGCGAAACAGAAGGCGGCGGCAGTCTTGAATAGGGACTTAGGACTGAATTTTTCCATGGCACTTCTCCTTAAAGATTGAACACCAATCCGAACATGAACACGCCCTGCTGATAGAGCTCCTCGGGATCGTAAAGCTGGTAAGTAGTATACCTAGGTACGCCAGGGTGGTCGCCCACCGGATCCCCATGGGTGTTCCGGAAAGTCTGATCGTATTTAATATCCCAACGATCCGGCAGGAAAACCGATTCTCCCCAGCTTTCCGGGAAGGCGGAAGAGATTTTGAGTCCGCCCAACCAGGAGACGAAGGGGTAATAGCGGATATCACCCGTACGATAGGCTTCCTGTCCCGTATACCAGGGCTTGGCGAAGTCGGCTCCGGTTTGATTGTAGTAACGCAGGCGTAGGCGGATATAGGTGCCTTCGAAAATGTATTGGCTCAGCTTGAAATCGTAGGTCATGGATTTCAGGCCCCAATTGTCCTGGTAACGACGCGCATCGAGATTCATGGATCCAAGCCGTTCACCCACGTGATACCCTTGGACGATCTGGCCAGCTAGGGCTCCAGCCTGCTTTTTGCCCGGAACGATTTCCGTCAACATCGTCCCGGCCGAGTCCATGGGCGGATTGTAAGGATGGCCGAGATAACCCTCACTTCTAATCCAGGTCCCGGTTATCCCGACCAAGGTCAAAGGCGTCAAGGATTGCGCCAGGGTGGCGCCCAGGCTATGGATGCGTTTCTTACCGCCCAGGCCGGCGAAAAATCCCCGCGGGGCGAAGTTATCGAAGAACTCCGCAAAGTTGACGCCCAGGGTAGTGTTCCGATCGAAAAAATCCCAGGACAAGGAGCCCGCCGGTGATTGGGAGAAATAATCGTTTTCCCGGCTGTTATAATAGGAGACGTTGGCGGTTACCCCTTTATGCGAGTAAGTAAGCGAGGGATTTTCCGAATATCGCTCCTCGATCTTCGAGGCGCCGGAGACGGCGTCGACGCTTCTATCCCCGCTTTGGCCCACCCGGTTCGCGCCCAATCTGCGCGAGGCGCCGGTTACGATATCGAATTCCTGTTCCCATCCCAGGCTCCATTTGCGCGACAAGGCAAGCTTCAAATCAAAGGCCGGGGTTTGATTCCAGACGCCGTTGCGATCCCAGAAATATTCATGTTTGATCTCGAGGCTGCTGCCTGATTCGGATCCGAATAGGGTGGTCCCGGACAGCCCCAGGCAAGCTATCCAGAATAGCCGTCTCAAGCCATTCAACATCCGCAACCGCCACCCGATCCCGAACTGCCGCCGACCGAACCTTCGCGGCGAGGCATATCATGCCCTTCCAAGCCGCTTTCCAGCCCGTCATCATGCCGTTGCATGATGGGGTCGCTTAAAAATTCCCGGCTCTTCTGCGGCACGAACGAACAGCCGGAAACCATTCCTAGGGCGACGATGATGGCAATGACGGCCGAGGGTTTCAATAAGTCACGCAATTTCATGGGTCGGCTTTCTTTCGGGAAGGCAAAGCAGATCCACTCCGAAGAGCGAAGCCCGTTCTGACCATCCACGGACGAATAATATGCGATGGCACGATTACCGTAGCGGCTTTAAGCCCTGAATTGGGAATTTGGTGGGACATACTATTTACGGCGATAACCTGAGGCTAACTTACCGATCCTGCCTGGACAAAACCGTGCATCCTCTCAGAATCTGTACTCTTTTGTGTACGCGGTTACCCGGGTAAAATTTGTATCCAAGTACTTTTTGGATCAGTGGAGTTCCGTCTGTACCTTGTGGTACACGTTGAATAGTCGGCGGCGGATGGTTACTCTCATGTTAGCGTAGCACCGATACTACACGTAGATCCAAGGCAAGCCGATTTCGGCGGGGAATGCCAATTTCCCCTGGTTGAGAAATTGGCCCAGACCGATAAATCCTCAGCCCAATGGCCTCTGAAGCGGTAAACCTCGCTAGCGCCCATAATATACCGTCGAAAGTGGAGATTGACCCGGGACGTCAGCAGGGATTGTGGAGCTTCGTTGCGACCCCTCGTACACAAAAGTGTACGACCGAGACATTTTATCTGCGCCGCACCGAGGGCGCTTACCCTATGCTACAGGAAAAGATCACGAAGTCGATAAACCCGCCTGGATAAGAACGCCAGACCTACGCAAGAATCAAGGATGGGCTCATGCCGAAATCCTCACTCCCCCCCGCGAAGGCGGGAACAGTGGCCACGCCCGCGGTTGTTTCCCCCGACCTTTTGAAATACACCGATTACCGCCAGTTTCTTAAGGACTATTTCCAAGCCCATCAGCTCGCCAACCCCGGCTTCTCGCTTCGCCATCTTGCCAAGCAGGTGAATTTCCCCAGCCATGGTTTATTGCAGCATTTGATAGACGGGAAACGGAACCTGACCAAGAAGATTTTGGCCAAGCTTCCCTCCGCATTGGGTCTTAATAAGGAGCAATCCAGGTATTTCGAAGACCTGGTTTTTTTCAATCAAGCGAAAAAGTTGGACGAGAAGAACTTCTACTATGAAAAACTGGTCAAGTCCCCGCTCAAATCGTCATTCCGATTGCTCGAGGCATCGCAACTTCAGCTCTTCCGGAAATGGTTTAGCGTCGCTATTCTGGAAATGTTGAACCTTAAAGGATTCCGGAACAATCCGAGCTGGATCGCAAGCCGATTCCTGCCGAATGTAGAGCCATATGAAGTCGAGGAATCCCTGGAGATGCTGCTTTCTACCGGCATCATCAAAAAGACCATCCATGGTTTTAAGGCGGCCGGTCCGGATATCACCACGCATGACGAGGTTAAATCCTTTTTGGTCAAAGGTTACCATGACCAGATGCTCAAGCTGGCCGGCTGGGCTCAAGATGAGATTTCCAGCAAGGAACGCGACATTTCTTCCGTTTGTTTTTCGATAAAGGAATCGGAACTGCCGAACCTGAAGAAACAGATCCAGTTGATGCGCAAGGAGCTGCGGAATTTCGCGGCCGAAAACGGCGAGGGCGAACGTATCGTACAGCTTAACATCCAGCTTTTCCCATTGAGCAAGGCGAAGTAAGATGTGGCGTCCCGCTCGCAATCTTTTCATTTTCGGTGGCTTCGCCATGCTGGTCTGGCTGGCTGGATGTTTTACCGAGGTGGGCAATGCGGGAGATGAGAACCTGGTGACGCCCCAATTCAAGATCGACTATACGAATAATCCCACCGTCCTCCCCAAGGCGGCAGCCAATTCCTTGGATTCGGACTCCATCCAGATCTTGCGATTCTACCTGCTCGTAAACGAAGCCTCTTATTCCGTCTTGGACAGTGTCACGGGACTCTCGACCGAAAAATACCTGTGGGCCGAGGATTCCTCCAGCGACCCGGTCGATTTTTCCGGGACCGATCCGAAGGCGGTTCTGCGGACGGAAAAGATCGGGGTTCAGACTCCGGAACGTTTGACCATGGAATTCAAGGTTTCCAGCCACCCGGATTTACGACCGGATTCCATCGACTTCGAAAACTACTTTGGAATGGGATATCTGAAGGGTACCTACGGTCTGGGCCCAACGCCGAAAAAATTCCTTTTCTCGCTTCCGTCCCGCAAGGAATTGAATATGCAGTATTCTAAGGCCGCTTTGATGAGCTGGTTCAAGAACAATTCGTACAACTGCCAGTTCACCTTTTTCGCCAGCAAATGGGTGTCAGGGGTGGATTTGTCCAAGGCGGATTCGGTACGGGATATGACGGGCCGGGCAATCGTAGTGCTGGATACCGTCCATAACCCGATTCTATATAAAACGCTTTTGGATTCTTTCTACAAGTCTTTCAATACGCTCAATATCTCTGACTGACTCGACGGGCTAACTCCCGCTGGAAAAATCACAGAAGGGACGCGAGGAATAAGATCCCCCCAACCACCGTGGTCATGATTTCGAGTCTGTGGATCACGGCAGCGCCGATTTTCGGGTCGTCGCCCGACTCGCTTTCCGAACCCATCTTCTTCTCATTGCTTAAGGTCTCATCCTTTTCGGCGAAATCCAAGATGAGAACCCGGTCAATGTGGTTCGTAGTCCCCGAAATCGAAAATTGGCCTTCCTGCCGGGCCGGCGCCCCGTGGGAAGGTTACCGGAAATGAGGCATTGGACCCTCTCGAATTTCTTGCGGCATGGTATCTTTGCTATTGAGAAACCCAGGAGAGTTCATGCGTATCGATCATCGCGACCTGCACGACGATTTCCCCGAATATGCCCAACGCATCCATGACCTCAAGGTCGGCAATCCCGCCTTCGCCCAGCTGTTCAAAGCCTATGACGAAATCAACCATAGGATCCGTCGCATCGAAATCGACAATGTCCCCATGGGCGATTCCGAATTCGAGCATCTGAAGTTCGAGAGGCTGAAGCTAAAGGACAAGCTCTACGCCATGCTCCAGCAGGGTTAGCCGGGAGTTCGGGTTATTCGCACAAAACGTGCGCGCCCTCGGGGAACTTCCCTCTTCCAGGTCGGGGGCTGCATACGTGAAACTTAAGGCAGCCTCTCCCGTTCCGAATTGAGGCGGCCTCACTTCCTCGAGGTCGGGGGCGCCGGAATCACCCGGCGCCCCCAAGTTTTTTACCGGCCGCTTATTTTTCCGCTCCCCGCTCCATTCTCCCGACCTAGTCGCCTCGCCTCCCGACCGGCGGTTTTAATCGGGTTTGACGCAAAAATCGAAAGATTGCTTTTTTGACAAAGATAAGATTGAGACTAAGTCTTGTTTTCGGATGGGCCGCCATGTATTCTTAGTTCAGGAACCGTCATTCAGGGATAAGCGATTCATGGTGAAGATTGCTCTACGCGAGGGCCTTTCCAAAGGCAATGGAATTAACGATGCCGCGGCGCCTGCCGCGGCAGAAACCGGCGGGGAAGGAACGACCCTCGATCGGTTGCGTCCCGGCCAAACGGGCATGGTGATGAAGGTGGAGGCCGAAGCGGCCCTCAAACTCCATCTGATGGAACTGGGGTTCGTGGCGGGTAGCCCCATCGCCTTCCTGATGTCCACCCCCTTCGGCGATCCCAACATCTACGCCCTGCGGGGAACTTCGATCGCTCTGCGGAAGAGCGAGGCCAAGTGCATTCGCATCCGGATCTGAACCCCGCCTCCGGCCCGGGTCCCGCGCCGTCCTCTACTTCTCCCGATGCTTCCGTGCTTTCCGCCTCGGGCTCGGCTTCCGCTTCGGAACCTTTGGTGGCCCTGGTGGGCTCGGCCAATTCGGGAAAGACCACCCTCTTCAACCTGCTGACGGGATCGCATTACACGACCATCAATTATCCCGGGGCCACGGTGGAGTTCGCCTTGGGACAGGGGAAGGGCCTGGGCTTCAAGTGCAGGGTCATGGATACGCCCGGCTTGTCGAGCCTCATCCCCGCGTCATTGGATGAGAAGGTGACGGTGGATGCCCTCTTCGCGCGGCATCGCCCCGACGTGGTGGTGGCGGTGGTGGACGCCAATCAGCTTTCGCGGCATTTGTACCTCGTGAAGCAATTGCAGGATCTGGGGTTCAACCTGATCATCGCGCTCACCATGTCCGACCTGTTGCGGAAGCGCGGGCAGGCGGTGGACGCGGGCAAATTATCCGAGATGATGGAGTGCCCGGTTTTCCCCATCGATCCGCGGCGCAAGGACAAGGCCGCCGAGTTGGGAAAGCTGGTGGAGAAGCGTTGGCTGGCAGGGCGCCCCGAGTCGGGACGGAGGCCGGTGGACGAAGCTTCTTATCGGGCCTTCGCGGCGGGGATGTCGGACGAGCGGGTGCAGCAGTATTATGCGGCTTTGGATCAGGTGGAACTCCTGGTCTTGAAGGACGCGGAAGACGGGGCGGCGAACGCAGGGCGGAGCGGCGCGGTTTCGCGTCCGGGCGCGGGGAACGGGGATGGGCGGGCGGCGGGCGGAGGCGCCCGGTCACGAAGCGATTCCGTCGACCGCATCCTGTTGCATCCCGTTTGGGGCCTGACGATTTTCCTGCTGGCCATGTTCGCGATCTTCACTTCCATCTTTTGGTTGGCGACGCCGTTCATGGACGGCATCGACGCGGCTTTCGGTTGGGGTATCGCGGGGCTGAAAAGGATTTTGCCCGATTCGTGGACGGTGGACATGCTGGCCGACGGGGCCATAGGCGGGATGGGCACGGTGATGGTTTTCCTGCCGCAGATCCTGATCCTGTTTTTCGCCATGGGCTACCTGGAGGATTCGGGATACCTGGCGCGGGGCGCGGCCCTGGTCGATAAGCCCTTGTCCAAGATCGGGCTGAACGGGAAATCCTTCGTGCCTTTGCTCTCGGGATATGCCTGCGCCATCCCGGCCATGCTGGCGGCGCGCACCATCCCCAACCGCTACGAACGCAACCTGACCATCTTCATCATCCCGCTGATGAGCTGCAGCGCGCGCCTGCCTGTCTACACCTTGCTATTGGCCTTCATCACGCCGCGGGACAAGCCCTGGATAGGCGGATTGGCGCTGACGGGCCTCTACCTCGCCGGACTCGTGCTGGGAGCGGCGGTATCGACCCTCATCAGCAAGATCATCCGGAACAAAGGCATGTCCGGCTTCATCTTGGAACTGCCGGCGCTGCGCATGCCGGTGCTGAAAGTGGTGGCCGCTTCCACCTACCATAAGGCCGCGCAGTACTTGCGGAAAGCGGGATTGATGATCGTCCTCATTTCGCTGGGCCTGTGGGTTTTGACGCATACCCCGCCGCAAGCCCGGACCACGACCGCCGTCGAATCCGCTTCCCCCGCGGCCCAGGATGCTCCCGGACCGGTTCCTTCGAATCCGCCTTCGGCTTTGGCTCCCGCGGGCGGCGTAGAATACGTGGCGGTGACCCATTCCTATGCGGCCCAACTCGGGCATTTCCTGGAACCCGTCACGCGGCCCATGGGACTGGATTGGCGCGGGGGCGTGGCCATGATCTGCGGCTTCGCGGCGCGCGAGGTGTTCGTGAGCGCCATGGCCCTGATGTACCGCATCGACGATGCGGGGGGCAAGGATAAGGGTTTGGCCGACCGCTTGCTGGCGCGCATGGGCGAAGTGCGCTTCGAGGACACCGGGGCGCGCGTCTTCACCATCTCTTCGGTTCTGGGGGTGATCCTCTTCTTCATGATCGCCCTGCAATGCTTTTCGACCGTGGCGGTCGCCAAGGCAGAATCGGGCGGATGGAAGCTGGCGGCGGCCCAGCTCGTGCTCTACACCGGGACCGCCTACGTGCTGACGGTAGCCTTGGTCCAGGGGCTCAGGGCCCTGGGCGTTCCGTAACCTTCCCGTTACGGATTATCCCTCATTTTCTAAATTGCCCGCCGTGTCCCACCCGGTCATGAAACTGTATAAGTCCTTCGGCTTCGAGGCCGCCCACTACCTGCCCAAGGTGCCGATTGGCCATAAATGCGGGCGCATCCACGGCCATAGTTTCCGGTGCGAGATCGAGGTCACGGGACCGGTCGATCCCGCGACCGGTTGGGTGATGGATTTCGCGGATATCAAAAAGGCTTTCCGACCCTTGGAGGAAGCTTTGGACCACCGCTTCCTCAACGAGGATGTCCCGGACTTGCCCAATCCCACTTCGGAAGAAATCTGCAAGTGGATTTGGAATCGCTTGAGGCCCTTGCTACCGCTTTTGACGGGTGTGATCCTCCACGAGACTTGTACGGCCCGTTCGGAATATCGCGGCTAAGCTTCTAAACTGGCCTACTTCGGTGTTGCGGATTCCCGGGAAACCGGAAATCCGGCCCGTTGGTCCAGTGTTTGCATGGGTTGGCCCTCATGATCAAACGCTGCCCCAATCCCCAATGTCATTCGCTTCAATTTCGCAAATACGGAAGCTATTACCG
>Ga0265324_10000086_pt1 | contig 72106 bp, 57 predicted proteins | sample 41419metaG_FD_198634 | JGI IMG/M metagenome (GOLD analysis project Ga0265324, IMG submission 198634) | Rhizosphere microbial communities from Carex aquatilis grown in University of Washington, Seatle, WA, United States - 4-14-19 metaG | ecosystem: Host-associated > Plants > Roots > Rhizosphere...
AGCCTGGAAGTGCTACGGAAAATCGTCCAGGAAGATTTGGTAGGCAGGGTAAAAACCGCATTCCCGGACTGAAGGAGTAGCCGCGAAGTTACCCCGGCCCCGCCCCGCGGTTCCCACTGCAGCAGCACAAAAGGGCCGGGACCGCGAATGCGCCCGGCCCCTAGCACTCAGACCTTCATATTCAACAGGCCTTGCGCCGCGTTGGTCTCCTCTCCGGAGGAGGTGTACTGGGTGGTCACCTTGATTTCGTTTTGCAGATCGGCCGGGGATTTCTCCTTCATCTTCGCGATGCCGGCCTCGCTCTCGGACTCATCGATCTTGCCGTCGCCGTTGGTATCCAACGCCTGCATCATCTTCGCCGGATCGGGACCTTTCCCGTCCTTTTTCGCCGCTTGCAGTTCCGCCTGGTCTACGCTCCCATCCCCGTTCGTGTCGAGCTTCTTGAACATTTCCTGCGGATTGCGCCCATGATGATGATGATGCCCGCGGGCCTGCCCGGTTGCGCTAGCGGTTGCGCTAGCGGTAGCGTTTGCAGTTACGTTTGAGGTTGCCTGAATGCCATCCATACCCTATCCCCTTGGTTTCCGGACCAGAGACCGGTCCGGCCGGGGCGCCAACGGGGCCCCGTGTAAGGAATATCGCCCGAAGCCCATTTTCCTGTATTTTCCTACGGATTACGGGTTATCATAAGGAGCCCAGATCGACTTTTTTATATTAGCCCGGGAATGCATATGCAGAAAATCGCCTTGCTGGGCGCTACCGGCTCCATCGGAACGTCCGCCCTCAAGGTTCTGCGCCAGCACCCCGATCGTTTTTCGCTTTGCGCGGTCGCCGCCGGCCGGCAGTGGGAAAAGATTCTCCCCATCATCGAAGAGTTCCGGGTGCCCGTGGCCTGCATGTGGGATCCGGACTCGGCCGCGGAACTACGCCAGCGGACCCGCATAAAGGTATTGGAAGGCATGGACGGCCTGCTGGAAATGGTTTCCGATGCCGGCATCGATTTCGTTCTGAACGGCCTGGTGGGCTCCATCGGATGCCGTCCCACCTTGGAGGCCATCACCCGCGGCAAACGCGTGGGACTAGCCAACAAGGAGTCCATGGTCATGGCCGGGGAAATCCTCAACGAGGCGCTGCGCAACCATCCCGAGGCGCGCCTGATCCCCATCGATTCCGAACATTCCGCCATCTTCCAATGCCTGGCCGGCAGGCCCGTCGCCGAGGTGGAACAGATCCAATTGACCGCATCGGGCGGCCCGTTCCGCACCCGGTCCGCCGCCGACTTCGCCAGCATCCGCAAGGCCGACGCGTTAAAACATCCGACCTGGGTGATGGGCGAGAAAATCACCATCGATTCGGCCACCTTGATGAATAAGGGATTGGAAGTCATCGAGGCGCACTACCTCTTCGGCGTGCCTTTCGCGGATATCAAGGTCGTCATCCATCCCGGCTCCATCGTACATTCCTTCGTGCAATTCCGGGATGGCTCGCTGATGGCCCAACTCGGCTGTCCCGACATGCAATTGCCCATCCAGTACGCCCTCACCTACCCCGAGCGCTGGCCGCTTCGGGTGGATCGCCTGGACATGACCGCCCTCGGCAAGCTCGAATTCTTCCCGCCCGACGTGGCGAAGTTCCCATGCCTTGGGCTGGCCTACCGCGCGGGGGATCTCGGCGGGACGGCGCCTGCGATCGTGAACGCGGCCAACGAAGCCGCGGTGGCCCGGTTCCTGGAAGACCGCGCCCCGGGCGTGGCCGGCGCCATTGGCTTCACCGACATCCCGCGGGTCATCGCCGCCGTGCTCGACGCGGCCGAGATCAAACCGCGGCCCGGTCTGGACGACGTGATCGCCGCCGACGCCTGGGCGCGCAAGACGGCGCTCAGGATCATGAACGACGGGCCGGATACGCAGGCTCGCACCGCCCCTTCCATCGCATCGGCCGTAAGCGGCCGCGAAGGATCAGGTAAAGCGTCGGCTCGGACAGGCAATCGGTAGCCGTAAGGCTTCCGGAAAGGTTTCCATGCATCTCAGCGGTTATTGGTCCCTCATCTACCAGATCCCCACCGGCCTGATCGGCTTGTCCTTCATGGTCTTCATCCACGAGCTGGGGCACTTCTCGGTGGCGAAATGGGTAGGCGTTAAGGTGCACACCTTTTCGATCGGATTCGGCAAGAAGCTGATCAAGTTCAAGCGGGGCGATACGGAATACGCGCTCTCGGCGATCCCTTTCGGCGGCTACGTGGCCATGGCGGGCGAAAACCCGGACGATGGGGGTTACGGGAATTCGGACGAGTTCCGCCAGAAGTCCATCCCGGCGCGTTTGGCCATCGCCGCCGCCGGTCCCCTAGCCAATTTCACCTTCGCCGTCGCCCTGCTTTTCGGCCTTTACCTGGCCGGCGTGCAAGAGCCGATGAAGAACATGGTAGTCGGGGACGTAGAAGAGAATTCCGCGGGCGCCCAAGCCGGCGTGGTCCGGGGCGACGAACTGCTTCAGCTCAACGGCAAGCCGATCGAAGGCTGGGAAGCCTTCGGGCAGAATTTCGCCATGGAAGGGGGGCGCCCCGTTCCCCTGGTCATCCACCGCGCGGGGCGCGATACCACCTTGACCCTCGTGGCCGAGATCAATCCCAAGTTCGGCGTCGCCTTTTCGGGGATTTCGGGCGAGAGGCAAGTCGAAGCAGACAAACTCATTCCCGGCAAGCCGGCCGGCCTGGCCGGAATCCAAGCCGGCGATCGCCTCCTGGCGGTGGACGGGATCCACATCGCATCGGGCCTGGCGTTGGTCGAGATGGTGAAGAACTCGAAAGGCCAGCCCATCACCATTTCCATCTCCCGGAACGGAGAGCCCAAGGACATCCACGTCACCCCGGTGATGGATAAAGAAAACGCCCGTTACATCGTGGGCATCATCCAGAAGGAAATCCTGCCCACCGTCCTGGTCAAGCTCGGTCCCGCGCAAGCCTTCCGGAAAAGCATCTCGAAGAATTTGGAATCGGGGACCATGGTGCTCCGCACCTTTTCGGGTATCGTGACGGGCAAGATCAAGATGAAGGCTCTCTCGGGACCGATCGGCATCGTGCAGATGATCGCGGGAAGCCTGCGCCAAAGCCTGCAAACCTTCCTGGAATTCATGGCCCTCCTCAACACCAACCTGGCCGTTTTGAACATCCTACCCTTGGCCATTACCGACGGCGGCTTGGTGCTGTTCCTCTTGCTGGAAGCCATCCGCAGGAAGCCCCTGAGCTTGGGCACCCAGTCGATCATCAATCGGGTGGGGATCTCATTTTTCCTGGTGTTGTTCCTCTTCGTGACGTTCCAGGATATCATCCGCATTCCCTGGTTTCTGAACTAGCCGCAGACAGGCGCTGCAGCGACCGGTTGCGCGTGGGTCGAAAAATACCTTCGGGAATGCGGATGCTGATCCTTCGCGGCGGAGGGAGAGCAGGAGATAGATGGAACCGGGGTATAGACATTGTATTGTCAACCGATGACAATACAATGTCATTGCGCCTCGATAACACAACCCTCACCTTCACAGATTTCGTGCTTTCGCTCTCTCCGTGTTACGACCCAGCCCGGTCTCCCAAGGCCCCAGTTGTCCATGGGGCTTGCCCGGAGCAGCGTGGCCGCCCCGCCCGCGCGCGGACAGGCCCCATCGAACAAGGCAAACCCCACGGCAACCTTCCTATATTGGAACCCCTATGAAAATCCTCATCATCGGGAACGGGGGCCGGGAGCATGCGATCGGCCGTAAGCTGGCGCAAAGCCCGCGCAAACCGACCCTCCTCTTCGCTCCCGGGAATCCCGGGATGGAAGAGTTGGGTTCCTGCTTCACCGTTTCGCCGGACGATTTCCGCGGACTGCTTTCCCTGGCCCAATCCCAAAAAGTCGATCTCACCATCGTAGGCCCCGAACAGCCCTTGGTGGGCGGCCTCGTCGATTTGTTCCGCGAACAGGGCCTGGCCATCTTCGGCCCGGACAAGGCCGCCGCCGCCCTGGAAGGAAGTAAGGCCTTCGCGAAAGACTTCATGGCGCGCCACAACATCCCCACCGCACAATTCCGGACCTTCCGCGCTCTCGAGCCCGCCAAGGCCTGGTTGCGTGAGACGGGGGCGCCCATCGTCATCAAGGCCAGCGGCCTGGCCGGCGGAAAAGGCGCGGTGGTCTGCATGAACCTGCCCGAAGCCGAGAGCGCCCTCAACTCCATGCTCGGTCCCAAGGCCGTCTTCGGCGCCGCGGGGTCCGAGGTCGTCATGGAAGAGTTCATGGAAGGCGAAGAGGCTTCCGTATTCGCCCTCACCGACGGCGAGGCCTTCGTGGTCTTGCCCACCGCTCAAGATCATAAGCGGATAGGCGACGGGGATACCGGCCCCAACACCGGGGGCATGGGCGCCTACGCCCCCGCTCCCCTCATGACCCGGGAACTTTTGGACGAGACCGCGCGCCTGGTCATCAAGCCCACCCTCGACGGCATGCGCCGCGAGGGCACGCCCTACCGCGGCATCCTCTACGTGGGGCTCATGGTCACGCGCCAAGGCCCCAAGGTGGTCGAATTCAATTGCCGCTTCGGGGATCCCGAGACCCAAGTGGTATTGCCCATCCTGCAGGAGGATCTCCTCGACCTCATCCTCGCCTCGCTGGACGGGACGCTCGGGCAGCGTACCGTGGCCGCGCCGCGGGAATGGTCCGCCGTGGTCGTCATGGCCTCCAAGGGATATCCGGGCCCCTATGAAACCGGGATCCCCATCGAGGGCCTGGATACGGTTTCCCAAGTGCCTGGAGCGCATGCCATCCACGCCGGCACCAAGCACCTCAATGGCCGGCTCGTCAGCGCCGGCGGACGGGTATTGGGAATAGTCGGCCAAGGGCCCAACTTGCAGGAAGCCATCCGCATCGCCTATGCCGGCGCCGGCAAAGTGGGATTCGCAGGAGCCCGGTTCCGCGGCGATATCGGCAAAAAAGGCTTGGCGAGATTAGGGCAATAGCCCCGCCATCATGTTCATACTCCTGATCGCGGCCGCATCGCTGGCTTCCGCCCCGGCCTCGGCCCCTCCCTCCGTTGGCAAGCCCGCCAAGCCCATTCATGCCGAGACCCTTCTGCCCCCGCGGGAATCCCTCCCTTCTCAAGCGGATACCTTGCCCAAATCCCTGCGGAATCTGGGCCAGAAGGCTCTCCGGGTCCCGGAAAAACTCCTCTTCAACGTCATTTGGGGGGGCTGGAGCTTTCGCTGGGTGACTGCCGGACAAGCCACCCTGGAACTTCTACCCGCCGACGCCCCCGGGGCCTGGGAAATCCGGTCCTTGGCCTGGTGCAATGGGTTCTTCCAGACCTTCTATCCCGTGCGGGACACCGTGGTTTCCCGCATCGATAGCCGTGGCATATACCCTTTGAAGTTCGAAAAACATCTCCACGAAGGCGGATACAACGCCTCCCTCTCGGCCGTGTATGATCAGGCCCGACATACGGTTACCACCCAAGATACGGCCTTCCCCATCGAGCCGTTCACCCATGATGTGCTTTCGGCTTTCTACTTCATCCGGACCCAACGGCTGGTGGAGGGGGACACCCTGGAAATGGCCGCCGTTTCCGGTAAAAAGAAGTACAGCCTTAAGGTCCTCTGCCATGGCCACGAGACCATCGAAGTACCGGCCGGCACATTCAAGACATTAGTCGTCGAGCCGGTCCTCAAGGAAGACGGCCTCTTCAAAGCCAAAGGCAAGCTCACCATCTGGGTTACCGATGACGAGGCGCACGTCCCCGTGAAGATGCAAAGCAAGATTCCCGTCGGGTCGATCAAAGCGGAATTAGTGTCGATGCCCCGAGGCCCATAAGACCCTTGGAGAATGGGCCTCCCGGCGCGATTGTCGTCCTTGCCGCCGCGGAAATCTGATTATATTCTGGTGACTCTTCCACCCGTCGCATCTTCCAACCAAGGAGACCCGTGATGACCCAACGCCAGGACGATACGCAAGACGATAAGCAGCCCAACTCCACTTTCCCCGAGGAGATGGAGAACGGTTCCGGCGAGGCGCCCGCTCCCGAAGCCCCCGCCGCCCCCGCCGCCGAAAAGGATGATGACGATCTGTGGGATCTCGATGATGAATCCTCGGAGATGGAACCGCCCGCCTCGATGACCGCCCCCGAGAAACCGGCCGCTCCCAAGAAGACCGCGGCCCCCAAGGCGAAAGCCAAACCCGCCACGAAACCGGCGGCTCCCAAAGCGAAGAGCAGCGCCAAGAAGGCTTCGGCCAAGGCGAAGCCGGCCGCTAAGAGCGGGGCAGCCAAAGGCGGGGCCGCGAAGAAGAGCGGCGTGAAGAAGTCCGGGAAAGCGCCCGGCTCCAAGGCCAAGTCCTCGAAGGGCGCAGCCGCCAAAGGCGGAGCCAAAAAGAGCGCCCCGAAGGCCAAAGCCTCGACAAAGAAATCAGCCAAGGGAAAAGCCAAGCCGGCCATGAAGAAGATGGCCCCCAAGGGTAAGGCTAAGAAGACTAAGGGAAAGAAGAAGTAACGTCCGTAGGGACGAACTCACCCGGGTCCGCGAAAAGCCCTTCGGCAGGTCCGAAGGGCTTTTTTATTTGCCTTCGGGGTTGCACATGAAAAGCGACTAGAATAAAAGATCGACCCCCAAGACCCCGGAAATGCCCTGGGGCTGGTACATGTCTCGCGTCCACTGCGCGGGAATTTGCCTCCGGTTATTGAGAAGGTTATTGCCGGAAAGACGAACATCCCAGTTCTTCCCAAAAGCCTTTCGCCACATTAGGGTCGCATCGAGATAGTAGCGATTGCCGACGATGAAAAAAGCGTCTGTGGCATTATCATGGGCGGATTGCCCGGTAAAGTAGCGCGCAGAAGGAGAAAGCTCCACATTCGGGAAGAGCTCCCAATTGAGTCCCATGTTCGCCGTGGCCAACGGGGAACCGGTCAAGCGGAGGGAGTTCGGATCCAACGGCGCTTGCTCCTGGGGAAAATTGGTGCTAAGGGGCGTGCGAGAAGAGGCATTTAGCGTGGAGTAGTTGAATGCGGCATTCGCCCAAGTATTGAGCCGTGGGGTAAGTTTGCTCTGGAGCGTGAGTTCCGCACCATTTCCCGTGAAATTCCCGATATTGGTGAAGGGGTAAAACCAGCTAATGAAATCCTGGAGTTCCTCGTGGTAAATGCTGAGGCTCAGCCGTACCGGTTCCCAGTACACGATATTCTGCCATTCGACGGTCGCGAGAATTTCGGGCTGTTTCGGGGGAGTGGAGACTTGGGCAAAGGAGGGATCGCGTGGGTCGCCGATGTTCTGGCTGCCCCACACGTTGTTCAGCGCCGCGAGAGCCGAAGGCATGCGAACGGCCCGGTTGAACATCAGTTTCGAGACCCAGTTGGAGGTTGGTTTCATGATGAGGGCGACGCGGGCCCCGGGATACCAGCTATCCTCCGGAAGCTTGGTGTTTTGGTCCGCCCGCACGCCACCTACGATTTTCAACCACTCGGAGGGTTGATAAGTGTCGTCGAAATAGAAACCGCTGGCGTAGGTATCCTTGGTGAACAACGTGGTTCTGGGAATATGCTCGGGGGGATCGGTGACATTGAGGTCGAACCAGTTTTCGAAGTTATCCTCGTAATTCGCCTGGAGGCCGGCCTGGAAGAAATGATGCGCAAGTCCCGAGTACTGGAGAGCGATTTCACTGGAGTAATACCGCTGCTTATCGGATAGGTCCAAGGCATTGATCGGCGTACCGCCTTGGTTAAGCCGCGTAATCTCCTTGAGGGTGGCTTCCGCCTTAACGATGCCGGTCAAGTTATCCGTCCAATGGCGCTCGTCCTTCATCAACAGGGAGTAGAACTGGTCCACGTACTTTCCATCGTTTTCGCGGGAGCCATCGTTGATATTCATCTCGGGAAAGGAGGACCGGTAGGCCGTCATCTGCGCGGAAAATCCTCCATATTGCCCTTTAAAGGTCCCGAAAAAGCTGGGCCAGTCCAACTCCCCGGTCTGGGCCCTGCCTGCATGAAGGGGGCGATTCAGCGAATCCCAGGCCTCGAAGCCGCGCTTCGCCTCCGTGGTGAAAGTGAAGTCCGCTAATCTATCGGGAGCCCATATTTTACCGGCCATTAAAGTCGCGTCATATCTCTGGTAATTTCCGGCGGCGACAACGGCTTCCGCGCCGTCCACATCCCGGGTGATTACATTGATGGTTGCCGCCAGGGTGTTGGCCTGTTGGAAAAAGGCGGAGGGGCCAACCACCACTTCCACGCGCTCCACGTTATCCAGGTTGATGGGGCCGTTGAGAAAATCCGGCTCATGCGTGTTGTTCAGGTTCTGGCCGTTGATGAGCAGGGTGGTCTTTTCATTGTCGTTCGCGTTCAGGCCTCGAACGCCCGTGACAAACTGAAGATCCTTGTGGAATACCGTGAAGCCCGGAACGGTTTGCAGCAGCTCGCCGAGGCTCCGGTATCCGCGATTTTGGATCATCTCCCGCGTGTACACATAAACGCTTCCCGGAGCTTCATCAACGCGTTCCTCCACGCGCGAGACGGTGAACTCGGTGATGACCTTGACGTGCGTAAGCTCCTCGAGGCTCAGATTAAGAATGGCTTCATCGGTATCGCTTTTCACGTCGGCTGCCCAAGCGGAAGCGGCCAAGCTGATTGCGCAGAGAATGGCCTGCGCCAAGCCTATCCGGTTGCTTGATAACCCAGCCCGTTCGTCCCTGAGTTTGGCGTACAATTGGCAAAACACTCTGCCGATGCTCAGACGCTTTCTCCCTTTGTTTGATATCCCGGAAAACATCTCAGGAGATGCCCTAGGGAACGGCCGCAGCGATAAGGTTGTGCTACATTCGGTTCCGATTCTCTCTCACCGAGCAGAGGTTCCGCACTCAGGGCGATAAGATATCCAGATGGGCTGGGTACTTCAATAGGAACGGAACTATCTTTTGTGATCCATATGACGGATCACCCTATCCAATGGGAAGGCAATTCGATTTCGCCGCCGTGACGCCCAAAGTCCCGGACCGGCGACTCACGTGACCCGAGAAGGGGATTTCCATCCCGTGAAAGCAAGTCAAACCGATTCCAACAATCTGCGTCCCATATGGCAGGGATGCAAAAGCGAAGCCCTTGCCGCTTTGCTCTGTTGTCTGTTTTTGTTTCAATCGGCTGCCGCGCAGCAATGGAAGAAAGAAGAAATAACTTCCGCATACATATTCAATTTCGCCAAAAACATCGAGTGGCAGAACGAAGACCGGATCGCGGAATTTCGTTTCTTGATTATAAGCGACGATGTCGCCATCAACCGCGAAATGTTGAACCTGTCCGCTTCCCGACAATTAAAAGGCAAACCAATCAGGATTACCATCTCCGAATCGGTCGTTATTCCCAAAGACATTCAATTGATCTTCATCACTCGTGGCATGAAGGATTTGACGGAACCCGTTTTCCGACGCATTGAAGGCCGGAAAGTGCTGCTGATTACCGACGGATTCGATGATAAACGGAACGTGATGATCAATCTTATCGAAACGAAGGATAAAACGATAAAGTTCGAAATCAACAAGGCGAACATCCTCAATCAGGGCTTGAAAGTCCTGCCGGATATGGTGCTGCTCGGCGGCACCGAAATCGACGTGGCAAAACTGTACAAGGAAGCACAAGATACGCTGCGGATCAAAGAAGGGAAAATAGAGGCATTGCGGCAACACCTCGATTCTCTCAACGGGCAAATCAAAATCACTTACAAGGAAATCGAAAAGCAAAACCAACTCATTGCGCAACAAAACCAAGCTATCCTTGGGCAACAAAATCAATTAGGGAAGCAACGGGATACGTTATCCCGGCAGTCCGACTTGTTATCCAAAAGCCAACATGATCTGAAGAAACAGGAAAGCGTCCTGAAGCAACAACAAGACATACTGAAGCAGCAACAAAAAGAAGTTGAAAACGGGAAATTGGTTCTAACCGATCAACAGGCCAAAATCGACAACCAAAACATCTCCATCCTTAACCAAAAAAAGGTGCTTGGCGAACAGGACTTGATCATCGCAACCCAGAAAAATATCCAGCGCTTCCTTATTCTGATAATCGTTCTGGTTTTGGGATTAACGTATACCATTTTCAGGAGCTACAAAAACAAACAATTGTCCAATAGGCAATTACAGGAGCAGGAAAGGAAAATCAAGAAACTGAACCAAGTTTTACTGGAACGCGCGGCCTCTCTTGAAACCGCGAACAAAGAACTGGAGGCATTCTCTTATTCCGTCTCCCACGATCTCCGCGCGCCTCTGCGAAGTATCGATGGATTCAGTCAGGCCATCATAGAAGACTACGAGGATGAAATCGATGAGCGGGGAAAAGATTATCTCCGGCGCGTAAGGTCCGCGGCGCAGCGCATGTCGCAGCTTATCGACGATATGCTTATTCTTTCCCGCGTAACCCGGAACGAAATGGTTTTCCAGGAAACCGACTTGAGCGCCATGGCGAATGATATCGCGGAAAAATTGCGCAGGTTAGAGCCCGGGCGGCGGATCGATTTAATCATCCAACCCGATATGACGGTAAGGGGGGATGAGCATCTTTTCCGGATCGCATTGGAGAATTTATTCAATAACGCATGGAAGTATACTTCGAAACATCCCGCAGCGCGGATCGAATTCGGCTTCCGGACCTCCGATCGGGATCGCGTTTTTTTCGTCAAGGATGACGGCGCCGGATTCGACATGAAGTACGCGCAAAAACTCTTCGGCGCGTTTCAGCGCATGCATACCGAAGAGGAATTTCCCGGTGCGGGCGTCGGTTTGGCAACGGTGCAGAGGATCATCCACAGGCACGGCGGAAAGATATGGGCGGAAAGCCAAGTGGAAAAAGGGGCGGAATTCCATTTTACGATTCCTGCATAGGAGGATGAGGATGGTAAACCAGAAATCCATACTACTGGTTGAAGATAACGCCGATGACGTTGAATTAACCTTGCGGGCGTTGAAGAAGAATAATATCGGGAATGAAATCATCGTGGCCAAAGACGGCGTGGAAGCCCTGGATTTCCTATTCGGTGAGGGGAAATTTTCCGGACGCGATCTAAGCGAAATGCCTTCGCTAATCGTACTTGACCTAAAGCTCCCGAAAATAGAGGGATTGGAAGTGTTGCGGAGGATCCGCGCCGAGGAACGGACCCGGCTTCTTCCCGTGGTCATCCTCACGTCGTCGAAAGAGGAGCAGGATGTGGTGCGCGGCTATGCGTTGGGTTCGAACAGCTACGTTCGAAAACCGGTTGACTTCAATCAGTTTACGAAAGCAGTCGGTCTTCTCGGGTTGTACTGGCTGCTGATCAACGAAACCCCTCCGGTCCAAGGAGAAACGAAATGAAAACTCCGCTCCGGATATTGTTTGTCGAGGATTCGGAGAATGATGCCCTATTGGCGATGCATTACATTGAAAAAGGAAACTACGGCATCGAGTATGAGATCGTCCAAACCGCCGAGAAGATGGAAGCATCCCTGAAACGGAAAGCCTGGGATATCATCCTGTGCGACTATCAAATGCCCCGCTTCAACGGTTTTGAAGCTTTAAAAATATTCAAACGATCGGGGATTGATATTCCTTTCATCGTCATCTCGGGGACGATCGGCGAAGAAATCGCGGTGGAATGCATGAAGGCCGGCGCGGATGATTACCTCATGAAGGGGCATTTGACGCGTTTGCTTCCCGCTATCGAGAGGGGGATACGGGAAGCGGAAAACAGGGCCGAACGGAAACGGCTCGAGATCGAACAGAAACAGTCGGAGTCGGAATTGCGTTTCAGGAACCTTCTGCTTTCCACCCAGCAGGAAGTGTCCATCGACGGGATTCTCGTGGTTGATGAGGCCGGCCGGATGTTGTCATTCAACCGGAACTTTATCGACATGTGGAACATTCCCCCTGAAGTGATCGATTCGAAATCCGATGAGCGGGCCATACAATCCGTGTATAGCAAGCTTGTCGAACCGGACGGATATATGCGGAAGGTGAAAAACATTTATGCACGGAAAAAGGAGACGAGCCGTGACGAGATCGCGCTGAAGGACGGCAGGACATTTGATCGCTATTCAGCGCCGATGATCGGGCCTGAGAACAGATACTACGGGAGAGTTTGGTTTTTCCGCGACATCACCGAGCGTAAAAGGGCCGAAGAGGAAATAAAACGCACCGAAGCCAAACGCTTCGAATTGGAACGCGAGCTTATGCAATCGCAGAAAATGGAAAGCCTCGGGACGCTCGCCAGCGGCATCGCCCACGATTTCAATAATATCCTCGCCATTATATCCGGCTATTCCGAACTGGGCGGGAGGAAATCCCCTTCGCATCAGCCGGAGTTGGTGAAATGCTTCGAGGCGATCTCCCTTGCCTCCCGGCGCGGCGCCTTACTGGTAAGCCAATTACTGACTTTCGCGCGAAAGACGGAAACGGTATTTCGATCCGTTGACATCAACGCCCTTATCGCCGAGATAACCATGTTTTTCGTGGAAACATTCCCCAAAACCATCCGTATATCGACAAACCTCGAAAAGAACGCCCCCGCTATCGTTGCCGACGTAACCCAACTTCACCAGGTTTTCATGAATCTCTGCGTTAATGCCAGGGATGCGATGCCGGAGGGCGGAAGCATTACGATTGCGACACTGGTTTTGGAGAACGCGAGCGTCAAATCGAAATTTCCGAAAGCAACCGCGCGACGATATATGTCAGTCAGCGTTACCGATACCGGAACCGGAATGGATGAAAACACCAAGGGTAAGATTTTCGATCCTTTTTTTACCACCAAGGAACCGAGTAAGGGAACCGGTTTGGGGCTTGCGCTCGTGCATTCGATCATCGAAAACCATCACGGAATGATCGATGTGGAAAGCGAAATCGGGAAAGGGACCGCTTTTCATCTTTATCTACCGATTGAAGCGTACTTTGTTGATCATAAAGAACCGCGAAAGGACATCCACGTCAACTCGCCGGGAGGAACCGGAACGGTGCTTCTTATCGAAGACGAAGCCATGATCATCGACATGGTGCAATCCGTTCTGAACAGTGAAGGGTATACGCTTTTAATCGCACGGGATGGTGAAGAAGGCATTGCGATGTTTGTCCGGCATCAAAAGGAAATCGTCGTCGTACTTTCGGATTTAGGCCTGCCTAAATTGCGAGGGGATGAGGTCGCCCGGCGGATCAAGAAAATCGATCCTCATGCCGAGATCATTCTTATAAGCGGATTTTTCGATCCTGGGATTAAAGCCAGCATGGAAAAAATCGGCGTAAATCGGTTCATCCAGAAGCCATTCACTATCGCTGAACTGGACTGTGGCCTCCAATCCGTAATCGACGCGAAGCGGAGTTTTACCTGAAAAATTGCCCGGGCGTAAGCATAGACGGCGATGGAGACGGCATCCCTTGCGAAGACCAATGGTGCCATAACAGATTGGTTACTTGAACAAACGGAAGCGCAGCGTTTTCTCGCCCGGCCCTAAGGTCACGATGGTATCGATGGGCGGAAAGCTGCGATGGCTGATTTGAATCTTGTGTTTGCCCGCAGTCAATTCCTTGTCCTTCACCGGCGTCGTTCCCACGAAGCGGCCGTCCACGATCACTTCGGCGAAGGGCGGGGCCGTGGTCACCGTCAGCAGGGACTTGAAGCCGGCCAGCCGATTGGGTTCCGGCTTAGGCGTTTGCTCGGATGCGTCCCCGTTTCCTTCCGGGGGCGTCGTGGTCTGTTGGGATTGATCCGCATGATTATCCTCGACGTTCTTGGGATGGATCGGATGCGGTTCGGGCCGGGGCTGCGGCGTAGGCTCGGGTCTGGGCTCCTGCGACGTTCCCGACACCGTAATCTCGGCGGAAGCCTGCTTGCTCGCGTCTTCCAGCGACACGGCCCGGATGGTAGCGGCTCCGGGCTTGTTGGCCCACACTTCCCCATCTTGCACCGAGGCGATGCCCGGATCGGTGCTTTCCCAACGCACCATCGCGGAAGCTCCGGGAGGCTGCACGTCGGCCATGAACCTGCGCTTCTGGCCGGCTTGCAATTCCATTGAGGACGGTTGCAACGTCACCGCGGCCACGACCGGCGGGGGCTTGGGCTGTTCGGTGCGCGAAGCCGGTTCCGGAGCGGGTTCTTTTTTGAACACAAGGAACGCGGCCGCCCCGAGCAATGCCACGGCGGCCAGGCCGCCCGTGATCCACAGCAAGGTATTCTTCGCAGCAGAGGGAGGGCGAGTGCCGCTGAAACTGGAATCGCCCGATCCGCCCGCCTGCCAGCTTTCGGTGCCGGGCCCGACGCCCGAACCGGAGCGGATACCCGATCCCGCGCGGATACCGGTGCCTGGTTTGCCGCCGGGGAGGGGCCGCTCCGCGCGCTGGCCCGGGCGTAAAGGGGTTTTCGCTTCTTCGTCCGGGGCAAGCGCGGGGGTGAGGTCCACCACGGTTTGGTTGCCGGCCAACTTGCCCGTCTTTTCCAGAAAGTCGCGCGTCAACTCCGACAAATCCATGAGGCCGCGCTGATTGAGCCAGGTGCGCAATTGCAGGGACACCCAGCGCGCGCCCTTCCCGCGTTGGGCGGGATCCTTTTGCAGCAAGGTATCGACAAGGCCGGCCAAGGTGGGGTCGGCGTCCGGAGCGAGGTTGACCACCGGTTCGTGGGGAAGGTCGCAAATCTGCCGCATGATGGTAGGGATGTTCGGGCCCGAGAAGGGTTTTCGCCCGGACAGGCAGTAGTACAACACGGCGCCCAGGGAAAACATGTCGGTCAGATGGGTCGGTTTCTTGCCTTCGACCTGTTCAGGCGACATGAAGTTCGGAGAGCCCAGGATGCTGCCCGTCTGGGTCATGCTCTGCTCGCTGATATGGGCGATGCCGAAGTCGGCGATCTTGAGCACCCCGTCCGACTTGAACATCATGTTCTCGGGCTTGATATCGCGGTGCACCACGCCCGACTTCTCGGCGGTGATCAGCCCGTCGGCGGCTTGGCAGATGATGGCGGCGCAGACTTCCGGGCTCATCGGTTGGCCGTTCAGAAGGTTGAGCACGAATTGCAAGTTAGGCCCGTCGATGTACTCCATCACCAGGTATTGGGCCCCGTTTTCCAATCCGTAGTCGAAGATCTCGACGATGTTGGGATTGCGTAACCCCGCAGCGGTCTTGGCTTCCACCGTGAAACGGTCGAGCAGGTTGGCGTTGCCGGAGAGATGGGAATGGATGACCTTGATGGCCACCATGCGGTTGAGGGCGGGATCTTCGGCGAGGTAAACCGTGGCCATCGCGCCCTGGCCCAACTTGGTCAGAGCATTGTAACGTCCGAATCGGATTTGGGCTGCGCCTCTACTGGGTTTTGACATCGCTGGTTCTTCGCCTCGGGCCATCGGCGGCATCGGGACGAAAACGACCCTCTCGATGGCAAATTTACATTCAAACGGCCATTTAACGGGGGCTTTACCGCAAACCGGGCAGGTCCGATGCCGGTTATTTGGGATTCAAAGCAGGATCTTTTCGGTAAACCTGCCCCGTTCCGTGCGGACCTCTACAAGGGCCAGGCCGCCGGGCAGCCGGTTTTGGGCGCGCAGGTCGCCGTAACTGTATTCCGCCGGCCCCCCGCTTTCAAGGCGCAGCAAGGTGCGCCCGCCCAGGTCGCGGAGGGTGAGCGCATGCCTCCCTTCGATCGAAAGGCCTAAAGGCGTCTTCCGTACGCCGAAGTCCGAAGGATAAGCCCGCACCGCGACCGGGACGACCGGAAGCAGGCAGGGACCGGTATAACGGATGCGCTCCACGGCCGGCAGATTGACGCTGTAATATCCGTCATAATTGAGCACGTAAAGGGCGCCGTCGCCCCCGACGCGCGCGGCGAGCGGGGAACGCAGGGAGATGGCCTTGAAAAGATCCCTGTCGATCCGGTCCGTGCGCGTGATGGTACCGGCCAGCGTGTCCAAGGTATTCACGAACATGGTACTGGCCTGAAAGCTCATGTGGAAGAAATGGTTGTCGAAATGGGGCGGCAACTTCTCCCTGTTTCTGAGCGAATGGTTATAGACGTAGAATGGCCCCGACATGGCCACATTGCCTACGCTGGGATCCCCGTTCAGGGTCCCGGGCATGGCCGGAGGCAGTTGCGTGACGCCATTGTTGAAAGGCGAAGTGTTCGTGGGCGCGGCCGGGTCTTTGGCAGTGCCGGGTTGTTGCCCGGCGGGAGGGCTGAAGGCGTCTACCCGGTTGTTCTCTATGAAGTAAGGATGCCCGGCGAAGATGGGATGGGTCCAAAGATTGATTTCGTCGTTGTACCCCGTGGGATTGACCTCCCCCCAGGCCAGCCATTGCTTGGTGGGATGGACGCCGATAGAGAAGGGACTACGATTCCCTTTCACGTAAACTTCGGGGAGTACCTTCGCCTTATCCTTGTATTGCGTCGCAAGATCGGTTTTGCCCTGGCTCTGCCATTGGCCCGACCAATATTCGCCGAAATTCCCGGCGGGAATGGTATAGCCGGGGCCATAGACTCCGCTATGGACCTCGGTTTTAGCCGTGGCGGCATCATCCGGATGGATGCGCATGATGCCGCCGCGCAGGCTGGCGGTGCAGGAAGGGCCCCACTCCTGATTGAGGCCGCTGTCGTTTTGCCATTGCGACCCCTTGTTGGGATAATCGATGTCGTTCCCGCTCTGGCCCAAGGTCACCCACAGATCGCCATGGGCGTCGAAGGCCATGGGCCCGCCGGCATGGCGATGCTCGCCTTTGCTGGTTAGCAGGTCGATGAGGATTTTTTCCGAAGCCATATCCAGGGTGTTATCCGACTTCACGGTGAAGCGGGACAGATGCAGGCGGGGGTTGGTACTGGTATCGGGAGGCGGCGGGCCGTACCAGAGGTAGATCCAACGATTGTCGTTGAACTTGGGATCGAGCGCGACGCCCATCAGGCCATTGTCATCGGAACCGCCGCAGCACTTGAAGGTGGAATTGGCCGCCACCGGGATGGTGGCCGCCAGGTTCACAGCTCCCGTGGCCCCGTTGAAGAACTTGACCTTCCCCATGCGTTCCACGAAGAAGATGTTAATCTGGGTGACGGAATCGCCCGCCGCGTTCCAGACGGATTGCAAATCGAAGCCCACGGGCTCCTGCAAGCCTTTGCCCGCCGCCAATTCGGTTACGGGGAATTCCGAGGCGGTCGGGTTGGCGCAGCCCGGATAGGTAAGGGTTTGCGCGCGACCCGCCCCCGCGGCCAGACCCAGGCAAATCCCTAAAATCGCCTTCGCTTGACTCTTCATGGGTCCCGCCTTTCTTCGCATGCGAGTATCTTTTTCCGACTGCGACAATAATACGGGCACGGAAGCGGAAATCCGCCTTCAATGCCGCGCAGGCCTGTTGAATTCAAGGTAAAGGGTATTTCTTGCGGTCTTTTTTACCTTTTTCCTCAAATCGCCCCGTCCATTCCCCAGGGAGACGTCCATGATCGCCACTTCCGTCCGGTCTATCCTCGAGAAGCTGAATAAGTACACCAAAAGCCTCCTGGAAGGCGCGGTGGGCTCGGCGGTGACCCGATCCCATTACGAGATCATCACCAGCCACGTTTTGGCCCAGGCCCTGGAGGAAGGGAAAGGCGATCTCGCCTACATCCTGGCGTATTTCAAGGTGAACGGCGCGCTCTTCAAGAACGCCTTGAACCAGGATTTGAAGGAGTTGCGGATGGGCAATACCGGCAAGCCGGTGTTCTCCCCCACATTCATGAGCCTGTTGGAGGCTGCTTGGGCCGAAGCGTCCCTGAACCTGGGGGAATCGCAAATCCGCGGCGCCGCGCTGGTGCTCGCCCTCAAGCGCAATCCCAGCTGGATGTCGCCCAGCTTGGCCGATCAATTCGCCCTCATCAGCACCGAGACCTTGTTGGCCAAGTTCCCCGAGATCACGGCGCAGTCCAAAGAGACGGAGGAAGCGCCCGCGGGTGGCAAGAACAGCGACGGCTCCCCCGCTGAAGGCAGCAATCTGGCGCGCTTCACGACCAACTTCACGGAAATGGCCCGGCAAGGCAAGGTGGACCCCATCTTCGGACGCGACAACGAGATCCGCATGGTGGTCGACATCCTCTCGCGCCGTCGCAAGAACAATCCCATCATGGTGGGCGAAGCGGGCGTGGGCAAGACCGCGGTGATCGAAGGGTTGGCCCTGCGCATAGCCCAGGGGCAGGTGCCGGACATCCTGAAGAACGTGGAGATCCGCGGGCTGGATATGGGCCTGATGGCTGCCGGCGCGGGCGTGCGCGGCGAGTTCGAGAACCGCCTCAAGGGCGTCATCAAGGAAGTGAAATCCTCGACCACGCCCATCATCCTCTTCATCGACGAGACGCATACCATCATCGGGGCGGGCGGCGAAGCCGGCCAGAACGACGCGGCCAACCTGCTCAAGCCGGAAATGGCCCGCGGCGAGTTGAAGATCATGGGCGCAACCACGCTCACGGAATTCCGCAAGTACTTCGAAAAGGATCCGGCCATGGCCCGCCGCTTCCAGATGGTCAAGGTGGAAGAGCCCGATGCGGAGACCGCCGCCATCATGCTCCGAGGCCTGCGCACCAACTACGAGAAGTTCCACGGGGTGAAGATCACCTACGAAGGCATCAAGGCCGCTTGCGAGCTGTCCCACAAATACATCGCCGGGCGGCAATTGCCCGACAAGGCGGTGGACTTGCTCGATACCGCCGCCGCGCGCGTGAAGATGGGCCTCACCGCCAAGCCCCCGGTGCTGGTCAACCTGGACCAGGCCATCGAGAATCTGAAGATCGAAATCGCCACCTTGGAGAAGGACGATGCCTCGGGAGCCCTGGCCGATCGCGAAGTCTTGGCCAAGGCCAAGTCGCGCCTGGAAAAAGTCCAGGAAGAAACCAAGGAAGTGGAAGATCGTTGGAAGAAGGAACTGGAGGCGGTGAAGGAGATCATCGCGCTACAGGATCGGATTTCCGCGGGGAAAGCGGCCGCGGACGCGGCCAAGCCCGGCGCCGATGGGAAGACTGCCGCTGGCGCCGCCAGTGCCCCCGCGGGAGCCGCCGCCAAGGAGGCTAAAGCGGCCGTCAAGGACGGGGGCGCCGCGAAAACCGCCGCGGCCGTCGCGCCCCTCACCCCCGAACAGGAAGCCTCCCTACGCGAAGAGCTGGACGCCAAATGGAAGGCGCTCGAATCGATGCAAGGCGAAGAGCCCATGGTGCATGCCCACGTCGCACCCGAGGTGATCGCGCAGATCATCGGCGAATGGACCGGCATTCCGGCGGGCAATATGCTCAAGAACGAGGCCCAGGCCTTGCTCGATTTGGAAATGACCATCAACCAACGCGTGGTGGGCCAGGAAATGGGCGTGGCCGAAATGGCCTCCACCCTGCGCGGAGCCAAGCTGGGCCTAGGGAACCCGGAAGCCCCCATGGGCGTGTTCCTGGTGACCGGCCCCTCGGGCGTGGGCAAGACCGAGGTGGCGCGCGCCATCTCGGACATCCTCTTCGGCGGCGAGAAATTCGTGGTCACCATCAACATGAGCGAATACCAGGACAGCATGTCGGTGACCCAGTTGAAGGGCGCGAGCGCGGGCTACGTGGGCTACGGCGACGGAGGCGTATTGACCGAAGGCGTGCGGCGCCGGCCCTACACCGTGGTCATCCTGGACGAGGTCGAGAAGGCCCATAAGGACGTCCTGAACATGTTCTACCAGGTGTTCGACAAGGGCATGCTGCGGGACGGTGAAGGGCGCGACATCAACTTCCGCAATACCGTCATCATCATGACCAGTAATCTGGGTCTGGATACCATCACCAACATGCATACCCTGAGCCAGGACCGGTCCCTGGACGAATACCGCGAGGCAATCCTCGGCGAGCTCACGGCCCATTTCGCCCCCGCCCTTCTGGGCCGTTGCAAGGTGGTTCCGTTCCTGCCGCTGGACGCCGAGGTGCTCAAGCGCATCGTCATGCTCAAGCTCATGAAGTTGGGCAAGCGCCTGATGGACAAGCACAAGCTGGCCTTCGCCGTGGCTCCCGAGGTGGTGCGCGACATCGTGGTGCTGTGCACCACTTCCCAGAGCGGCGCCCGCAACATCGATACCGTCATCGATCAGAAGCTGATGCCGCTGATTTCCGGCCACATCCTCCGGCATATGGCCGAGGAGAAGACCTTTACCCATCTGTTCCTGTACTCGGACGGCAGGGGCGGGTTCGCGTGCAACTTCTCGGTGGGCGAATTCGTGTTGCCCCCGGAACTTTCCGAGGAGGGTTCGGGAGAGTCGGAGGGCCAGGAGGGCGGGGAGACACAGGTGTTGGAGAGGGAAGCGGCCGAATAGTTAGATTGCAACACTCCCGCAAAATCTATTTCGTGGCGCAGGGAAATTAGGAAAGCCCTCCGCCTCCCCTGGCCCTTCGCTCGCCCCAGGTAAGTGAGCCCCATCACATCCGACCTATGCCAAATTGATCTATTTTCGGGGGTGGGATGGCCCACACCCCCATGGGGTGAGCGGCCGCACATTTTCATCGCCAAAGGAATCCTATGGCTTCTGCGGACACTTCGGTCTTTTCCTTCAAGGTCGGGGCCTTGCCCCTGGATACCTTCCGCGTCATCGAATTCATCGGCCAGGAAGCCCTCTCGGAGTGCTACCACTTCACCATCCGCGCCGTGGCTTTCGACAAGGAGCTCAAGTTCGAGGAAGGCATCGGGGTGGCGGGGACCCTGTACGTGCGGGGAGCCGATTACGAAATCACCCAGTACGGGATCATCACCGCTTTCACCCAGGTGCCGGATAGCGACGGCACGGTGGCATTGAACTTCACCTACGAGTTTACCCTGGAGCCGCGCCTGCGCGGGGCTTCTTACACGGTGCAAAGCCGCATCTTCCAGGCTAAAACCGCGCCGCAAATCGTGGACGAGGTCCTCTCCGCTTACCTGAAAAAGGATCAGGACTACAAAATCGATGTGAAATGCGAGGTAATCCCGGATTACCCCAAACGCGAGTTCACCGTGCAATACAACGAGTCCGATTTGGATTTCGTCCAGCGCCTCCTCGAAGACGAAGGCATCTTCTACTTCTTCGACCATTCCGGCGATCGCGAAGTACTCATCATCACCAACAAGAAGACGGCCGTGAAGCCGCTGGAACATACGCCGACGCTCCCCTTCCGCCCGGAAATGGGCATGCACGCCGAAAATGGCGAATACGTGGACGCGCTCAATAAGACCATGCGCTGGATGAGCGGCAGCCACACCGTCCTCAAGGACTACAACTACCGCACGCCCGAAACGCCGGTTATCGGGATGTACGACATGAAGGGGACGACAGGCGAGTTCTACCATTACGGCGATCACCTAAAGACTTCGGATGAAGCCAAGCGCCTAGCCCAGCTCCGCTCCGAGATGTTCTTCTGCCAGCGCGAAATCTACCGGGGCACGGGCATCGCCCGGGCCATGCAGACCGGCCGGCGTTATACCCTGGAGAAGGCCGATGCCGAAGGCTTCAACGGCGATTACCTGCTGGTCCGGGTGACGCATCTGGGGGACATGGGCGGGGAAGCGGCAGGCGATCGTCCCGCCCCGCATTATAAGAACAGCTTCGAAGCCATCCCGGCCGCGGTGCAGTTCCGGCCCCAGTTGAAGACCGCCAAGCCCAAGGCCCCCGGTATCCTCACCGCCAAGGTGGACGGGCAGAAAGGCTCCTACGCCTACATCGACGAAGAAGGTCGCTATCGCATGAAGCTGTTCTTCGATCGCAGCGATGACAAGGACGGCAAAGCCAGCAAATCCATCCGCCTGGCCCAACCCTACGCGGGCGCCGGGTACGGCATGCACTTCCCCCTCCACACCGAGACCGAGATCGCGGTCGGCTTCGTGGATGGCGATTTGGATCGGCCCATCGGCCTGGGGGCCCTGCCCAATCCGTCCAAGGGAACGCCGGTGAAGGCCGGCAACAAGCATCAGAACATGATGAAGTCCCATTCGGGCAATTCCATGATCCTGGAGGACAAGGAAGGCGCGACGGGGATCCATTTCGCCACTTCCGGCGGCCATAAGATGGGTTTCGATGATTCCGCCGGCAGCAAGGGCTTTACCGTAAAGACCTCGGGAGGGCACTCCCTCGCGCTCGACGATAAGGGCCAAATCGCCTCCGTGCACACGACCGGGGGAATCGATTTCAAGCTGGACGACAAAGGCACCCAGGTGATTTTGGATACCCACGGCAACACCATCACCATGAAAGATAGCGGCGCCAATATCAACATCAAGACCGCGTCGGGGGGGCTGGACATCACCATGGACGGGGCTGGCGGGAAGATAGCCGTCAAAGCCACCACCGAGATCAAACTGACCGTCGGGGCCAGCAGCCTCACCATGGGCAGCGACGGCACCATCAAACTGGAAGGCAAGGACGTAACGGTTAAGGGCTCGGCCAGCGCCATGGTGGACGGCGGGCCCCAGGCCACCGTGAAGAGCGTCGACACGAGCATCAAAGGCACGGGCTCGGTGAACATCGCGGGAGCTACGGTGACTTCCAAAGCCGATACCTTGAATACCATCAAGGGCGCGGCCATCATGTCGGACGCCTCGGCGGTCAACACGATCAAAGGCGGCGCGGCCGTCATGCTCAATCCTTAAGGCGCGCGGAAGGGATGGCCATGTCCGCGACTAACCCGACGGCATCCCGAGAGAAGGCCGAACCCGCCATCCTGCCCGGGCAGGATGATGCGGGCAATCCCGTCTTTTCCTTGTTGGTGAAACGCACCTACGATATCGTACCGGACAAGCCGGCCGTACGCGCGGCTGAAGACCGGCCGTTGACCCAGATCGATGAATACTACGATATGGGCGATCCGCAGACCTCCACCGTCCAGTACGAAGCGGACCTGGCTCCCTTCAAACCCATGACCGACGTGGTCTTCGTCGGCAAAGCCCTGGCCGCCGGGGGCAAGCCGGTGACCGCCATGGATGCGGGCATGCAGGTGGAGGGCGCGGGGGCCAAGGTGGTGCGGGTAATCGGGGAACGGCAGGCCTTTTTGCGGGGCGGGAAGCTCGTCTTTTCCGAGCCGAAGCCTTTTACGGAAATGGAATTGCGTTATGACAACGCGTACGGGGGACAGGATAAGCATGCCTTGCCCGAAGGCCCTTTCCGCTACCCCCGCAACGACATGGGCAAGGGCCTCTTGCTCAAGTGGCGCAAGGGCCTGGAAGAAGGCTTCGAGCTGCCCAACCTGGAAGATCCCACCGATCTGCTGATCCCGGAAGGCCTCCTGCTCCAGGTCCCGGAAGCCTGGCCGCGGGCGCCTATGCCCCAAGGCCTGGGCTGGTACCCGCGCACCGGCTACCCGCGGGCTTTCTACGCCGGCTCGATACCGCCCTATATCGAAACCGGGACCCTGACCAAGGAAGAATTCCTGGGGCTGATCTGGAAGAATCATATCGTGCTGGCGCGGAAGCGGAAACTTCCAGGCTTCCATGTTCGCTTCCTCCTGGGCGCATCCCAAGGCTTGTCCTTCCCGTATCTGCGCGGGGACGAGGCCATCCGCCTACGCGGGCTCACGACCGAAGGCATGCTGCGATTCCTCCTGCCCGGCGAAAAGCCGACCCTGCGCCTGGACATCGGGGAAGGCACGCAGGTGCTGGACCCCGTGTTGCATACGGTCCAGATCCGCGGGGAGGAAAGGCAGATCGACATGGTCTGGCGCGGCTGCCTCCCCTACCCCGGCATCGAATACCTGGCGGACATGACGACCTTGCTGGCGGAGGTCGACTGAACATGGCCCTCCAGAAGATTTTCCTCCCCGGTCAGGATCCCAAAGGGAATCCCATCTACAGCCTGATCGTGAAGCGCACCTACGATATCGTCCCCGGCGGCCCCTGCGCCCGGTCGAAGGAGGATAGGAAACTCGTTCCCGCCGATAAGCATTGGGCCGATCCGCTCAACTCGTCGGTGCGCTTCGAGTCGGATCATATCCCCTACAAGCTCCAAACCGACGTCGCCTTCGACGGGAAGGCGCATTCGCCCGGCGGCGTGCCGGTGGCGAGCCTGACCTGCGCCTTGACCGTGATCGCGGGCGAGGGCCCCGCGGCCAAACGCTTCCGGAAGGAGATCCTCGTCCTGGGCGATCGAGTGTGCCGGTACGTCGACGGCGGACGCATCGCGGCTTCCGCGCCCGCGCCCTTCGCGGCAATGGAGCTCAGGGCCGAGAACGCCTACGGGGGCGTAGACGTCTGGAGCGATCCCAAAATGCCCATGGCCTACCCGCGCAACCCGCTCGGTAAAGGCTTCGCGGTCAAGCAGAACCCCAAATCGCTTTTCGATCTGCCCCTGCCCAACATCGAGGATCCTAAGGATCGCATTTCGGCCGAACGCCTCTGCATCCAGGAAATGAAGTTCTGGGAGAAGCAACCCATGCCGGCGGGCCTCGGCTGGGTTCTGAAAACCTCGCCTCCCCGCAGCAGCCTGGCCGGAGTCATGCCCGGCGACGAAGCCCTCGAAAAGGAATTGCGCGAGGCCAACGCGGCCTTGCTCGACAAAAAGAATCGCGAACTGTACCTGGCCCATCCCCTGCCGCGCATGGACTTCCGCTACTTCAACGGGGCTTATCTTTCGGTGCCGTACCTATTGGGCGGCGAGACCATCCGCCTGGAGAACTTGAGTCCCGAAGGCGTATTGGAATTCAAGCTGCCCGCCGATGTCCCCAAGGTGCATATCGATATGGGCCTCGGCCAGCAGGACCCCCAAGCCGTCCTGCATACGGTCCAGATCCGCGGCGAGGATCGGCAAATCGATCTGGTCTGGCGCGCGAGCGTGTCCTATCCCGGTATGGATTGGCTGCCCAACATGACCAAATTGGATCTTACGGTGGAGTGAACATGGCGACTTATTCGATACCCGCCGGACAGAACAAATTCATCTTCATCTTCGCGGGCCTGATGCTGGTCGCCGGCCTGTGCTGGTATGCCTACCGGCTCCTGGACGGATCCTTCCTGGCCGAACGCGAGGCCATAGGCAAGGTGGTGGGCAAGGAGCATGTCCCGATGTCCGAAAAGCAAACGATGCAGAACATAGGCGGACAGATCCGGCCCGTAACCTTAATGGTCCCCGAAACCTGGCTCCTGAACCTGGACTTGGATGGCGCCAGCGCCCAGGCCGCTGTCGACCCCGACGAATTCAACCGCATCGAAGCCGGCGCCAAGGTTAAGGTCCGCGTGGTGAAGCGGAGGCTGTCGGGTAACTTGCGGGTTACCCAGTACCTCGGTAAACAAGAAAGTTAAAATGCCCCTGTTCCCTGCCGTGAGCATGGGTTCCGGAGTGGTCGGGCTGGATATCCATGCCCAGGTCATCCCTCCGGCCCCTGCCCCTATTCCCACGCCCGAACCCTACGCGGGCACGATCTTCCTGTGGCTTACGCCGCAGTTCCCTAAGATCAACGTGTTCGTGAACAGCACCCCGGCCTGCGCCGTGGGCGCCATGGGCTATTCCATGCATATCCCGCTGGGCGTGCCGGTGCTGCCCACCAATCCATCGTATTGGACACGTTACCTCACCCACGTGGCTATGGGTCTGACGCTGGCTGGCCTCACCATCTTCGCGAACATGGCCATCGCGGCGTTGGCCTCCCTGCTCCCCTTGCCCAAAGCGGCCGAGTCCTTCGTGAAGGATGTAACCGGCATCGATACCACCGACTCCATTAAGTTCTGTACCACCACCATGGCCGCCTTCACCTCCTTCACGCAATGGCAGACCTGGGTGAAATTACTCATGCCGCCCATGCCCTTTCCGGGGGCGCAAGGGTCGCAAGCGATTGGCAGCCCCAACGTAACCATCAACGGCGGGGCGATGGCGTTCGTGTGCCCCTTGGCGGCGGCATCGTGCAGCGATATCCCGGTGGTGCCGAACGCGTGCACCATCGGGTTTTCCAACGTGATGGTGGGGATCAGCATGGGGGCGTTGGTGCGGGCGATGGCCGTGAAGGCGGCGCAGGCGGGGATACAGGTGGGGTTGAGCAAGGGGGTTTCCAGGATGACGGAAGGCAGGGAGGGTTGCGGATGCGGTACACCTTAACCTGTAGGAGGTCCGAAAGTCGGAAAGGGATGGCACGCATATGAGTTCGAATCCGGTAACGGTAGGCCATCCCGTCGACGTAGCCTCCGGGGCCGTGTATTCGAACCAAAAGGATATCTCCATCCGAGGGAGATTCCCACTGACTTGGGAACGGAAATACCATAGCGGCCTGCTCGCCGGATCCGATTCCCCATTAGGCCCGGGTTGGACATGCCGCTACTTCGCGGCCCTGACGCGTATTCAGAAGGATTACCATTTCCGCACTCCCGAGGGCGCTTTGGAGATCTTCCCGGATCCGGACGATAGCGTGGAGCGCGGCAAGTCCGTGGGCATCCCGGAAAGCGCGTTGGAGATTTCCAAGTCGGGCCACCAGCTGGCGGTAACCAAGTGGAACCATGAGACCGGCGAAGTTCTCCGCTATTTGTTCCTGCCCGAAAGGAACGGCAGGTTCTGGCCCTTGCGGGCCATAGAAAATCCCGTCGGGCAAGGGCTGGAGCTGGCTTGGGACGAGAACGGAAGACTGAAGGGTATCCGGCAAAAGCTGGAAAAGAGAACGCTGACCTTTTCCCATACCACGCAGGGCAGGGTTGCGGGTATTTCCTTCCTCCATCCGGATGGCCACTCCCGCATCTTGACCCGCTACGAATATGATGCCCTGGGGAGACTAAGCGCCGCGTTCGATGCCAAAGGCGCGGCCGATAGGTATGAATACGATCGAGAAAACAGGCTGGTGCGGGAAATAATCAAGGACGGCGGCGTCTTCCATTTCAAATACGATGAGAAAGGCAGATGCATCCGCACCTCGGGGTTGGACGCTTATGATCTGAAGATCATCAGGTACCTGGATCATATCAACATAACGGAGGTAACCGACAGCCGTGGCCATGTCAGTCGGTATGAATGGCTGCCGTCCGGGCAAGTCATCATGAGCATGGATCCCACGGGTGCCATGACCCATACCGAGTACGATGCGCTCGGCCGGACCGTCAAGATAACCAAGCCCAATGGGGCGGTGACCGCGCATGCCTACGACGAATTCGGCCACCGCTGCGAAACGGTGAACCCGATGGGGAAATCCATGCGTAGGAAATTCACCGACGCCCATCTCCCTTATGAAGTCGAGGATTATTGCGGTCAGATCTGGTCCCGGAAATACGATACCGGCAATCGGATCGTAGAAATGGCCAACCCGCTGGGGCGGAAATGGGAATATGCCTATGATGACCGATCCCTGCTTATCCGGATCACGGATCCGCGCGGCTTCACCAAGGCCTTCGCCTATGACGCCTTAGCCAACCTGGTCTCGGCCACCGATTGGAACGGAAACGCCTATACCTACAAGCACGACGATTTCGGCCGCATTCTGGAAATCACGGACCCGCTGGCCTATGCCACCCGCTATCGATACGATGAGTTGGGACGAGTCGTCTCCACTCACTTCGCCGACGGATCGTTCAAGGCCCTAGCGTACGATGCCGGCGGCAACCTCTGCAAGGTCGAGACCGATGGCGGCACACGTGTCTTCAAGTATGGTCCTTGCAGACGGCTCTTGGAAGAAACGGATTCGAACGGCTATGCCACCCGCTTCTCCTGGGGCAGCGAACCCAGGCACTTGGAAAAGATCATCAACGCCAAAGGCGAGATCAGCGTTTACGAATACGATCCCGCTGGCAGGCTCGCCACCGAAACGGGATTCGACGGCCGCAGGCGCGCGTTCCACTACGATTCGGCCGGGCATTGCATCGCCATGGTTAACGGCAATGGGGAGCGGATCGCCTTCGCACGGGATCTGGAAGGCAGAAAACTTTCCGCGCTCATGCCCGATGGGGACGAATCCAGTTTCGAATACGATCCCGCCGGAAGGCTTGTGCGCGCCGCGAACGCGACCTGCGAAGTGCTTCTGGAACGGGACGCAATCGGCCGGATAGTCAAGGAAACCCAAGGGGAGGGCTTGGTCGCAAGCGCGCTGAACGTCATCGGCCATCGGGTGTCCGTTGCCTTGGGAAGCGGAGAGGGATTCGCGCTGAATTTGGACGGTAACGGCCATGTTACGGGCCTGGATGCGGGCGGCGGGAATGCGCTATCCATAGAGCGGAACGCCATGGGCTTGGACGTGCGCCAATCGCTCCCGTCGGGATTCGCCTTGGAAAAAGACTACGACGCCAAATGCCGGCCCATCTCGATCCAAGCGGCATCGGGCGCCGGATCGGCCGCCCGGAAACGCCAATACGCCTACTCCGCCGCAGGACTGCTCTTGGCCCGCACGGAAGCAAGCGTGAAAGAGGAATTCGCCTACGACGCCGGGCGACGCCTGCTCCAGGAGAAAAGCCCCGGCGCCCCGGTCCAAGCCTATGGATACGATGCCATGGACAATTTGATCCGCTTCGCCCCCGGCAATCGCGAAGAAGAAACCGCGGAAATAGGACGCGGCAGCAGAATGGTCCGCATGGGCCGCTTCCGGTTCGAATACGATGCGGACGGACGGCTGATCGGTAAAACGGAACATGATCCTTCCGGCGCCGTGAAATCCTGGGCCTATGCCTGGGACCCCAAAGGGCAGCTCAAATCCTTGGTCAACCCGGCCGGTGAGATCTGGCGATACGCCTACGATGCCTTGGGAAGGCGGGTTTGCAAGGAAGGACCGCGAGGCAAAACCCAATACCAATGGGACGGCAATACCGTCATCCGGCAATGGGACGAAGCCCGCGCCGCGGTTTGGATCCACGAACCGTCCAGCTTCCGGCCCCTTGCCAAGTTGCAAGATGGGCGCATGCGCCCCGTCGTCCCGGACCAACTAGGAAGCCCCCTGGAGCTTTGGGATGCCGATGGTTCCCTGGTTCTATCCAACACTTATAGGGGTTGGGGAGAGGTAACCGCGGAAGCGGGCCCGTCTTCCGAATGCCCCATTCGCTTTTTGGGCCAATGGTATGACGAAGAGTCCGGCCTCCATTACAACCGCTTCAGGTATTACGATCCGACCGCCGGCCGCTACATCTCCCAGGATCCCATCGGCATCGCCGGGGGCCTCAATCCCTATGCCTACGCGCCCAATCCGCTCACCTTCGCCGATCCCTTCGGTCTTTGCCCATTAGGCGATTTATCCGAGGATGAGGTCCGCCAGATCCAGGAAGTGGTGGACGATGCCGGAAGGCCCCTGGAAGTAGTCGGCTCCGCGGCACGGGGCGAGCGGCGAAATCCGGGCACGGACCTGCCGTTCGGTAAAGGGGAAGGAACGCGCAGCGACATCGACTATGCCATCGCCCCTTCCAGCATCGAGTATTTCAACGAGGTGAACGCCGCCAACCGCCTCCCGGATGTCGACCCGCACCACGGCTTGCCGCCCTCCCTCCATTCGCCGCACGACGGCCCCTCCATCCGGTTTTCCCCCGGAGAAGATCCGCAATTCATTCCGGGAGCCACTTGATGAAGTTGCATCGCTATTGGTTTAAATTCGCCCTGACCCTTTCCGACCCGCATCCGCCGGGGACCCTGCTTGGATGCGGCGTGACGGCTTATTCGCAGGAGGATGCCGTAGCCTTGGTGGTGGAGAAGGTGTTTACGAAGATACCCCTACCAGCAATCGAAAGCGTACAAGAGGATGTGGACATATCGACCTTAGATGCAGGGCATGTGCGACCAAACATGGGGAACGTCCTGAAGCGGGGCATCTGGTTTCCTATCGGGTATGATTGGCCGATGTATTGAAGAGCAACGGCTTTGATTGGACTTGAAAAGGACTTGCCGTAATACGGTAACCCAGCGATCCAACTCACATCCTGGGTGTGAAAAATGACTAAATATGGTTACTCGGAATTATCATGAAGAAAAGAGGATTTCACATCGGAGAATGCTACCTGTGCGGCCAGGGGAATGTATATATCTGCAAGTCCGAAAGCACCGACAAGGTGTTTCTGGCATGCGAAGAATGCGACTCAGAATGGCCATCACCTGAGGAATTCTTGAACCATCGCATCAGTAACAGGAAGGAAGGCGGTCGTTATCTTCGGCTCTCAAAAGAGGAAATGTTGCAGCATCCCTGGAAAGTTTATGTGGAGAACCGGTTCGATTTCGAGGATTAAGACGCTTAATGGAAGAGAAGACTCGAATTCAATATTCGGTAAAGGCACTTAATCCGCAGGGCGATGCTTTGGAAGGAGAGATCGAGGCCTGGGAGGAGTCTCCTGATGATCGGGATCAGGTATTGGTCCGACTTCGACTGCCCGGGCTAATGGCGGAAGCCATGGGCGACGACTATTTTTCCGCCCTGGTCGCGATCCGTCTGGTCCTGGAAAATAGCGCGATCAAATTGCTGAACTACGGATGCAGTCTGAATGTTTATCCCTCGCCGATGAGCAGATCGATGGGCTCGGGTGAAAAGGCCTATCGGTTGCGCATGGGCGAACAAGCGAAGAGCGCGGATTTGGTTTCGATTTTCGAATCCGGTCCCGATGTTAATCCCAGCACGGTTGCCCAGCAGGAGCATTTTTATCGGGAATGGCTTTCGAGCCTGAGGAAATGAACGGCGAAAGCTTCAGCCTTGCACATTCCGCAGAAAGAATGCCGCCTTCGAAGCTCATGTCCCGGTTCGAGTACGCGTTCCCGGGACAGATGTCCAACCACCCTTGGAGGGAATTCGTCTTGAATATCGCCGACTTGGACTCAGAACCCGATGGAACCATCCTGCCTCCGCTGGGAGAGCCCTGAAAGCGGCAAATCAGCTTGTGCCTGGGAGGTGATGCCCATCACCTCCCTCCCGTGAAGAATGACTAAATATGAGGTTGACCCGCCTCACCGACCGGGAGGCGGGAACTAGGTGAGGTCTACCCATGCCCCTATTCCCCGCCGTCAGTATGGGTTCCGGAGTGGTCGGGTTGGATATCCACGCCCAGATCATCCCTCCGGCCCCCGCCCCCATTCCTACGCCCGAACCCTATGCGGGCACCATCTTCCTGTGGCTTACGCCCCAGTTCCCTAAAATCAACGTGTTCGTCAACAGCACGCCGGCCTGCGCCGTGGGCGCCATGGGCTACTCCATGCATATTCCGTTGGGCGTGCCGGTGCTTCCCACCAACCCCTCCTATTGGAGCCGGTACTTGACCCACGTGGCGATGGCACTCACCTTGGCCGGGCTCACCATCTTCGCCAACATGGCCATCGCCGCCCTGTCTGCGCTGCTTCCCTTGCCCAAGGCCGCCGAGTCCTTCGTGAAGGACGTGACCGGCATCGATACCTCCGACTCCATGAAGTTTTGCACGACCACCATGGCTGCCTTCACGTCTTTCACCCAATGGCAGACTTGGGTGAAGCTGTTGATGCCGCCCATGCCCTTTCCAGGGGCCCAAGGGTCGCAGGCGATCGGCAGCCCCAACGTAACCATCAACGGCGGGGCGATGGCGTTCGTGTGCCCGTTGGCGGCGGCCTCCTGCAGCGACATCCCGGTGGTCCCCAATGCGTGCACCATCGGGTTTTCCAACGTGATGGTGGGGATCAGCATGGGTGCGTTGGTAAAGGCCATGGCGGTGAAAGCGGTGCAGGCTGGGATACAAGTGGGACTGAGCGCCGGGGTCAACCGGGCCACCCAGGGAAAGAAAGGCTGCGGATGCGGATGATTTCCGAATACCGGATACCCGGACCCCGCTCCCGGAGCGTTCTATGAGCAGCGGTAGGTTTTCCGTAGGCCATCCCGTGGACGTCGGTTCCGGCGCGATGTATTCCAGCCATAAGGATATCGTCATCGGCGGCGCCTTCGCCATGATCTGGGAGCGGACCTATAATACGGGATTACTGACGCAACAGCCCTCTCCGTTGGGTCCGGGGTGGACCAGCCCGTTTTTCGCCAAGCTTACCCGCATCGGGAAGGATTTCCACTTCCATGCCCCGGACGGCTCGGTGGAGGTATTTAATGATCCTAAAGATGACGTCGAGCACGGAAAAGTCATCCGCTCGTTATCCACGTTCCGCGAACTCAAGAAGCAAGCATTCAATCTCCAGATAACCCAATGGAATATCGAATCCGGGCGCGTATTGCATTATCAATTCCAACCGGCGCGGAACGGCCAGTTATGGCCGCTTCGTTCCATTTCAAACCCCGGGGGCCCGGGGATCGAATTTTCCTGGGACGAAACCGGGGTGCTCAAAGGCATTCGGCAGATAGTCGAAAAGAGGACCCTCGCGGTCACGTACACGTCCTCCGGCCGGATCTCCGGGATTGTCTGGGATCCGGCTTCGGGTAAGCCCTTACCCCTCATCCGGTACGAATATGATTCCTCGGGAAGGCTCGTTGCGGCCGTCGATGCCGCGAACCTGGCCGATCGGTACGAATACGATGCTGCGAACCGGATTGCCAGGGACATCCGGAAGGACGGGCAGGTATTCCGGTTCGCGTATGACGATAAGGGCAGGTGCATCAGAACCTCCGGATTGGATGGATACGATTTAAAGGTTTTACGTTACCTGGAAGCGGCGGGGATCACGGAAGTGACCAATAGCCATGGGCGCAAAACCACCTATGAATGCCTCCCCTCCGGGCAAGTGGCGAAGCACACGGACGCACTGGGGGGCGCGACCAGCTATGAATACGACGATCACGGGCGCATAATCTCGATCAAGGATCCGGTCGGATCGGAAACGCGATTCGACTTCGATGCGGAAGGGAACCGAAGCGGGACTTTCTTTCCGGACTCTTCCTTCCTCAAGATCGGGTTTAACGCCGAACACCTTCCCGTTTCGATCGAGGACTCGGAGGGGCATCGCTGGAAGCGAGCGTACGACGAATCGCTACGCTTGAAAATGGTAGTGGATGCGGACGATTCGGAATGGAAGTACGCGTATCATCCGAATGGCTTGCTCCATTTCGTCGTGAACCCGCCCGGCTCAAAGGCGATCATCCAATATTCCCCGGATATGTCCGTCCAAGAAGTGACGGATTTCGGCGGCACGCGATCCAGGTACGTTTTCGATCCCATGGGCCGGCTTATCGAACGGACGAATCCATCGGGTGACACGGAATTCTTCCGCTACGACCTTTCGGGTAAGCTTACGGAATATCAAACGCCGGCGGGCGCCTTTATCGCATACCAAAGGGACGCCGGCGGAAACACGATTTCGGTCAAGCGCAAGAATAAGCCTGAGTTGCGGTCGAAATACGGGACCTGCGGGCGGATCCTGGAGAAGTGGGATGCGTCGGGAAGTTCCACCCGGTATGAATGGGGGACAGAACCGGCCGAACTCCGGAAGATCCTTCACCCGAACGGGGAGTCAACCGAATTCACTTACGATGCCAACGGCCGCACGCTCACCGAAACCGGAATCGGCGGAGGCATCATCCGGTATTCCAGGGATGGGTTAGGTCGGATCCAGGAAGTCACGAGCCCATCCGGGAACAGAACCCGATTGATCCGGGACGCGAGGGGAAACCTGGTCGAGAAAATGTTTTCCGACGGTTCCAAAGTCGAATTCGCTTACGACAAATGGGGCCGGCTGATCGCCGCATCTTCGCCCGACTGCGCCTTGAAGTTGAAAAGGGACGAACTAGGGCGGGTGGTGGAAGAAGAGCAGAACGGCGCCATATTGAAGTACACCTTCAATCCGGCCGGCCAACTCGCGAAATTGGAAACCGGCATCGGTCCCGCCATTGGCTTCGGTTACGATGAGATAGGGAACTTCCGGGATCTCGCCTGCGACGGCAAGATTAAAATCAGGATCCAAAGGAAACCGGAATCGCGCGAAATCCGGAGATATATGCCGGGCAATCTCGTTTTGGGCCACAAGTACCTTCCCGATTCCCGGAAACTCGTCCAATCCTTGGCCAAATACGCCGGCGGCAATCCCGGCGAAGTCGCTTCCGATCCGGCAGGCCCTTCGGGATCAATCCGGATCCTATCGAAACGTTCCTGGGACTTCGATGAATACTCCGCCCTGAAGGAGAAGGTGGATGCGGACGGCGGCGAAACGCGCTTTCAATACGACGAGGCGGACAGGATCCTGGAAGTCGCGGATCCAAAAGGCTTTCGCCAGAACTACCGGTACGACAGATCCGGGAATATCCAGTGGTCCGAGGCGTACCCCCTTCCCGGTATGGAATACGTTTACGGGCAAGGCCATGTCCTTCTCCGAAAAGGTACGACCGAGTACGCTTTCGACGCCGATGGCCGCCTGATCCGGAAAACGACATCGTCGGAAGGGGCATCGCGGGAATGGCGCTATGAATGGGATGCGCTCGATCAATTGAAGCGGGTGCTTAACCCTGAAGGCGAATCCTGGACCTACGCTTATGACGCTCTGGGCCGGAGGGTTGCGAAGACCGGTCCGGAAGGAACGACGCGGTTCATTTGGGATCGGCACGTCCTGATCCAGGAAATACGGGATGGGAAACCGCCTGCGACCTGGCTGTATTCCCCGGGAACCTGGGTTCCGGCCGGCAAGATGATCGGAGAGGAATTTCAAACTTTGGTTCCCGATCATATCGGGACGCCTCTCCAGTTAGTGGATTCGGAGGGCGAGGTGAGATGGTCCGCCCGGTCCGATCTTTGGGGTAAAACCGAAATCACGCAAGGTAACCAGGAAGACTGCCCTTTCCGCTTTCCCGGCCAATGGTGCGATCCGGAAACGGGGCTGCATTACAATCGATTCCGCTACTATGATCCTGATACGGGCCGTTTCCTCTCCCCGGATCCATTACGCCATATCTCCGGGATCGGCCCCTACCAGTACGGCCCGAATCCTTTGAATTGGGTCGACCCATTCGGCCTGATGATCGTCTATCGCGGTATGCGCACCGATTCAGAAGGGAAGCCCATCGTTTATTCCGGGCCCACAGGGGACGGCAACAACGCCGGGTATTCGCTCGGGGTCCGGCCCGAGGAGAAGGGGAAGATGTCCACTATTGACGATCCCGCTTATCTCGGCGATTACAAGCGGCCGCCGGGCTTCGATGGGGCGGATGGGTCTCCAGGTACGATGAAAAAAGGCGGCATGTTCGCTTTGGATACCGATCAACTCGCCCAGCATGGCCTAATCCACGATCCCGATGGCGACCATCACGTCAGTATCAAACTACTGCCGGGGATTCCGGAGAGTGAGCTGCCGGAACGCCTGGCCGCGACCCGCGATGCATGGGAGAAGGTGGACCCTCCGGAGAAAAAAGGGGATCCGGAGCCGGAAGAAAAGGAAGGCTGTTCGACTTGATTAGAGGGCTGGAACAAAAATGACTGAAGAGCAAGACCAACGATTGGAAGCGGCCTTACGTTCGCCAACGCCCCCGGAAACCCTCCGGGACTATGCCTTGGAATTGTCCCGAAAAGGGATGAAGCGTAAAGACATCTATTCGATTTTCAGGGAAATGTTCGACACGCTCGATAGCGAAGGAAGGGAAACCGAACAGGGTCATATCGAACTCATTTTGGACAGCATAACCCACTTCATGTCGCCGAGCAATCCGCTATACCTGAACTTACCGGAATAAGCCTAACGCCTGGATGATCTACTTCGACCACAATGCCACTACTCCGCTTGACCCCCGCGTCCTGGCAGCCATGCTCCCTTGGTTGCAAGACAAGTTCGGCAATCCCTCCAGCCTTGATCATGCTTATGGCTGGGACGCGGCCGACGCGGTCGAAGATGCGCGCACCCAAGTCGCGGAATCGATCGGCGCCAAGCACAACGAAATCGTTTTCACTTCCGGCGCCACCGAAGCCTTGCACTTGGCGCTGTTCGGCCTATTCCCGCCCGAACGCCCCTCCGAGGCCTCCGGACTTGTGCTTACCGCGGTCGAACACGATGCGGTCCGCTCCATCGCACGCCATCTGTCGCGGTCCGGCATTCCGGTCGACACCATCGCCGTGCGACCGAGCGGCGGCCTGGACATGGAAAACTTCTCGGCCCGCCTGATCGCGCGACGGGTGCGGCTGGCCTGCATCATGGCGGCCAACAACGAGACCGGGGTGGTTTTTCCCTTGCGGGCCTGCGCCGATCGCGCCCATGCCCATGGGGCCTTGCTGCTGACCGATGCGTCCCAGGCGCTCGGGAAAATCCCCCTGGACGCCGAGCGGGACGGTTTCGATGCGGCGGTGGTCTCCGCCCATAAGCTTTACGGGCCTAAGGGAACCGGGGCCCTTTATTTGCGCGGCGGCGCCGCGGCCCTTGGCCTGGAGCCATTTGGCGAGGGCGCCGGCCAGGAAGGCGGAATCCGGCCCGGCACCTTGAACGTGGCAGGCATCGTCGGCTTCGGGGAAGCCTGCCGGCTCGCGAGGCTGGGAGCCGTAGCCGAGGCGGCGCGTCTACGGGCTTTGCGCGATCGCCTGGAAGCCTTGCTACTGGATTCCATTCCCGGCGCGGCAGTAAACGGCGTCGGTGAAGCGCGCCTCCCCAACACTTCCAGCCTTCGTTTTCCGGGCCTAGACGCGCGGGTCTTGCTTCGCCAGGTTCCGGAAATCGCAGCTTCGACGCGATCGGCTTGCAGCAGCGGCGCATCCGGCCCCAGCCATGTGCTTACGGCCATGGGACTGGAACCGTCCCAGGCCTTCGCGACCGTCCGCTTCAGCCTGGGCCGCTCGACCACCGGGGAGGAAGTCGATCGCGCCGCCGCGATTTTTGCCGAAGCCTGGCGGCGGATGGCCGGAGCGGGAACCTGATGCAGGAATCCATCGCCCTCACTTGGTCCACCCTAACGGCGCGCCTGAAAAATCTCCGCGCGGGCGCCGCTTGCGCCGGCCTCGGCCTTTTGGCGCTCCTTATTTCCGCGCTCGGGTTCCGCTCGGGATGGACGCTGGCGGGCCTGCCCGCCCTGATGCTATTGGGCTACCTCTTCTTCCGGCGGGATTTCAGCCTCGTCTATCGTTGGGAAGATGCCGTTCTGGCGCGCTGGGGCGCATCCGATCTGTGCATGGGGATCCTGGTCCAGACCTTCCGGGATCATCCGGGACCGCTTAAAGCCACCTTGAAAGGCATGATCGCCCATCTGCCCGCGAACCCCGATTTCCTGACTCCTCCGCTGGACGCCATCAAAGCCGAACGCGCGCTCTTCTATGCGCGCAGCGGAATGCAACGGGCCCGCCTCGCCCGGGCCGCCGCGTTCAATTTCGCCCTTTCCTTGCTCCCCCTCTGCGCCTGGATTGCCTTCCGTCATGACCCGCGCCTTTGGCCTTTGGCGTTTATCCTGCTAGGGCTGATCCCGCCGCTACGCGCCTTGATCCTGAGGCGGGAGGCGAATCGATTGCGCGCGCGCTGCGAGGCCCTGGATCCATGGAATCCCTCGGCCGTTCCGGATTTGCTTGCCCGGCTAAAAGCCTTGGATGGGGCGGGTCTCCCGCCCGGGACCCGGGAGGCATGGGCGAAAACGGTCACGGATGGGAAGTAATCGGTAAACAGGAAAAAATAATTTGCTTCCTTTCCTGTCGAACGTATTTCCGGATTATCCGGCCCGCGAATGTGCGGCCCGTTTGAAGGAGATTACCGTGTTACACTATTCCTTGGTATTCCTGGTGTTCGCCATCATCGCCGCGGTCCTCGGTTTCAGCGGCTTGGCGGGAATGGCGACCGGATTCGCGAAAATCCTTTTCTTCGCTTTCCTGGTGGTTTGGCTGATTACCTTCCTCATGGGCCGCAAACGCACCCTGCTCTGATCCGGAGAGCCTCTTAGGGTTAGAGGATCTAACGGTTAGAGGCCCTAAATGAATCGAGCCAAACGGGGTTGGGCCGCGCGCAGCTTACGGCCCGCCGCCGCGTCGTCCCGCAAGAGCAGGAAGTCGGCGAAATCGAAGCCGGGGCCCACCGTGCATCCCGTCAAGGTGTAGTCCCCGGCGGATTCGGCCGCCTGCCATTCTCCGGCGGCGATCACCGCCACCGGGGAACGTCCCCGGCCGGTCGGCCCGAGGACCAGACGTTCCGAGGATGCGAAATCCTTGGACACCCGCCACAAGCGCAACGGGGCGCCGGCATAGTAATGCCAAACCTCATCCGAAGCGACACGATGGAACACGCTCTTCTGCCCGCGCTCTAGCAGGAAAAAAATCGTGGTCAAAGCCGCGCGACGGCCTTTCCGCGTCGAGACGGATTCCCGGGATCGATGGATTTCCCGGTAGTATCCTCCCTCCGGATGGGGCAGCAAGCCCAACTTCCGGATCAGGGCGCGGGCCGAATTTCCCATCAGAAGAAACCGTAAGGATCGGGCTTCTTGGCATAGGTCTGCCAACCGGAAGGGGTTCCCTCGAAAAGATCCTTGCCATCGAAACTGGTGGCGGTCACATGCCGGATCGGGAAGGCCTGAGGGGCCTCGTCAGGCACGGTCTCGAACGGATAGGCTTTGAAATCCGCCTGGGTCATTCCGCATTTCTCCACGGAAGCACCGCCTGACACCAGAGTTAACGACAAGGTCGAATCGGTGGACGAATAGTTTCCCTTGTTCCGGGTGACCTGGCACAGGGTCTTGGAATCCGGCTTATAGCCGTACTCGACGAATTCCCAATGATACCCTGGCTGGACCACGAAGTATTGCTCGTATTCGTAGAGATCATCGCTATCGTATTGAATGAAATAACTCCCGGCGGGAAGTTCGGCGCCGGTGCCCGCCGGACCTGAGGGACCGGTCGACGAATCGCACCCTCCGAACCAGGTGGCGCTGAGGATTAGGAGGAGAAGAGGCAAAGCGGATCGAAGCCGTAACATCAGGTCATCCCGGGTAAAAGTGGTTAAGGCGGGTTCGGACCCCTGTGATCCCGCTCACCGACGGGGCCGAACACATTAAACATATTATTATTCCGAACGCTTAATCCGAGGCGAAGGGAATTCGAATGCCAGCTTCAACGGTCCTCAAGTTCTCCCTCAAGATCGGATCCCTGACGCCGGACACTTTCCGGGTGCTGGAATTCACCCTTGAAGAGGCCATGTCGGAATGCTTCCGATTGCATATCGAAGCCGCCAGCGGCGATCCGAACGTCCCCTATGCCGACCTGATCGGCAAGGAAGCGCATTTGACCGTGGAAGGGGAGGATTTCGCCGTCAAGCACCATGGCGTGGTCACCGCCTTCAACCAGTATCCCGATAGCAGCAAGAACTTCGGGCAGGAAAGCTACTTGTACGAGATCGCCATCGAGCCGCGCCTGAAGCTGTCCGCCTACACCTGCCAAAGCCGCATCTTCCTGAAGAAGTCCTTCAAGGATATCGTCGAAGAGGTCCTGAAAGGAACCGGCCTGGCCGCCGACGACTACGATCTGAAGCTCAAGGGTTCGCCCCGCAAGCGCGAATACGTGGTCCAGTACAACGAGACCGATCTCGACTTCCTCTCCCGCCTGCTGGAAGACGAAGGCCTCTACTACTGGTTCGACCATGCGGGCGATAAGGAGAAGCTGATCCTGGCGGACAGCCTGGACGGCATCGCCGCCATCCTGCATACGCCCGCGGTGGAGTACATGACCGAAACCGGGCTCTCGCACTTGGCCTCCCAGAACGAGCAGAAGGATCATATCATCAAGTTGCGCCGGACCCAACGCATGGTCACGGGCAAAGCCACTGTCAAGGATTACAATGACCGTACGCCGGACGTAGCGGTGCTGGGCAAGGCCACCAAGACCGGGCAGGGCGAGGATTACCGTTACGGGCCCCAGGCCCTCAACACGGGCGAAGCCGATCGGATCGCGACGCTGCGGGCCGAGATGCACGCCGCCGTCAAGATCAAGCTGGAGGGCGAAGGCATCTGCCGCGCCTTCCGCGCGGGCATGCGTTTCGAACTCAAGGATCCCCACGGCAACAGCCATCTAGAGGGTAAATACACCTTGCTCCGCGTCACCCATCATGGCGATCAACGCGAAGGCTTCGAAGGCGATCAATCCAAGCTGATCTATAAGAACGAATTCGAATGCATCCCCGCCGATACCGTCTACCGCCCGCCCCTGCGGACCCCCAAACCCAAAATCGCCGGTTTCCTATCCGCCAAGGTCGATGGCGTGGAGGGTCAATACGCCTTCCTCGACGAGGACGGCCGCTACCATGCCAAGCTGCCCTTCGACCTCACCGACAAGAAAGATGGTCAGGCCAGCCTGCCGGTGCGTATGAACCAGCCCTATGGCGGGCCCAATTACGGGATGCACTTCCCCGTCCACATCGGCAACGAGATCGTGCTGGCCTTCGAGGACGGGGATCCCGATCGCCCCATGGCGCTGGGGACCGTTCCCAACCCGAGTACGGCTTCTCCGGTCAATAAGCGGAATCCGTCGGAAAGCATCATCCGCACGGCCACCGGCCATCAGATCAAGCTGGACGATAAGGACGGCAAGACCGTCATCGAGATCACGACCAAGGGCAAGCACGTCATCACCCTGAACGATGACCCTGACCATCAGGAAATCCGCCTGAAGACGACCAACGCCAACGAACTGGTGTTCGACGACAAGAACAAGCACATCACCATGCAGACTCCCGAAGGCGCGCATATCCTGAAGATGGACTACGATAAGAAAGTCTTCTCGGTGGATACGAAGTACGGGCATAAGCTGACGATGGACGATGAGAAGAAGGCGCTGGCCCTGCAGACCAAGGACGGCCATATCCTGAGGTTGGATGACGATAAGAAATTGCTGACCTTGCAGGATGGGAAGGGGAAGCACGTGATCCAGATCGATGCGGGGGGGAGCCTTGTCTCGATTTCGACCGAAGGCGACATGCAGTTCAAGGCCAAGGGGGCGCTCAACATCGAGGCCAAGGAAATCAACATGGAGGCCAAGCAAGGGGCGGTCAACGTCAAGGCCATGAAGGACGTGGTCCTGGAAGGGATGAACTTCAGCGCCAAGGGGAAGCAGAAGGCAGCCATCGAAGGCACCTCGGAGGCGAGCCTGGCCGCGGTACAGGTCAAGATCGCGGGCAAGGCCACGGTGGACATCTCGTCCAACGGGCAGACCAAGGTGGGTGGCCTCCAGGTCAGTGTGGCCGGGCAGGTCATGAGCGAGATCAAGGGCGCCATGGTCATGATCAATTAGCATGGAGTGGCAAACCCTCATCGCTCCCGGGTACGGCCCGGACGGAACGCCCCTGCTTTCGATCCTTTGCAAGCGGACCTACCGGTTCGCCCACGGGATGACCGCCGAACCGGACCCGGAAAAGCAAATCCCCTTCCATGAGAAGGACGAATTCCTGGACGAAGGCGATCCGCTTAAGAATGCCACCCGGGCCGAGGCCGAGATCATCGCCTACAAGCCCCTCACCGACGTGATCCTGCACGCCAGCGCCCATGCGCCCAAGGGGCAGAAGGCCGTTTCCCTCGACGCCGGCATCATGATCGGGTCGTATCGCAAGCTGGCGCGCGTATTCGGCGACCGCAAAGTGGTGGTCCAAGGCCTGGGGTTCGCCTTCAGCGCGCCCGAGCCCTTCGAATCCATGCGCCTGGATTATTCCCGCGCCTATGGCGGCAAGGACGGCCGTTCCCTTCCCGGAGTCGAGTATTCCTACCCGCGCAATCCCATCGGCAAGGGTTTCTTAATCAAGGATGATCCCTCCCTAGTGCAGGGACTTCCCCTTCCCAACCTGGAAGACACGAATCGTCTGCTCACCCCGGCCCATTTGGCCCTGGACAAGTTCGAGAATTGGCCGCGGCAGCCCGAGCCCTGCGCTTTCGGATACGCGCCGCGCAACGCCTTCCCGCGCCTACAGCAAAGCGGCCTTTCCAAACCGGATCAGATCGACGCCGAAGCCGACCGGCGCATGCGCATGCAGGACCTGCCGGAGCTCGGCGTGCCCGGGCAAAGCGAGCCGCCCATGTCCATGCCGCTCCTCAATCCGGAGTTCTTCAACGGCGCGCCGCCCGGCCTCAAGTTGCCCTACCTGAAGGGCGACGAGACCGTGAAGCTGCGCTACATGGATCCGGAACATCCCGCCTTCGAGTTCCGCCTCCATCCCGATCGCCCACGGCTGGCGATCGACGTCGGCGAGGGCCGCGTGGAATTGCCCGCGACCTTGCAGACCCTGGAGATCTACAAGGCCACCAACCAATACACGGCCGTTTGGCGGGGATCGGTCAAGTACCGCGGCCCCGAAAGCCTGAAACTCTTCACCAAGTTCGAGTATGGGGTTCTGGATTGATCGGGGCGGCCCTTCTCGCCGCGGCCCTGGCGGGAACGGTGTCCCCCGGGACGGGCAGCCCCGGCATGGGTGACGCCGGCGTGGGTAACGTTATCGTTACGGTAGCGGGAAAGGTACCTTTGCCAGGTACGGCCAAGCCGCTGGGGAAGGTCCGGGGCCAAGCATGGGCCGCCTGGCCCCTGGAGCAGGCGGTCTCCGCGCCGTGCGACTCCGCCCTACGCCTGGCCTATCTCGAAGAGGCCGAATTCCGGCGGGAAACGGAGGGTTTGCGCCCCGCCCAGGTGGCCGAGGCCATGCATAAGCGCGCTAAGGAGAATGGGCAATACCTCTCGGATATGTCCGACCAGCTCGCCATCGAGGCCGGCCGGATCGGCGCCTGGATCAACGACTCCGCGGCCCTGGACGTCCATCGGGAAGGCTATTTTACCGGCCGCTTCATCTACGAAAACAGCCAAGACATCGAAGATCTTCTGCGGGAACAGGACCGGATCCGGAGCCTGGAAAAGGAATTGCTTGCCCGCGGCGATTGCCCGCGCGACCTGGCGGAAAGTCTGCGGCAGCGCTATACCGCAATCTCCCTCGCGCACCTGGAAAAGGCTGCCGGCCTGCTCAACCCATCGAATGCGGTCCAGCCGAATGCGAACCTGAAAAGGCAGGATGCCACTCCGCGTATCTTTTACTCGCGGGAAATCTTTCCCTGGTTGGCGCCGAAGGTCGCCAGCCACGACCTCGTCGTGGACAAGGCGGGCAAGGGCTATCTGATCCCGCAATCCCCGCAGGAAATCGCCAAGCTTCCGCCCGCTATGCATCCGGTGATCGCCTTCCTGGATGCGTCCGAATCCGCCCGCGCCGTCCGTCTCTTGACGCCCGCCCAGTTGGAAAAACGCATGGCCGCCCTCGTCGCCCAAGGCGGCGTCCCGCTCCCGGATTATCTGACCGCGATTCTCGATGCGCGCTTGCGTATGCTGGCGACCCTTCGCCAATGCCTGGCTAGCGCCAAATTCCAAATCCCTCCCGCCGCCCGCGCGGAACTGGAAGCCGACTATACCCAGATCCTCGCGGAAGCGCGCCAATCGGCGAACGACTTGCTCGGGCCCGTAGACCCTGCCGCTAGCCAGGCCCGGTTGGCCGAACTGCGCCTCCACATCCGCATCCTGTCAAGGTTTTCCGCCGCCTCCGGCGATGCCGGCCTCATCGCATGGACCCAACGCGCGGCAATGGCATTGGATAAAAAGCCATGAGCGCCGGAAGCCAAGCCATGAGCCTGGGGAACGCCATCCTCACCGGCGATGCGAAGCTTCCGCTTCCCCCGGGGGCCAAACTTTTAGGAACGGACCAAGGCCGGGCCTGGGCTCGGATGGACTGGAAGAGTATCGCGGCTTCCGCCGGTCCCGGAGCCTCATCCGCCCACGGCCTGCGTGGTTGGTTCCTGGCCTATCCCGATGAATCGGACTACCTCGCGGAAACCGTGGGGTTCACGCCCGCGCAGGTCCGCGAAGTGATGGAAAAGCGTATTAAGGGTTACGCGCAATACCTTTCCGATTTCGGAGATGAATTGGGCATGGCAGCCGGAAAACTCGCCGCCTGGGGACGCGACCTCGGGCAGGCCTGGGACCGCAATAGCGAAAAAACCTTCTCCCTCCATCAAGCGCTTTATTTCACCGGCAGGTTTTCTTACGGCACCCATGAAGACATCGTGCTCTTGATCCAGTGGCGGGCGGCCTTGGCGGCTTGGGAACGGGAATTGGCGGCCCATCGGGCCTGCCCGCCCGCGTGGGCCTCCGTGGTCAAGAGCCTGGACGCGCGCTCGGTCCTGAACGACCTCGCCGATACGGCGGCGCATCTGGGCCAACCCGCCTTCACCCTCGCGCCGCCGGTGGACCAGTCCCTGCGCGTGGCCTTTACTTCCGGTTCGCCCGAAACCGAGGATCGCTTCGCCCGCAACGAATTGCTGGCCGAACCCTGGCCGCCGAAATTCCTGATGGCCCTGACGGCCCGCGAAATCGCGGCCCTGCAATCCCTAGGCGCCGCCACCGTATACCTCGACTCCGATGAATACCTGCGCTCGGCCCGCTCCCTGACTCCGGCCCAGCGTGGCCTGGAAATCAATCGCCGCATCGCTTCCGGCCTTTCCCACCAAGATTATCTGGCCAGCATCCTCCGGCTGCGCCTGATCTTCCTGGCCGAGCTACGCGGGCATATCGATCATGCATCTGCCGTAAACCCATTCGACGCGGGAAATCTGGCTCGATTAGAAGCCGTTTTCCACGCTGAGATTTCGGTCTTGGACGCTTTGCTTCGTCTCGTATGGGGCGCGCCCGACGGCCCCGGGCATGCGCTGCGGGCGCAGAATCTGCTCCTCCAGGCCCTTGTCCTATCCTTTTTCGCCGCCCAAGCCCACGAAGACGATTTGGCCGATGCCTTGTCCGCCTTCGAAAAGATCCTGCCTAATCTGGAGCCCGTCTGATGCCGCATTACCATGCCTACGACAAATCGGGAAGCCTCAAAACCGATGTCGGGACGTTGACCTTCGACAATTTGATCAACGATATGAATGCCCTGCGCAACACCGGCAGCGCGCTCGGCATCGTGGACGCGGCCGTCACCGACATCGGCAACTCGACCAACGGACGTCCCATCCCCGCCCTCTGCATCGGGAAAAACCCCGCCAACCGCATCCTGCTGGTCGGCTGCCACCATGCGCGGGAATGGATCTCGGTGGAGATCCCCTACCTGGTCGGCAAATACCTGATCGACAATTACAAGGATTCGGCCAACGCGGTGACCAAGAAGGAAAAGACCATCAATCATCTGGTCGATAACGCGGAGATCTGGATCGTCCCGATGCTCAATCCGGACGGCCATTTGAAGACGATGAAGTCCGGCAAGAGCATGTGGCGCGCAAACGCCAACATCGTTTCCTTTCCGGTTGATACCCATATCGATCGGGTCATCGAAAGCAAGCCCTACCATACCGGGATCTATAACGACGGCTCGGACGATTACGATTTCAAATGCTACAAGTTCGCGTCCGCGCCCGGCCCCAAAACCCGGACGGAACGGTTCACGGTCGCGAAGGGCTCGTACGAAGGCGTCGATCTGAACCGGAATTACGCCGTTCCCGCCGGCCCCCCCGGAAGCAAATCGCTCCCCTGGGGAACGGAGACGGCAAGCACGGCCAAAAGGAAGAACCGGCCCTCCGGCGCCTTCTACGAATTGCTGGGGAAAACCGGTGTGGATAAGGGCGTGGTCCTGGATACCGGCTGGATCCTCACCACGGCGAAATCCCCCGAGCCGCCGGAAACCTTTTGCGGCCCCTCCGCCGGCTCCGAAACGGAAGTGAAGCGCATCGAGGCTTTGCTGGGGAAAGGCAATTTCAAGTGCATCATCAGCTACCACAATTACAGCCAATTGCTGCTCTATCCGGACGACGCGGCCGTGCATCCGGGAACGCAATTCCTGGGCAAAGGCATGCGCGACCTGTTCAAGGACCAGAAAACCAAATACGCCTACAAATCCGGCGGCGACCTCTACGCGACCTCCGGCGACTCCATGGAATGGGCCTGGCGCGTGCACAACGTGGTGAACTACACCATCGAATTGCCGCCCACCGACGAGGATGCCACCGCGAAGCATTGGGCCTTCAACAAGCTTCCCGAAAGCGAAATCCAAGCGACCTTCGAATCCAACCTGCCGGTCGCCCTTTGCTCCATCAATTGCGCCATCGCCAATTTCGCTCCGCCCGCGAAGCCGAAGGGCATGAGCGGCATGGTGATGAAGGCCGGGCCCAATTGCTGGGAAGAATTCAAAGGTTGGAAATCGTGATCCCCGTCATGTCGACCGCCTCCGGAACGATTTAAGTTAGGGGACATCATGGGTAAACCCGGCGCACGCCTCACCGACATGACCGCCCACGGCGGGACCATCATGGGCCCCGGCGTCCCCACCGTGATGACCGGCAAGATGCCGGCCGCCACCATCCTCGACCAGCACGTCTGCCCCATGGTAACCGGCGTGGTACCCCACGTGGGCGGCCCCGCCACCCTCGCCAGCACCGGCGTCTTCATCGGCAAGAAACCCGCGGCCCGCATGGGCGATCTCCACGTCTGCGTGGGTCCCCCTTCCATGCCGGTGATGGGATGCTTCACCGTCCTGATCGGCGAAGTCGGCGGGGGCGGAGGCGGAGGGGCAGGCTCCGCGGCATCCGCGGCAGCGGCCAATACCAAAAGCCCGGCCTCCGTGGAACCCTTCCCCTTGGCCGAACCGCCAACCTCCACCGAACTGCATTATTGCCAATTCAAGTTCGTCGATTCGGCGGGCAAGGGCCTGGGCGGCATCCCCTACGTGTTCACCGGCCCCGACAAGTCCGAGCGGACCGGGTGCAGCGCGCCCGAGGGCGAAGCCTATTATTCCGGCCTGCCCAAAGGCGGCTCCTTCAAGGTCAAGGCCGGCGCGGTCGCGGAAGCCAAATGGTCGAAGGCGAAAGCCGCCCTCGACGACGAGATCGAAATGACCGCCAAGGCCGACGGCCTGGCCGACGGAACGCCCGCCATCATCACCGTCCTGGAACGCTCGAACACCGGCCTGCAGCGCTTCCTGCATACGGCCGACTGCAAGGTCGAAGGCAAAAAGATCAAGGCCAAATGGAAGGTGGACCTGGGCTCGGACGATACGCCCTCCCCTAAAGACAACCCGCAACGGGCCGAATACACCTACCTGTTCATCGCCTACGCGGCGGGCGGGGTGGCGGTTTCGGACAAGCTCCTGATCGAGTCGGATCTGGAGATCGAGGTTCTGGACGAAATCGCGCAGCCCATCACGGACAAGCCGGTGGAAGTGTTGCTGACCAACGGCGAAGTGAAGACGGGGAAGCTGGACGCGAAGGGGAAGTTCAAGGTGGGCAAGGTGCCGGCGAAGTCGGCGTCGGTGAGCTTGAAGGTGCCGGGGGTGTATCAAGGCTCATTGACTGGATTCAAATTCGATCCAGGGAAATGCTTCCTCCTTCCAGGTGCTGGGACCGATCTTCGCCCGGTGGTTAAGCTGTACTACGACCATCCCGATTTCAATCTCCTGATAGTTGGACACACTGATCGTGCCGGTGACTCCAAATCGAATCTCGAACTGTCCAAAGCCCGGGCAGAATCGGTTGCAGCCTTTCTGAAAAACAATATCCAGCAATGGTTGGACTGGTACGGAACTAAAAAACCGGAGAGAGTACGATGGGGTATTCAAGAAGACAAACACATGCTTTCCGCTATTCGAAATGGCACTACTCCTTTCCTAACCGGTCCCGTTAACGGAAGGCAAGATCGGAAATATCTGGACGCCGTTAAAGATTTCCAGATCTGGTGCAAAGGGAATGGGATCAAGGTGCCAACCAACGGCGTCATGGATGATTCGACTCGGAAAATATTGATCGAAAAATACATGGCTCTAGATGGGATCAAGCTGCCAGCGGATTTGGCCATCTCGACTCATGGCTGCGGAGAAAGCCACAATAGAAAGCCCACGCTAAATGGAGTCGCAGAGCCCAGTAATCGGCGAGTAGAAATTTTCCTTTTCGAAGGAAATATTACCCCGCCTCCAGTCGCGAACTGCCCGGCTGGCGGATGTAAAGAATGGGAGAAGTGGATAAACGCAACCACGAATACCATGGATCTAAGTGTGGGAGTCCATAAAGGTTTTCATCGCGATGAGTTCAGTCAGTCTATTGTCGACTGCTTTCACCTCTTGGACAAAGATAAGGATGGCACCGTTTCGATTTCCGAAATAAAGGCCGCATTCGGAAATAAGGAATTCAAACGTCAATACGCAGCAATGGTCTCGACATTGATGGCACTTTCAATTGAAACGACGGACTATTTCCGCCTTTTCTGCAACCTTGACGTCACACATTACATGAAGCCGGATGATGGGTTTTGCCTCATCGACGTAGACAACTATGACCGTCTTCGGGCAGCCGACCCAAATGATGATTTAGTCCAAATGGTCGATTACTTGTATCCCAAAGCCAAAGCCAAGATTGATAACCCAGACCGAAGCCCGTTCAATGGACCGCTAAAGCCATTCAAGATGAAACAAGGCATAGTTGGAGATTGTTGGTTCCTCAGCGCGATAGTTGGTCTTGCGGCCTCGCGACCACAAGAAATCCAGGCTATGATTAAGCCGCTGGGAGCGGGAAAATTCGAGATAAAGCTCCCTGGGGTCCCCAAAGCCATTATAATTGAAGCGCCTACGGATGCGGAAATCGGCGCCTTTTCGACCACGGATGATAATGGAATTTGGCCGGTATTGTTGGAAAAAGCGTTCGGTACGCTGGAACATACTTATAAGCCGAATAAGGTCAGTGCAATGGATGCTGCGGACGATGGTGATTGGCCATCGCGAGGAATAAAGCTGTTAACCAACCACGATGCCGATGAAGAGGAGCTGTGGGCGAATTTAAGCGGGTCCTGGAAAGAGGACGTTAAAGCCTACCTATCCCCCGCCAAAATGTATGCCCTCCGCGGCAAGCTGGAATCCGCGTTCGAAAACGGTAAGATAGTGGCGGCAGATATCATGGATCTTGGAAAGCCGGATGAATCCGATACCCCTGATGGTTTGCCCAAGATACATGCCTATACCATCCTGAGTTACGACCCTGAAAAGGTTTCGGTACGAATCCGGAATCCTTGGGGGAACATTTCATTCCGTGGAAAATCCGGCGAGCAAGGAATTATAGAAGTCTCACTGAAGGATTTTGACAGAAATTTCACGCATCTTTACTTCGAAAAATAAGCGTCGATGAAAAACTTTGCTCTATTTTCAACAAAATGGTTTATAACCTATTTCTTGGCGCTAATCATTCTCCTGCAGCTTCTGCCCTTCGCCTTCATCGTGGCGATGCAGCTGAAGGATGGAAAAGGACTCGGCTTACTTCCACCGTACTTACTTTATTCAACCCTTTCCGAATTCGCACATTCATATTTATTCCTTCTATCCCTCAGTCTCAAAATAACGGCTCTTCATCTTTTGATCCGGTTTTTTGTTTTCTATAAACCCAATCCATTCCTAACTTACGTTCTTCCGATTGTTAAACGTACGAACAGATCCTGGTATGGGCGCGTCCTTCTTCGTTGGTTAATACCTATCCCGCTAGCATTCCTTTTTATCAGGCTCCTGTTTATGGGATTCGAACAACATATTGAAAATGGCAGAGTCGGGTGTTGGGATACGGGATTTCCTTTTACCTATTATTCGGGTTGCAGCACCCCACCTATACCAGGAATGGTGCACCGGAAAATTATAGACTACACAACCAGCGCAGCCTACAAAATGGACCGGAATATTTATCTGGCTACTGCGGTTTTTTCGATTATCTACCTCAATTTCCTTTCATTCGCGAGAATACGTTTCATAAGGCTTTCATCCAGGTATTTTGCCGCAATCTTCCTGTTGCTCACGGTATCGCCACCCTGGTTCAGGGGCTACAATAACGGTCTTTTGGAGGTCGGAACGCCATGGAAGTTCCTTTCTCATTACTATGATCGTGGCACTGGCGACATTTACGAATTCATAGGAAAAGGACTTTCGGTAGATATTCTTATCTGCTTCGGCTTGACGCTGTTGTTTTCAACAGTGCATTCTTTCTGGCCCACCTTTAAAAAATCCTCATTCGGTAATACCCAATGAAATTGGATTTAAATTACCTATTGATTATGATACTAGCGTGCCCTGGAATTACCGGTTCCGGAAATCGGGTAACCTAACTTCGATAAAGAATCTTCTGAGGGCCTCGAAATTATTAAAAATGAAGCATCCGTTTGTTCTTATTTGATACTAGAATTGACATCTCCATGTCATCATTCGATCGTAATTTTACCCATATTTATTTTGAGACCTTGGGAGTTTGACAGGAATGCCTAAAGCCCGGGCTCTGCTTAAAATCACTATCCAATATTTCTTGGCAGTAACCTTCGTCCTCATGGGCTCCCTCATTATCCTCGAATACTTCTTCGCACCTCCCCCAGGAAACAGGAAATTCGGCTTCCCGGTTCCTTACCGCTGGTACACGTCGCTTCCGCCTCTTTTCCCACCCGGCCAAACACCGCCCGGTTATATCGAACCCCGATCCTCCGGATGGATTGTGGAGGGGATCCTCATCGATTTTGTCTTCTACGCCCTGATCAGCGCGCTGATTTTGATCCTTTTACGAATAGCAATGGCTCACCATTCAAACCAAAAGAATGCTCGCATATGAGGCGCGCACTCGATGAAGACAGCGCCAACGACGAGCGAATGCCAAATTGGATACGCTTGGGAATAGTGTTCCTGAGCGTCAGTTTGGTTTTCATTGTAATATCGGTTCTAATTAAAATCGGTATTATGGGAACAACGGATATCGGGATCCCTTTTCCATTCCACCATTCTGACTCAATTCCTGGGATACAAAGAACGGCGGGTGAGATGGTTGATTCGGAACACCATCGCTTCCTGCCCATGGGCGTATTGCTGGATCTTACTATTTACTTCTTTGCCTCGGTTCTGTGCCTCCGACTTTTTTGATTCCTACCGTGGGAGAAAATTTGAATAACGGTGGGTATTGCGATAGTTTTAGACTGAATACCTTCGCACAATTCAAAGTTGTGCAATAGCTTGGCGGGATCATGTGTGGCTAATGGCATTCGGCCATTAACCAAAGTAATTGATTATTTTTAAGGGCGAAGAAAATCTCGCAGGCAAATGAATGAGTCAATTTTTCCATATCGTAAAATCTGGTATTCTTCAAAGCCAATCCTCAATCACGGATTGGATTCAAGCCTTTGGCGCATTAATCGCCATCTGGGCAGCGATCTATTCCTTCTTGAAACTATTTAGAAAAGACAAAGACAAGAATATTCAAATTCAGGCTCTTATAAAGCTGGCCGAAAGCCAATCAAATATCAATGGAACAATGATCCTACAACTTAAAGAACAAGAAAAGCAGACATCAATTCTCAAGGAATTTTTGGATCTTTTCCTACAATCTGAGGCAAAAAAATCTGAGTCGGCTGATTTCCAAAAAAAGTTATTCGAAATCGAACAAAGAAGGAAAAGGTTGGACATTCGCCCTATGTTTTCATTTTCTGGAGGCCATTCTAGTGGGGAAGATTTGCACTGGAAAATCAGAAATGAAGGGAAAAGAGGCATTCTTAAATCTATTGAAGTAGAGGAGAAGGGTAACACCAACTTTTCAAATATGAGTATCGAAAGAATGATGGAACCTAAAATGGAATATGAACTTGTTGCAAAAAGAACTGATGGCGCAGGTGGAAATTTTATACCTCGATTCAAAATCAACATCTTCTTCGAAGATGTTGAAGGTAATAAGTACAAACAATCCTTCGAGTGCGATGCAAGAGAAAAAAGAGTTAACGAGCCAATAGACGTTAGTCCCTAAAACACATTGCAGCTCGCGCGCTCGGGCTCCGGGGAATGTAAAACCCCACTGCGCCCGCGTGCTCAGCTTTCAAACCTGCCCCTCCGAAGTGGTCGTATCGGCCGAAATTCGAACCGGCTAGGATGCGATTTATAGTCACATATCATCTAATAATCTGATTCCACCCATCGACGATCTTTTCATTTGTCTAAAAAGAGCATCCTCATCTCAAGATATTCGTCTACAAGGCTTCTAAGAATTCCCTTCCAAGCGCCTCCACAACACTCAGCCCCGCCGTCATCTTCACCGCCCCCGTCAGGTAATCCAGTTCCCTGAACTTAATCCCAGTCATCACCACCTGCTTCTTTCGCCCCGGCAGCGAAAGGCTCATGGAGCGCACGGGACCATTTTCATCATCGATATCATCATCGGGCAATTCGAAGAAGCCTTCGGGCTCGAATATCGTCAGCAGTGGGATCAAGGCTTCCGGCGCAATCTTGCCTTTCACCTCTTCCGGCTTATCCTTCGCCGACGATTGCTTCGCTAATAAGACGCCTAGAGACGGCGAAATCCGCAGCCATTCTTGCTTTTCGGATTTGGCATCGGGCTGATACTTACAGACGATTTCGACAAAAGGGAGGTCTTCAAGTTTCAGCTTGAAGGGGAGCGTGATATCGGGTTCGCTCATAGGCGGAAAAAGTATTGGTGATTCAAAGCCAAGGGGCTGGCCATGCCGGCGACGACGGTGATCGCGCCGAGAATCCGCTCGAATTCCGGAGGTGCGACGACTTGATCCGCGAAGACTTCCTTGCCGCCGGTTGGCAGCGTGAGCTTGATGTGGCACCGCAAGGAATAGTTGTTGTTGCCTTTGTAGGTCTGCTCCATCTGCATGAAACCTTCCGCCTCAATCAACGCTAGCAAGGCGGTTACGTCTTCCGGTTTTACCTTGGCTTTCACGGTTTCCTCCGGCGCTTCGGAATTGTCGCTGCGGATAAGCCGGACATCGCCTGTGCCGTCGATTTCGATGCGCTCCTTGCCTGCGCCGGTCTTAGGCGAATAACTCGCCAAGGATAGTTTGGCTTTTGGCAAATCCTGGGCGGAGAGTCCAAAAGGTTTAAGGGATGCAGTGTCCATGACTCCGCCTTTTTTGACTGGAGAGTTCGTTGGCTTGGATTTCGATGCGGGGGAAGCCGCGAAGGCGATGCATACCAAGCCGAGTATGCCGCCCGCTATCCAGGCTTTGGCTTTCATTCCTTCACCTCGAAACGCACCGGAATGATATAGGACTTTCCAGCCGTGACCTTGGGATCGGCGATGGCCGATCCCGCGGCAAGCGTACCCGCATTGAAGCTCCGGTTCCTGTTGTAGAATTCTTCTTTGTACTGCTCGATGGTGCCCGCCCCGGCCTTTCCGAAATTGTCGAACAATTCCTGGATGGTACGGAATTCCTGCTTGGTCGCGTCGAACGCGCCTGGGGCGGCAACGCATTTGAAGTTGAGCTTGTACTCGTAGCCGCATTCCATCTTGAACTTCTTGAAGGCGGCCACGACCTTGTCGACGGAACCGATTCCCTCGGCTTTCCAATTGTTGAAGAAGTCGAATACGGTTTGGGGCTGATGACCCGTGCGGGAGATGGCCTTCCAGATTCCATCCTTGAAAGCCACTCCGCCATTCTTGTGCAGATGCCAAAGCATTTCTTGGATGCTGCCTTCGCAATGCGGGCCGAGCAAGGTCTTGCCCAGGTCCAGGTGCATGTCCAGGAAGGAATCGTAGCCGTCATGATAATGCGGGTCATCGCAAAGCGCGCAGGACATGAATGTGCCGTACCCTTCGCACCAGGCCGATTCGTAATGCTCTAAGGTGTTGGGGCCGTGGCTCAAAGCGGCATCATCATTGTAGTCGTAGCCGGCATTGGAGACGCCGCCGAGGATGTGTTGCTGGATGAAATGCCCGTACTCATGCAGGATGACGTCCCGGTCCTTGAGATCATCTTTCAGCAATTGCATGGTAACGGAGGCGTTGGAAACCGTGGTCGTGCTCTCCGGATAATTGATGCGGCAGAGCGGCAACTCGACTCCGGTCATTTCCAGCATCTTGGTATGGCCGAACCAGACCGATTTGTACGCATCGCAAATGTCGCGGAAATGGGCGTGCTTGATCTCCGTCTCGCCCGTGTCCACGACCAGGGTCTTCCCGTCCCACTTGGAGATGTCGAGGGGCAGTTCGTGCCAAACCGTTTGCCCGAGTTTCACCTCGAAGTCCGTCTCCGCAGGTAAAGTCTTTTTCCCTTTTACCACTACGATCTTGCCATCTTTGTATTCGAGCAGGATACGCAGCTTGGCTTTGGTGACTACCGCGATGTCCTTGAACAAGAAATCGCCTTCATCGCTAAGATTGGAATGGCCGTGGGAGACGAAAGTTCCAGGGGCCGCTTTGCTCTCCAGATAGAGTTCCACGGCGGCGCCGGGTAAAGCCTGTTTTTCTGGAGGCAAGGATTGGGTCTTGGGCAGTTTGGGCGCGGTATTGTAATCCCACGTCTTGTTATAGAACACAAGCGTACCCGAAATCGTGAAGGTCGCCGGCTTCGGCGGCGCCGACTCGCACGCGCAGTCGCTGCTCACGTTGTCGAAGAAGGCGCACTTGAATTCCTTCTTCTTCCGCGGCCCCGGCAGCGCCATCATCTTCTTACACGGCGCCATATCCCCCACCTTACAGGGAATCTTCGGCACCTTGGTCGGGTCGAACAGGAAGAAGGACACGCGCCGGTTCTTCTCTTCTTCCTTCTCCGTATCGATTTTGGGATTGAACTCGCCGCAGCCCGTGAACTTCGGCTCCAGGAAACGCTCCTTGGCGATCTTCACGTCGTGCTTGCCGGTCATGTAGTCGGTGAACAGCAACTCGCGCGTGGGCTTGTCGTTGCTGCCCGAATCGGTTTGGCCCTTGGAAATCTGGAAATCCTTGATGGCCTGCTTGGTCGCGGGCGAATCCTTGCCGTCCACCGGGCCCTTGTAGAAACCGAGGTCGGTGAGGATCTCCTGTACCGCGATCAAGCCCCAGCTCTCCTGGTTGTAAAGCGACTCCCAGATGGCGCTATCGTTGGTGACGAAGGCGTAGGCGCTTTTGGCGCGGCGGTCGCTCAAATCCTTGTTGTATTGTTCGCTGCCCACCTTGTCGGTATGGCCGAAAACGAAGACCATGGCGTCCGGATGATCGTCGAAGGCTTTCTGAAGATCCTTGAGGGCGTCGACTACGCTGGGGCGGATGAAACTCTTATCGAAGGCGAAGGTGACGCCGGGAATGCAGACGCAGGCGCGGACTTCCCAGGTTTTGGCCGTGATCTTGTACTGGCCGGGCTTTAGGGAGATGCCTTGGGTGAGGGAAGCGAAGTATTCGACGAGTTTTTTGACTTCAGGCATTTATTTGTTAGCCTCGGGAACTCGCGGGATAAAGCCTTACCGGATTCGGCATGAAATCTACCACTGGACCGAATCGCTTGACGAATTGGCTATCCCAAAAATTCTTTGAATCTCCCTTTGGATTCGGATAAACGGCGTTCAGGTCATCCATGAAGGTCCGGAAATCACCGTTAAAGTTGAAGATAAAAATGGGATCCGCCATATTGAAAAGCCCCCAAGCATTCTGCTTCATAGTAGGGCCATCTGAATAAGCGATTGCACCTTCGCCATGAGCGGTGCGCTCCGCTCCCATCGGATGGGCAGCTTCGATGAGGACTGGGTCGAAGTCATCGAAAGGGTGCATGATGATACCAAAAGGTTTTTGGAACTCCAATTCAGCCGAAAGGGCATCCATGAATCCATCATATTCAGGCTTCAATAGCACTCCAGGAGTGAATCGGAAAATTTCCTTAAAAGTTCCTTCCTTTGGATTTGTCATGCGTCCGATTAGCCTTTCCCTGCCCCATGGGAAGCGAGTTTAACGAGAATCTTCAGCATTTCCAAAGGGCTTTCGATGCGATGCCATTTTTCGACATTCACGATCCTTCCATTCATTACGACTTTTCCCGCAACCTCTTGGAACCTGAAAATCCATTGGTTCGAATTGTTCACAACATTGATGAAGACGCGTCCTCCTTTGTCCATGGGGTAGGCCAATTGCAACCGGCCTACTGAGAATCCCTCTGAGTGGTAACGGCTAAAACCGGCGCCCGAATAAGTTCCCTTCCCGAGAAATTTTTGACCGGGCACTTTGAGGATTTTGTATGATGCGCCTAAGGAGACCAGCAGGTTCGCGAATGCAAATGCCCATCTCGCGGCCTCTTCGCCTTTATCCAGCCCGGACAACCTTCCCACTCCAGCAAACGCTTCTTCCAACGGATTGTACCCCTCCCCATGGTTCAATTTGAAAACCTGGGTCACCCCCTCGACCGCCATGGACGTCCCGAAGGCCACGAGCAATACCCCGCCAGCCGTCGTCGCGGGCTCGGGAATAATGATTCCGATCACGCCCACCACTACATCGGCGACTCCGAATACGGTCTTACCGGTCCCCTTGGTCAATCTCCAGGCGACATCCCAAAAATTCTCTTTGCCTTCGAATTCCTTTTCGATAATCCGCTTAAGGGTCTCAGCGGCCTCAGCATTGGTTCTTGTACTGAAAACTTCGCTTTCATTGATTCGGATCGTTTTCGCGGCATGGTCCACTTCCCAATCGCTTAAGTGGAAGTCCGCCTTTTCGATCCGGTAGCCTTGGCCTTCGCTTCCAAGCACATAGAGCACCTTGGCAAGCTCCTCGAATCCATACCGATCGGGATAAGCATCGATGAGTCCATCCAAGGACCAAGGATCCTGCTTGCGGATTTCCGGCAATTGCCATTCTTCGGCCTGGCTCAGTTCGGGATCTTGTTCCGAGTCTTCATCGACCGCGGAGCAGATGAGCTGGGAAGACCTCACCGTTTTCGAAAGCAGCGGTTCAAATTTTTCCTCGGAGACCGCCGTATGATCTGCCTCAGCCTCCCCCGCCGGATCCGCCACCAACTCCACCTCCACCCGCCCCGGCTTCGTCGCCGCCACCTTCACCAGGCCCTCCGCGTCCGAAGTCGCCTCCTGATGCGTTCCATCCGGCAGGGTCAGCTTCACCTTCTGATCGGCCCGGGGATTGCCCGCCGAATCGGTCACCTCGACCACCACGAAGTCCAGGAAATCGGCTTCCGGGCCCTTCGCCGTCGCGCCGTGGGCGCTGGCTTCGAAGAAGATCTTGGGCGGCGCGTATTTCTCTTCGGTGCGTCCGCGTTCGTCCTTGCTGGAGAATTCGTAGGTCTCCTTGGGATATTCGAAGCGCCACAGTAGGCTCAGCTTATTGCCCTGCACCTGGACGGGGATGGAGATGAGATCATGCGCGCCATGCTGGTCGCCGTGCTTTTCCCGGATGGTGATGCGGGCGTCGCTGCCGTCGGGGAGGTTTTCCGTCTTGGCTTCGATCTGGAGATCCATCCCGCGCTTGATGTCCTTCACGGCCGCGCCGGTCGCCTTGTCTTTCCAGGTCGGCTCGTACACGCGGATGGCCGGCTTCACCAACAGCTTCTGCCCGATGGCCTTGAGGTGATGGTCCGGCAGTTCGACTTCGAAAAAGATTCCGGGAGCATGGGCCGGGGTCAAGGCGATCTTTTTGCGGAAGGTATCCGCGTAGACGAAGCCTTCCACCGTTTCCAGGGTCTTGGCTTCCTTATCCTTGACGGTGACCTTGATCTTGGATCCGTGGGCCACGTACAAGGTCCGGACCTGCAATGCGGCGGTGCCGTTTACGAAGGCATGGGTATCCAACCAACCCGCTTCCAAGAGTAAGGATGCGAATTTGAAGGTCTCTTCCTTATCGCTATTTCCCTGGAACTCCGGCATGTCCCTCAAGATAACATCAGGGCTCTCCGATCCGGATAGCGGCGAAGCGGGTCTGTGAGCGGCGTCACCCAAGGGAAGGACCCACAGCGACGCCTACCGCGGCGATACCCAGCCGACCGGCGAAGAACGGGATGAATGGCTACCTTCTCCCCCATGGTAAATCCCATCCTTCCCCGCGCGGTGAGCGCCGCGTCCCTCTTCCTCGCCTGCACCCTCGGCTGCCAAGCCTCCGGTTCCGCCAAGGCCGCCGCCAAACCCGCTGCCGCGGCCGCGAGCGGCGCCCCTTCCCAGGAGTCTTCCATGGCCCCATCGAACACCGTGTCTCCCGATGTCCTCAAACGCTTTTGCGGCCAATCGCCCGGTCCCGCCCCGGTCATCGTAAAAGTCCTCAAGGATAGCGCCGGCCGTATCGGCGGGTACATGCATGCCATGCAAATTCCCGATTCGCCTATCTATTACCTGGATGCCCAGGGCCAGGATTACGCCATGTTCCATATCTTCGGTTCGGACCAGGAGAAGGCCAAGAACCAACCGCTGATCGACAAACTTCGCAAGGCCTTTCCCTTCGAAGAACCGCTGGCCTGCCCCTAGGGCGCCCAACGCGCCCGGGCCCATATTCCCGATTTGTTGATCGCCATCACGCCTAGCGCGTGCGCGGAGATATATTTTCCGGCGAACCCCTGAGGACACATGTACGGTTCGCCTTTCAAATCCAACGACCCCAAGGACCCCTTCAATAAGGCTTGGCCCAAGCCGGGCGGCCTAGGCAGCGGAAAGCCGGCGGGCAAGATGCCGAAGCCCGACCCGTCCGCCAATCCATCGGCGGAGCCCGATTCGCCCCCTCCCGTTGCCGAGGAGAAGCCGAAGGAGAAGCCCAAGGCCGTCCTCTCGAATCCCAAGTGGGCCCAGTTGGTTTTGGGGCCCAAGGGCGAAGCCCTTGGGAAGGACAAGGCGCTCTACAACGAAAAGGTCAAGATGACCGTGGACGCGACCCTGCCGGATGAGATCAAGTCCATCACCAAGGTGGAGTTCCAGGTCTTCGCCGTGCTTCCCGACGGCAAGAAAGAGGCGGTCGGCAAAGTCGACGGGCATATCAAGGACGGCAAGGCCGAGGCCGACGGCGAACTGTTGGTCCCGCAGGCCAAGAACGGGGACGGCAAGCCTCTCGATCAATGCAAGTACCAGTTCAAGGCCAAGCATCGGGATTCGGCGGAAGTGGAAAGCCCCGCCCTGGAGGCGCAGCAATTCGCCATCAAGGTGCGCTTCGAGAAGGATGAAGGCTGGGTGGGCGAGACCGTAAAGGTGCTGGCCGATACCGCGCTGGCCGACGACAAAGAGGTCAACGTCAAGCTCACCATTAGCCATCGGGTTTCGGCGGAGGCCAAGGTGAAGGCCAAGGGCGGTAAGCTGGAATATGCCTACACGCCTTGCCTGTGCGGCATCGAGGCCAAGGAAAACAAGGTGCCCGCCAACGTGCAGGTGCAGGCCGAGTTCAGCCTCGATAAGGAAAAGGCCGTGAGCGCCAAGAACTATAAGCTCAAGCCCGTCCCGGAAGCCGATTGGGACGATTTCTCGCACGATTATTCCTGGAACAATTACACCGTGCATTCCGCCTTCCGCCAGAAGTTCGACGGCTTCAAATGCAAGATCGAAGTGAAGGAAGAAGTGGTGAAGGCCTGGGGCGGATATTGGGTGAAGATGACGGCGGCCGGCATCACGGGGACGGCAGGGGGTTGCCCCTTCGCCGGCTATCGTTGGGGCCGCGTGCAAGGCGCGGGCATGGTGCCCAACCAATATCACGATGGGACGACTTGGAAAGCCTTTCCGACCGGGTTCGTGCCGGGCGGGGGCGATTACTCGGCGGTGGGATTCGTGAAGTCGGGGACGAAGTACAAGCAGGTCAACGGCACCGGGGAATGGCCAGAAGCCTTCACCGATTATGATTTCAGCACCTATAACGGCAAGCGGACCAAGTGGGCGGAAGACACGCATAAGCGTTTTACGGAGAAGTTCAAACTGCGGCCCAAATGCTGCCCCAAAGCCGCCGATAAAGAGGGCTGCGGTTATTCCGTGGAGCTGACCTTGGAGATGAAGAAAGTCGACGCGGCCGGAACACATTCCATTTCCCTGGTGCCGGGTTATGGCCGCTCGAACGCGGCCATCTTCTTCTACGATGAGACCCGCATCGCGGTGGCCGCGCATGAAACCGGCCACTTGGTGGGCCTGCCCGACGAATACGCGGGCGGCGCTACCGATACCACCCAGCCCAACGGGGACGGCCTGGCCGCCGGCCTCGACAACGATTCCCTGATGGGCGCGAACTTGACCAACGTGAAGAAGCGGCATTTCGTCAACTTCCTGGCGGTGGCCAAGAAGTTGTGGAAGGCCAAGACGGGCAAAGACCTGGATTTCATCGCCGCCAAGGCTTAGCCGGCTTACCGGCCGCGACGGCCCGCAACCGCCGGACCGCAAACTTTCACGAACGCCTCCCGGGAGAATCGATTGGACCCTAAAGGATTCGCCGCCGCCATCGGCCACGTGCTCACCTCCGACCGCCTGTTGCAGGACTTCCGGCTGGAATACGCCGTGGTGCAAGGGCCCCGTTACGGCTTGGCCTATGAATACGAGGAACGGCTGACCGTGGAGGGCAGCGGGCAGGCCCGCCTTTTCCGCCGGCGCAGCCCGGCCGACACCGAGGTGCTACCCCCCGGATCGTACGCGGGTGCGATTACGAAAGAAGAGTTGCTCGCTTTCCTGCGCCTGGCGCAGAACGCGCCCCTGCATGCGGTGCCCGCCCTGGTGCCTTCGCCGCAAGATCCTGTTTTCACCCTCACCATCCTGGCCAACCGCAAGCTTTTCGCCTTCCGTTGGAGCCCGCCCCAACCTCCGGTCCCTCCGGATCTGGAGCCCGTGCTCGACACGCTTTCCATCTGGTCGCGGCGGGCGTGCCCCAAGCCGCTCTGGTCGCTGTCCCTTAAGGCGCAATCGGTACAGGTCACCGGCGAGGGGCTGGAGGCCGTCTTGCGATTCGAGAATGCGGGAGAAGAACCCATTTATATGGTCCATCCCTCCAGTCCCGGTCCCGTCGACCTCAAGGGACTCTCCATCCGCCACGGGGTCTATCCGAAAGAGGTCCCGGGCGTCACGCCCTTGCCCATGCAGGTGACCGTGGACGAATTGGCCGTATCCATCCTGCCGGATATCGAATTGGTTCCGGTGGCCGCGGGCCGCCCTTTCGACTATACGCTGCGGGCGGAGGCGCCCTTTGGCGAAGGCGGGGGCCGGGTGGGGATCTTCGAGTACAGGACCTACGTGTTCCCGACCGGGGCAGTGGGGTTGCCGGTGTTTTCGGGCGCGGTGTTTTCGGCCGAGACGGCGTTATAAAAAGCAAAACCGGCTTTGGACGTTCGAAGCGCCGGGATTGTTTCAAAAATTTTCGGAGGGGCGGATCCCCGCCAAGGCCCGCCCCGCTTGAGGTCCAAGCGAACCGTTCTTCGAGAAATCCCCATGCCTTCGATGGCCAGGTTTAATAGTTTCTAAGGGGAGTAGCCGAACCGCAGCCCCCTTCGGAAACGGTTCCGGCGCATCGAAGTATTTCCCGCGGAGCGCGCCTTGATCGACAAAGACCGCGAAACTTTCCGGAGCAAGTTCGATTCGTTGCGTACCTGGTCGGGCGGAACGCAATTGCGATCCCTGGACGAGGCGCTTAAGAAATTCAAGCACGCCGGCGCGGGGCGCTCGTATAAACCGCTGGAAGACAGCGCCTCCGTTGAGGATCGGCTCCTGGACCCCGCCCCGGTCGCGGCCCCGCCGGAAGAGCCCGCCAAGAAGCCCGCCGTACGCCTGTTCAATCCGCTCTGGGGCGGAGCACGCGGAGTCTTCAACCAGAAGATGGATTTTTCCGTGGAAGGGGAATTGCCGCCGGAAAGCAGCCACCTGACCCGGGTGAGCTTCACGGTCCATGCCGTGCTTCCGAACGGGGAGCTGGAGCGCATCGCTGCCATGGACGGGCATCTCGAAGGCGGCAAAGCCAAGGCCGACACCACGCTCTGGACCCCGAATTACCGGGACGCCAAGGGCAAGAGCCTGGAAAATTGCAACTACGTTTTCCGGGCCAAGCACCGCGACAGCTCGGAACTCCAATCGGGTCCCTTGCCGGTGGGAGGGCCCAAGGACGTCGCCCATCGCACGCGCTTGATGGGAATGATCTTCGACGCCAATAAGAGCTTCCTGCTCCCCCAGGCCCTGCCGGGGGTCAAGAAAATCATCGCCAAGCACCAGGCTTATCCCCAGGCCCAGGTTCTCCTGGTCGGCCATTCCGGCGGCGACGAGGCTATGGCCGGATCGGAGATCGCCTTCGAGCGCGCCCAGATGCTGGCCGCCTATCTCAAGTCCATGCCCAGCCTATGGCTCAACCAATTCGGGCCCGACAAGAATCCGCGATCGCGCTGGGGCACCCGGGAAATGCAATTGATGCTGTCGGTCCTGCCGGCGGGAGGGAAACCCTATTACGCAGGCACCGCCGCAGGCATCACCGATGAAGAAACGACCGCCGCCCTCAAGGTTTTCCAAGCGGACCATGGCCTGGCCCCCGAAGGGAAAGGGGACTTCGCCACGCGTAAAGCCCTGGTCGAGGCCTATATGGATTTGAGAGGCACCACCCTGGCCGAGTCCGTAACGCCCATCGCCCACGGAGTGGAGGGCCATTGCAAGGATGCCGTCGGCGCCTCCGGAGTGGAAGCCGACGAACGGAGGCTGGATGCTTTCTTTTTCGAGAAGGAGATCGCTCCCCGTCCCTCGGCGACAACGTCCTCCTCGGGCAGCGCCTACCCGCAATGGCTTGAGAAGCTGGAGGACACGGACGATTTCGAGAACCACGGCATCCATGTGCAAATCATCGACGCGAAGAAGCAGCCGGTGCCGTTCGCGACCGTCTATCTGAAAGGTCCGTTCAGCGCCGATTCGAAAAGCGATGCGCATGGATTCGTTTCTTTCACCGGGCTCACCCCCGGCGAGTACACGCTGGCTTCGGAATTGGACGGATATAAGATCGGGATTTCGAAACTCAAGTATCCTACGGCCAAAACCGTGCCCGGGCATATCAAGACCGCAAACGGGAATTAGGAGGACGCATGGAGTTCAGGCCGGAATACGACTGGGAGGGGGAAGACAAGCCCGCCGCCATGGTGTTCCTGACGAACAAATTGCGGATACGCTTGACCGATCCCCGGAAACGCCCCATCCCGAACGGTAAATGCCGGGTCGCCACCGATCAGGCGACGATCTACGCCTGCGACGCCGATGGGATCGTGGAAATCCCTTTACGCGATCGGGGCCAAACCAGCCTCGACCTGGAGTGGGGATCCGACGATACCGCCACCCCGGACGGCGGGAATCCTTTCCCTTGGAGCAATACTTTCTCGTTCCCGATCCGCTCCGCGGAGGATGATGTCTGCGCCAAACGGCTGTACCATCTCGGTTTCCTGGGGGACGCCCTCCCGGATCAAGTGCGTGCGTACCAGAACTATTTTGGTTTGCCAGCGACGGGACTGCTTGGCGATATCCGCGATAAGCTGGTCGATTGGCATGACGGCGGGGAGATGCCCGGCCTCGCGGGCCCTGCCGCTTCGACCGCGGTCGGGGCCGCCACGGGTCCGTTGACCGTAGCCAACACTCCCCAGGCGATCAAGGACTACCTGGCGCGCGAAGCGAAATTCAACGTTCTCGATATGCTGGAATCCCTACCGGCCCGGTTGCTTATTTTCGGCGAAACGCACTATACCCAAGATCCGTTCAAGGCATTCCTTTTCAGCGAGCTGGTTTACCGCGCCCGCACCAAGCGCCCTGCGGAGACCCGCTTCCATGCCAGCGAGCGGATCCCCAATACGGACGCATCCCGCGCGCAAATCAGCGGCGTCATCGCAGCGTCGGGCCCGCAGCAAATCGAGGACGGCGCCGCACGGCTCGATGAACAATTGCGACGGTTCCTGCCCGTGCTCGCGGGGGCGAATGATTTCCCGGGCCGCAGGTACGGGTTCCTGCCCTGCGATCAACCGGACCTGAAAGGCGAGAATGAGCGGAACCAGATGCTCTTCGAATCCTTCAACGATGCCGCCCGGAAATGCCCCGATGTCCCTCCGGATTCCATTGCTCCTTCCCTCAGCCGCGGCAATTACCTTCTCGGCGCGTACCACGCCGCCCGTCGTTCCAGGACCGGCTCCGCGGTCGCGACCGCCTGCGGGCGCTTCGTGGCCGCGGGTTGGCCCGTGCACGCCATCCGCCTGACCGTGCCTCATGACAGCGGACAATTTCCCGACGAAAAGCAGGACTTCCAATTGATAGAAGGCGCGGATACCGAGGTCATCATGGGTCTTCCCATCTTCGAGGAGATCTCGAACGGCCGCTCCTTTTTCGCGGATCTTTCCAAGCCGGACAGCCCGTTTTCCCGCCTCGCGGAAGCGGGGTTTCGCAATGGCGCCGTCCCTTTCAACCAAATGTTCGACGCGATCCTGCATCTGGGCCCGATCGCGAAATTGTGATCCGGAAGGAACCCTGAACCATGACGAGCGGCGCCGCGCAATCTTTGGTCGACAGGCTTTACGCGGCCTTCAATGACCCGGGAATCCTAGGGCTTGGCGGGACGGATGAGGATGCGGTAATGCAGGCCCTCTCCGAAGCCAAGGCGAAGAACCTGATGCATGAGGTCGATGCGCTCTATAACTCCAGGTACGCGGAAAAGGAACTGAACCTCAAGGATGAATTGGATGACGAGCTTTCCGGCGAGGACTTCGATAAGGCCATGCGTCTATACAACGATGGCATGGCCGCCCCGCAGGAAGCGACCGCATCCGGCCGGAAGGTTGCTGTCCACGGCACTATGGCTCCGCGGGCTTCCGTCGATGTCAGGACCTTTTTCGACAATATCATCATCGATTGGGAGAATAGCGAACACAAGCTCAATGGAGATCAAGAGCGGACCGATATTAGCAAGGAATCCTGGGAGAATGCGGTCTGGGATGTGCTGGATTTCCTTTACAACAAGAGTCCCTTTGAAACTGCCCGGGCCATCCTCGATGCCATCAAGAACAGCGGGAAGAAGCTGACCATCTTCGTGGAAGAATTCGCCTTCGTCAACCCCAATTCCCATGCCTTCCCGACCGACCCGGCGACCGCGACGCGAAATGGGGGGACGCCGGAAGGGGAAACGCCGGGCACGGGCGGAGGCGCGGGCGGAGGCAGCGATTCGGTCATCCGCTTTACGCCCCAGGATTGGGAAGTCGAATCGAGTTCGGCGTCGATCAAGGCCCGCGATGAAACCCTCTTGCATGAGCTGTTCCATGCCATGCGGCAGATGCGAGGCCTCGAGGACGAAGTCACTATCACCGCCCCCTTCGATACCATGAACCGGGGCGAAGGCACCGATACCGAATTGATAGTTAACGGTTCTTCCCTCAACGGAGAGGCTCCGGAAAAGGAGAATCCGCATCGCGAGCATTATGGCACCCAGGAGGAGTTCTTCTCGGTGGTTTTGACCAACATCCACCGCTCGGAGAAGGGGCGCGCCGGCGTGAAGCGCGACCATGTAGGCGATACCATGCTGGTCCCTCCCATGAGCAACGCGGCGAACTTCGCATCGACATGGAAGCCCCAGTTGCATTACCTGTGCGAAGACATGCCGGATGTCTGCCGCCGCGTCGCCGGGGCCCTCGGCAACTTCAATCCGATTTTCGAGCTGTATCGGCTGGAGGGCCGCTACCCTGCCGGCGCGGCGAGGAACGCGCCAACGGCTTCATGATCATCCACGACTTGGCCGGGCACGGCGCCGGCGGGAAATAGGGGGCGATATGGGATTCGGATTAAGCGGAAGCGTTAGCGTCCCGAAATTGGAAGTACCGAAGGTTCCCGAAGCGCCCAAAGCGCCCGACGTCAAGAGCGCCGCCAGCGGGGCCATCGGTAGCGCGCTGGGCGGGGCAGCTAAAGCATTTTCCCTGGCCGGCGTGGCCGGAGCGTTGGTCGAAGCGGCCGTTTCGTTCAAAGGGGCCGTGGTGGATTTCGCGATGGAACCCCACTTGGTGCTCGACGCGAACGCGAGCTTTGGCGATACGAAGTTCGAGAAGGGTCCGATCTGGATACGCGTGGATCTCGCGCCCGCGCAGGCCAAGGAGAACGCCGAGACGCTGCACCTCCGTTCGGATGACGGCGCTTTCGACGGGAAGAAGAAGATCAACGCGTTCACGGATGCGGCCGACAAGACTGTCGACATCCTTTTCGAGGATGCACCGATGGACCAGACATATTCGCTCGACGTGATCGACGAACAGGGAGCGGCTCACCAGATGTTCGCGGGGATCCCGTATGGCGATCTTCGCAAGACCAAGAACCGGTTCTGAACTGGGTTGGCGCGAACGCTGTCGGGGCCAAACGCTACTTACGCAGCTTCGCCTGGATATATTCGTCCAGCGCGTCGGAATGCATCAGCCCGGCCAGCCGCTCCATCATCGGGATCGAATAGTCCGGCTTAGCCTGCTTCACGTTCTCGTAATACCGTATCATGCAGGTTACCCCAGCCTTCGCCTGCCCGAATTCCGTCGCTTTCCCGAAATCCGGTTCGGTCGCATCTTCCGCGAAACCCACCCGCATCATGCTGGCGATGCGGCCCGCCACCGGATCCTTAGGCAGGTTCTGGATTTCCTTTTCGAAGACCTTGGCGGTGCCCAGGGTAACGTAGGGAACGTCATGGCCCCAAGTGAGGACCGTTTTCAGGCTGTCGCCCCAGGTTTCCGCATCGGGATTGGATTCCAACCATAAAGCTTGGCGGTGGACCATCGGGGCCGCCTTACGGAAATCCTTTTCGGACTTCCATTCCGGATGATCCTTGGCGAGGGCGGGCGCGAGGGCGATCAGAAGTGCAACTACGGGAGCCGTGGGGAGGGCGAAATAGGTTCGCATATGCCACCCAATGTAAGTACCCGCCTGGTCCCCGTCAGCTACCGGAAGGAACCGGTCTTCAGGAATTTCACCGTATATCCGATGGCTTCCGCGTTGCGCATCAGGAACGGATGCGAGACCGGAATTTGGATATGCTCCTTCATGCCCGCCAACTTGGTATTCTCCACGGAAACCTTGCCGTCGTTCGGGTTGGGGAGGAACAGGGAAAGAAACGGGTTGATGGAACGGGTTCCGGCGATGATTCCGACTTCGAAATCCGCGGGGCCGAGGCGGGCCGGAATGCCGGCGTTCGACGTTCCCAACTGCATTCCCGCCGGCCCGTTATACCGGCGGAAGCCCGGCGCGCCGCCTAGCTTGTCGACAACTTGGCTGCCCTGATTGGGAGGCCCTAGCATGACGACCCGGTGCAGCTTGGGGAGCCGACGGTGCTTCAAATATTGCCGGACCAGGATGCCGCCCAGCGAGTGGGTGACGAAATGGATCTTCTCGCATTCCGATAACCGCGGGGATTGGGCGCATTGCGCGAGGGCCAAGGGTAAGAACCGATCCGCAAGTTCTTCGATCGGGTACTCCCGTGACGGATAGTCGTAATTGACGACCTGGAAGCCTTCCCGCTCCAGGCGGGCCTGCATGGCCGTCATGGATTTGTTCGTGCGGGCCAGGCCGTGGAGCAGTACGACGCATTCCATAACTCGGGTATTGGACGTTCCGGCCCAGGGATTCGGATATCGCCGGAGGCTGCGGTAGACCAGCTCCTTAGACGCGCGTCTTGGGGGCGGAAGCGGCCCGCTTCGGCTGGGTTTTCTTCGCGTCCGGAATCTTCGCGTTCGGAGCCTTCGCTTCCGGCATCTTTACTTCGGGAGCCTTCGCTTCCGCCTTCTTCGCTTCCGGCGGGAAACCGTACTTCTCCCGGTTCCGATCGATCAGGATCATGGCGATGATCTTCGGCACGTACTCCCGCGTCTCGGGGGACATGTATCCCATGCGGTAGATGTACCAGAAATCGCGGTCGTTAACGGGGTCCTCGATCCGGCGCAAGGTCTTGCGCATCTTGGTGGCGCCCGCGTTATAGGCGGCCATGGCCAAGGGGGCGTCCCCGAAATCGGAATATAGGGAATGCAGGTAATCGGCCGCAGCGCGCGTGGCGACCCGCGGCCGGGTCCGTTCGTCGAGGGCGGCCGGCGCCGCTTTCCAATCCTCCGGCACCTTCAGGTCGAATTCGCGGGCGGTTTCCGGCACCAACTGCCAAAGGCCCCGCGCATCGTTGTCGCTTTGGGCGGCGGAATCCAAAAGGCTTTCCTGCATGGCGATGTAAAGGAAGTCGTAGGGCAGATTCCTTTTCTTCAGCTCCTGGCGGATGAGCGCCTCGTAGCGGGGCTTGCGCGCGAAGCAGCGCGCGAGGGTGGCGCGGTTGCCGGGCGCGATGAAGTAGTCGATCTGCCCTTGCACCGTCTTGATAAAGCTCTCGGGTACGATGAATGCCTTCTTGCCCAGCTCCTCCAGCACTTGATGCACTTCCGCTCCCAGCGGATCGTGATAGGTGGACGCGCGATCGGGGAGATTCAGTTTCTCGCGCAGTTGGAAAAGTTGTTTTTCCGCCGAAAGCAATTGATGCACGGCCCGCGCGCGTTCCGGCGAATCCTCGCCCGCGGCGGCCGGCGCATCCAATCCCTTTTCCAATTCATGGATCTGGGAAAGCAAATCCCCTTGCCGCCGGATCTTCTGCCGGTAGCTGAAATTCTGCCAGCCCAGCACGGATATCCCGACCATGGCAATCCCGCCGAAGGCGCCTCCGAACCACAGGATGCGCCGGCGCGAACGCGCGAAACGCGAGCCGATGCCTCCCAGCCAATCGGCCACGCGCTCAGGCATCACGCCCCCTTGCAGCAGCCGCGCCAATCGTTCGGGATCGCGCAGGAGGCCCTGCATCACCTCCTGCGGGCTGTTGCTGCTGCGCAATCGCTTGGCCATCTCCAGGATGAGGCTGCGATTCCCGTCGCGGCGGGACTTGCGGGCGAAAAGGCCGAGCTCGGGAGCCATCATGGTGGTGGTTTCGCGTCCCTTGACCAGCAGGGTTTCCGATCCGGGGCGCTCCTCGGGGAAATCCATCACCTCCACGCGCATGGCCGGCCCGTCGCGGCCCAGCATAATGATCTCGCCCCCCAGCAATTCCCGTTCGGTCACCTTGGTTTTGCCCACGAAGGTGCCGTTGGTGCTGTCCAAATCCCGCAGCCACAAGGAATCGCCCTTGAGGGCCACCAGGGCATGCCGGGCCGAAACGATGCCATACTCCTCGCCGATGAAAGCCAGGTCGTTGCCATGGCTGCGGCCCAAGGTCACGGACGAGAACACCTCGACCTTGCGATCGATCGGGGCGCCGTCGAGTACGGTGAGGAAAAACCGTTTCAGGAAGCCTCCCTTCGGACTTCCTATCATACTCCGGGACCCCGTCCCGGGCAATCGCCGGTTCGCCCCGATTCCGGAATGTTTGGGCGTCGATTTCACGCGGATTCGGGGAGCCACTCCCACTATTCCCAAACGGCCAGGAGCGCGCCGGTCTTGACTTTTCCGGACCGGCCGGGACGCATCCCATCCGGGCGTGGATCATTCCGAAAGGACGATGTTGCGTTTCTTCGGTTGCGGATTGTCGAGGAGGATGAAGAGCAGGCCCGCCGCGCCGGCGGTGACGGCGGCTCCGCCAGCCACCCAATACAAGGTGCGATCGTTGCTTGGCTTGCTGCGCGTGGCGGCGGGGACGGGCGCAGGCAGCGAATCCTTATGGGCCGCGGCCTGGGGCGCGGGAACGGTGTCGACCGAGGCGGCCGCCATCTTGCCGTGCTTGTTCTCGTACTCTTCCTGCACGTTGCGGAAGATGAGGTAGATCATGTCGCTGGCGTACATGTCGAGGATGCGGGCGGTGGGCTCGATGGAGATGAGCTGCAACATATAGTAGCGGCCCTTCTCGCGCGTGGCGGGGGTGGCCGCGTACATTACGCCCATATGCTTGAAAGCGAAAACGCTGTCGGCATGGCTTATGGGCTTGCGGCCCTTCAAAGCCGTCTCCAGCAGGCGGATGGCCTGATCGAAATCGCCATCCAGGTAGAGGCCATGGACGCGAGCGGTATCGATCACGGGTTTGGCGGCCTTGGCGGACCCGGTCCGCGGCGAGGCTTTGGCGGATCCTGCCGGAGCCGGTTTGGAAGTATCGGAAGCCGAAGCCGCGGCCTTTACGCCGGCTTTAGGGGCGGGGCCGGCGCCGGGGCCGACGAATTCTTCCGGAGACTTGGCGGCGCAATGAAGGGCGAACGCCATCAACAAGACTGGGAGAAGGCATCGGATTGGGGACATGGCCGAGAAGGTAATCCGAATTGCCTTACGGCACCACATACGTCTTATCCGTATTCTTCGGGGTGGCGCTGAAAACGAAGTAAGCGGCGATGCCTAAGGCCACCACGGCCGTGCCGCCAACCACGAGATAGGTGGTCTTATGGCTACCGCCTTCCTCCCGTCTCCCGGGGGACGCCGGGCCGGCCTCGACAGGACCCGAGGCGGCATCGCGCCCTTCCCGCGTCGGCGATTTCGCGGGTACGCTCACCCTCGCCGTATCCACGCCGAAGGATTGCTGGCGCGCCATGAATTCCTCCCGCACCTTTTCGAAGATGCGATCGATCTCGTCGCTCACGTACATATCCACCAGCTTGGCCGAGGGCAGCAGGGCGAGCAGCCGGTACATGTAGTACTTGCCCTTTTCCCGCGTCTCGGGGTTGGCCGTGTACACCACGGCCAAATGCTTGGCGATGAACACGCTGTCCTCGAAGCTATAGGTCTTATGGGTGGCCATGAACCCTTCCAGGGTGGCGGTCACCTTCTCGAAATTCCCGTCGTTATAATCGGAGTGGATCTTTTTCTGATCCAGTCCGGCGGGATGGGAGGCGGGGGCGGAAGGCGCGGCGAATACGGCGGCCCCTGAAAGCAGTAGGAAGAGAATAATCCCGGCAAGGCTCGGCTTCATGTAAGGCCTCGAGTTGAAATGGCGTAGGTAAAGTTAATTATCCGGGGGCCCCTTCCGTTTTGACGAAATGGGGCAAATAATCGTGTCAGAAAATCAGATTACTCCCAAGCGTTGGGAGAACGCGCCTGATTGGTGTCCGGAACCGCCGGCCCCAGCAGCATTTTCGAAAGCGTCGCCGCGTCGACGGCCGGGCGCCGGGGTACGGTCATGGGGGCGGGCAGCCGGCGGGGCCCGGTTTCATCGGCGGCCAGGGGAAAATCCTCCGGGCGGCCATGCTGTTCGCGAGGCGCCAGCAAGGGCATCAGGTCGGGGGCCATCAGCCGCAAGATGCTGACCGGAAGGGCGCTCGTGAACCCGTACTTGTCCGCCTGCTGCCCGTGCACGTGGGCGGTGAGGGTGCCGAAGAAACGATCGCCCAGGAAGAAGACGAAGGTGGCCGTGCGGTTCACCGCCCTGGATTCGATGAGCTGCCCGCCCTTGCCGAAGGTCTCGAAGCGGTCATCGCCCGTGCCGGTCTTGCCGCCCAGCGGGAGATAGCCTCCGCCCGGAAGCGGGAAGGCCTTGTAGCCGCGCGCGGCCGTGCCCTTTTCGACGATGTCCAAGAGGCAAGGCATGAGGGTTCGGCAAATCTCGGGAGCCAGCAAGCGTTTGGGCGCGGCGTCGGCGCGGGAGAAGATGGTTTCGTAAGGCGTGCCTTCCGCGAAACGGAGCCGATCGATCAGTTCGGAAGGATACTTCACGCCGTCGTTGAGGATGATGCCGACCAGTTCGGCCAGGGAGTTGGGGCGGTCGGCCGAGCTGCCGATGGCCGTGGCGTAAGAAGGCACCAAGGATCCGAAGGGGTAACCCAGGCGTTGCCAGGCGCGGTGGATTTCCAGGAAGGCTTCCACTTCCATGATGCTGCGGATGCGGAAGTCCTGGGCCTGCTTGTGGCGGGTCTTAAACAGCCACTGGTAGGTTTCCTGGATCTGATCGCGGCTGGCTTCCTTGACTTGGCTCCAAGCGGCGCCAGGGTGGGTGCGCAGGTAGCCGACCAACCAGAGTTCCAGGGGATGCACGCCGGCCACGTAGCCGAGATCGGCCAGATTGAGATTCTCATCCTGGTGCTGCCTATACAGCTGGGATAGGGACTTCTGGGGATAGAGGGAATCGCCCAGTTGCCCGCGCATGAAGTCCGCGAAGGCGGCGGTGTCCGCCTTGGGATCGAGATACAAATAGGCCGCCGACAAACGCCGCGGCACAGGGCGGAAGCCATGGAAGAACGCATCGGTGACTTGGGCGGGATCGAGGCCGCGGTACTTGCGATAGAAACGCCCGAGGAACACTTGGCCTTCCTGTTCGGCGAACTTGGCCAAATAGGACTGGCGCTGCTCGGTGGAATTGGAATCCAGCAAGGTCGCGCGCGAGATGGGAAGCTGCGCCTGATAATACTGGACGATCTCCCGCATCAGCCGGATGAAGACCAGGTTGACGGAATGGCGGAAGGCCGTCTTGATGGACTGGATGCCACCCTCGTTGGCCTCGAAGTTGACGAAAGAGTGGACGCCCCCGCCGGTGAAGAACTTTTCGTTGGTGGCTCCCGAGAATTTGCGTTCCAGCGAAGCGTCGAGCATGGCCATCAGGCCTTCGTCCGACTTGGGCGTGAGGGCTTTGGCGCCTGGAGCTTTCGCTTTGGCGCTGTCGGGCTTGGGAGTAATCCCGGCCGCCTCGTCGGCCAGGTAACCGGCAGCCCAGCGCGTGAGCGGATCGGGCCCGGCAGCCTCCAAGTCCTTCAGGGTCTTGGGGTCCTTGCCCAGCAGGCTT
>Ga0265324_10000087_pt1 | contig 71707 bp, 55 predicted proteins | sample 41419metaG_FD_198634 | JGI IMG/M metagenome (GOLD analysis project Ga0265324, IMG submission 198634) | Rhizosphere microbial communities from Carex aquatilis grown in University of Washington, Seatle, WA, United States - 4-14-19 metaG | ecosystem: Host-associated > Plants > Roots > Rhizosphere...
CGGCTTCTACAACCTCCATCGCCGCCACTCGGCGCTCAACTACAACAGCCCGATCGAATTCGAGCTGATACACTCAGTGAAGAAAGCAGCGTAGCGAAACCGTCCACCAAATCGGGTCAACCCCAGCCAGCCCGCGGCAGGTGGCAGTAGTGGAAGCACCGAAGGAAGCGGCGGAAGCGAGGGAAGCGGTGGAATCGCAAGCTTGGGCGGCAGTACCGGACAAGCCAGCAGCGGACAAGACGGCTCAGCCAGCAACGGTGGCGCGGTGGGCTCGGATGCGACCAGCGCGGCGGGTGGCACGGTTGCTTTCGGAGGCATTGGCTCGGGTGGAAGCACGGGCTCGGGTGGAAACACGGGATCGGGTGGGGCGCCCGCCATCACCAAGCCTTGCGACATCTATCAGGCCAGCAATACGCCCTGTGTGGCAGCCCACAGCACGGTTCGCGCTCTGTACGGGGCTTACAGTGGATCTCTCTACCAGGTCCGCAAGGCCGACGGCACGACCAAGGACATCCCCGTCGATGGGCCGGGTGGCTTCGTTGACCTATCCGTGCAAGACGCGTTCTGCTCAGGCACGACCTGCAACATCTCCATCCTTTACGACCAGTCGCCGAATCACAACGATCTCACGAAATCGCCGATAGTGATGTGGCTCCCGAATGGCGGCAGCGAAGCGAACGCCGCCGAGGCAGGAATCACCGTGAGCGGTCATCGTGCCCATGGTATCTACGTCAACAACCCGTCGGCGAACGTCGCCTACCGAAACAACACCGCCAAGGGACTTGCCACCGGCGACGAACCAGAGGCTATGTACATGGTGCTCGACGGAAAGAGGTACAGCACGATCTGCTGCTTCGACTACGGCAATTCATCGACGTCCGGTCTCGACGATGGCGTTGGCACCATAGAAGCCCTCAGCTGGGGTGCCGAGACGAACTTTCAGCGGGGAGGAGCCGGCAGGGGCCCATGGGTCGCGGCGGATCTCGAAAATGGCATGTTCGAGTGTGACGACCCGCAGGTCGTCTGTACAACCAATACCTCCATCACTGCCTGGGCCTTTGTGACGGGCATGCTCAAGGGCCCTTCCGGAAACCGTTTCGTGCTCAAGGCCGGCGATGCTCAGTCCGGCGCACTCGAGACCAAGTGGGACGGAGCACGTCCGAAGGGCTATACCCCTATGAAGAAGGAAGGCGGAATCATCCTGGGAACTAGCGGTGACGGCAGTAACTACGGCGTGGGCACCTTCTTCGAAGGATGCATCACCTTCGGCTTGCCGTCGAACGCGGCCGACGACGCGATTCAGGCCAACGTCGTCGCCGCCAGCTACGGTCGCTGAGAGTGTGGCAGGAGGATCCGTCGGGGCGAAATCTCCAGGTCAAGACCAACACAAGACTTGCGGTCCGGGCGGTACTGGGTAATGTCGGTCGCCAAAACCATGCGCTCCCTTAACTTGACCGTCCTTGGCTGCTCGTACGCCTTGCTCTTGGTGCTGTCCCCCGGTTGCATGGCCAACCGAGCTGCTCAGCGGGGCTATGCACTCTACGCAGGCGCCTTGCCGCCTGACAAGGTCGCACGACTCCAGGTCGTGGCGCCTGGAGGCGCCGTACCGGGCAGCGGCGCCACCTCGTTCATCAAGACCGTCGATGGCCGTGATGTCTCCACCCTCGATAGCCTTTTCGAGCTCTTGCCCGGATGCCATCTGGTTTCCACGGAAAGGAGCTTGCTGGTCGGGAACGAAAACGTCACCGTTCGCGCCGACCTCGGCACGCGCGTCTTTCCGTTTCGGATGAAGGCCGGCTACGAGTACGCCGTGGTCGTCGAGTTCGGCAGTTTCGTCGGAAGCACCGCGCGCGTGTCGATCTCCGCCGTCGAACGGGATCCGGCCGGCAAACAGACCGAGACAGTTGCCCCGGCCACCAGTCTCAACGACCTGAGCGCCTGCAAAGCCTGGCACCCGACGCCTCAGTGAGTGCTCTTACAGAGTTGCGGCCGTGCTGAAATAGGAACCGCACACATCGTGCTATCCTTGAGGCCTCGTCGCGGAGCGCCCTACGGAATCCACGAGCCGGTCGTCTTGCAGCTGGCATTGCAGCTGTTGCCGCCGTCGCACTGCTCGCCGAACTTGCTTTGGATGCGACCGTCACCGCAATAAGGCGCCCAGGTGCAGACCGAGGTGCAGATACCCGGACCGTAGGCCGCGGCAAGCGCGATATTGGCGGTGCCGAAGTCACATTGCTCGGCGCCGTTCTTGATGCCGTCGCCACAGTAGAAGGCGAGCGTGCAATCGGGATTGCAGGTGCCGTAGCTGCCGTCGTTCACGCCGTTGTCGCATTGTTCGCCCGCATCCTTGATCCCGTTTCCGCACTTGAGCTTGCAGTGGGTATCGCAGGTGCTTTGGGCGGTGCCATTGGCGGCCCCGGTATCGCATTGTTCTGGAGGTACCACGACGCCGTCTCCACAGGACGGCAAGGGAACGAAGCCTTTGCAATCCGTGGTGCACGAGCCCGGCAAGCCGCTGTTGACGCCGTCGTCGCAGACTTCCCCGAATGGGACCTCGACTTGCTTGTCGCCGCAATAGGGGGCCGGCGTGCACTGGTTCGTGCATTGGCCCGCGCCGTAGGCGGTGGCGCTGTTCTTGGCGCCAAGATCGCATAGCTCGGTGCCGTTGACTTTGCCATCGCCGCAGTATGGAGCCAAGAGACAGCCGGGCGCGCAGGTCCCGTAGGTTCCGTCGTTCTTGCCGTCGTCGCACTGTTCGGCACCGGTTTGGATTCCATCGCCACAGTACGGGCCGAGTGTGCAATTCGCGTTGCATTTGCCGTAGCCACCGGTGTTGTTGGCGGTGCCGTTGTCGCATGCTTCGCCCGGGTCGATGGTTCCGTTCCCGCACTTGAGCGTGCAGGTTGCCGTGCAGGCGCTGCCGCTCGTGCCATTCTTGACGCCGTCGTCGCATTGTTCTGTGCCGTTGACAGTGCCATCGCCACAACGCGGGCCTAGTGTGCAGGCGGCTGTGCAATGTCCATAGCCCGAACCGTTGGCGGCGCCCTCGTCGCACTGTTCGCCGCTCGACACCACGCTGTCGCCACAATACGGCGCCCACTTGCAGTTGGGGCCGCATTTCTTGGACGTGCCGCCATAGATGGTCTGGTTCACACCGTCGTCGCATTGTTCTTGGGCGCTCTGCACGATCTGGTCGCCGCAGCGAGGCGGCAAGGTGCAGTCCGCATTGCAGGTGCCGTAGGCGCCAGTATTCTTCGCGCTGCCGAGGTCGCACGCCTCACCGCGTGTGACGATGCCGTCGCCGCAGATGCTGTGGCACGTGCTCTTGGGCGCATTGAAACCGCTCAAGGTCAGCTTGTAGTTGGATCCGGTGACGTGACGTTCGGCCTGGAACACGATGATTTCGTAGATGTTGCCAGCGACCATGTTGTAGCCGTTGGCGATGGTCGTGCAATCCGCGGGAGCTGGGGTGTCACAGACGACCTGACCAGCACAGGACGGAGGCGTGTCGTCGACGCAGACTTGGGTGTTGGCGCCATTCAACGTGACAATACCGCGCAACTCGTTGTGGATACCGCCGAGATCGACGGAGAGCTGCCCGTTCACGAAGACCCAGACGTCGTCGTCGCCGCGGAACTCGAGCTTTTCGCCGCCGCTGTATTGGAACCAGTAGTGCGCTTCACTCGTGAAGTTGTAGTTGTGGACAGTCGACGGGTTGTTTGCTGGGTAGTTGATATTTCCGAAGCCGAGCCCGTCCAAGGGGAAGAAAGCGGAGCTGTAGTATTGGTACGTGCCAGTGCTTATCTGATTGAGGGTGAGCGTGCTTTGGACGGTGATACGTAGGACGGAGGGGTTCGCGGCATCCGTTGCAACGTTTCCGGTGGCATTGGGGTCATCGGTGTACCACTGCGCGAAACTTTGCGCCGCTTGGGTCGCGGTAAGAGAGGCGGCATTGCTGGCTGACTTGGTCCGATAGCTAGCACCGGTTGCATCGGACATTTGTGTTCCACCGGTATTCATCGCGGGGCCGTCCATGGTCCACGGCCGGGCCAGCGATGTTCCGCCGTTGTTGTGACCGACGTACGAGGGATTGTACACAGGCTTGCCGTTGACGCCGATAGCGCTAGCGGCAATGCCGTCCTGGCGACGATCGTAGACTGGATCGACCTCGAACTGTGGATGGTGCCAATTGAAATCGCGATAGAGGATCGGAATAGTGAGCTGAGCCCCGAGAGCTGGCGCCGTGGCATCGCACGCGAAGCCGGGTTCGATCTTGCAGGTAGAAGAGCAGCCATCGCCGTTCTGCAAGTTGCCGTCGTCGCACTGTTCGTCCGGCATCTTGATGCCATCGCCGCAGACCGAGAAGCATTGGTAGGCTTGGCTGGTGTCGTTGTTGGGATAGCCGCACTTCGGTTCATTGGTACAGGTCGGCGTGCATCCATCGAACGGCCTGAGGTTACCGTCGTCGCATTGCTCGGTGCCTTCCTTGTGCCCGTCGCCGCAAACCGTCTGATAGCACTGGGTGGACGGCGCACTTAGATGCCAGGCATCCGGTCCACACGCGTAGCCGGGCTCCAATTGGCAGGTCGAGCTACAGCCGTTGCCGGAGATCGTGTCGCCGTCGTCGCACTGCTCGGTGCCCGCGAGGATTCCATCGCCACAGGCCTTGGCCACGCAGCCAGCGCCGACCACCGGACACGTCCATCCGGGCTCCAATTGGCAGGTCGAGCTGCACCCGTCGCCGGACGCCGTGTCGCCGTCGTCGCACTGTTCAGCGCCACTGATTTGACTGTCGCCGCACTTGACTGTGGACACGCAACGCTGGCCTGCGGTGGGACAGACGTAGTTCGGCTCGATCGTGCACTGGGGGCTGCAGCCGTCGCCGCCCTGGGTATTGCCGTCGTCGCATTGTTCGCTGATGTCGAGGCTCACGATGCTGTCGCCGCAGAATTCGATGCGCTTGCAGGCTTGTCCCGCAGCCGGGCAGGTCCAACCAGCTTCGGGCTTGCAGGTCGACGAGCATCCATCGCCCGAGTTGGTGTTGCCGTCGTCGCAGCCTTCGCCGGTGCCGATGATGCCGTTGCCGCAGACATTGGCAGGCGCCTTGGTACAAGGACCGCCGGTGTTGTTGGCGGCTTTGGGGCAGGTGTAGCCCGGCTCGACCGTCGTACAGTCTGCCGAGCAGCCATCGCCTGGGCTCGTGTTGCCGTCGTCGCATGCCTCACCGGGATCCACCTTGCCGTTGCCACAGACCCAGGTCTTGATGCACTTGGCACCGGCCGTGGGGCAACTGTAACCCGGTTCCAGAGCGCAAATGCCCGAGCATCCGTCGCCTGGCGTCGCGTTGCCATCGTCGCATTGTTCGCCGCGCGCTGTTTGCACGACACCATCGCCGCAGTAGGCGACGGCCACGCAAGGTTTGTTCGGCGTGGGGCACGTCCAGTGCGCCTCCAGTTGGCAGGTGGCGCTGCAACCGTCGCCCGAAAGCGTGTTGCCGTCATCGCATTGCTCACCGGATTCCACGGCTCCATTGCCACACACGCTTGGGCTGACGCTCGGTACGCACGGCTGACCTGGCAGCTCGCAGGACCATCCCGACTCGACCGTGCAGATGCCTGAACAGCCGTCACCGGACTTATCGTTTCCGTCGTCGCACGCCTCGCTGCCCTCAACCAGTCCGTCGCCGCATATCTGAATGACCACGGCGACGCAAAGTTGGCCCGGCGTCGGGCACACAAAGCCCGGCTCGATGGTACACACGCCGGAGCAACCATCGCCAGGGATCGGATTTCCATCGTCGCAGGCCTCACCGGGTTGAAGGATACCGTCGCCGCAAATCGGTACCTGCGGAACGTCTTCATTGACCCCGGCCGTATCGTAGGGCGCCGCTGAATCGACGGGCGTCGACGGGGCCGTCCCGCCGTCCAAGTCGATCGTGATCGGGCTAACGTCAGGATTTGGGTTGACGAGAGCGTCCGTGTTCTTGCCGACCACGCCGTTGTCCTGGCATCCCGACAAGAAAGCGACGCAGGCAAAGAAGAAAGCAAGCGGCAGAACGCAGACAGGAGACGGCTTCGCGTGAGAGCTGATTGTCATGGTGCTTTTCCGGTGGACAAAACGTTAAGGAACGTATGGAGGCTCGACCATTGTCCTATCAAAGTGGCCGGAGGCCAGAATTCTGATGTCCAATTCAAGACAGGAGATCGGCGGCTGCAGCCGAGCCGGATCCGCAGAGTCGCGCGGGAACATCGCTCTCGGCCTGACAACGCGACGCCTACGCCCGTGCAGAGGGCGCGATCGAGATGAATGCGGCCGTAGGCGCACCCAAGCGTACATTGTCATCGTTGCCACTTGACTGAGTTGCCACTAGGCCGGAAATGTGATCAGCAGAAACACCGTCGCGACGACCCTTCGTCGGCAGCGAAAAGTGCGTAAGTCAGGCGAATACCGTGGCAGGATGCGGACGTGCCTGTCCGGGTCCTGGGCTCCTTCGCCTGTGCGGCTGCTCTGTGCGTGCCGCTGATAGCGCACGCCGAAGGGCACGCCAGCTCACCCGCCTTGGCCGTTGCACTCGACTATACGGCACCGGCGGACTGCCTCGATGTCGGCGATTTCCGCTCCATCGTGATTGGCCGACTGGGCTACGATGCCTTCCGCGAGGACGCTGAAAACCACGTCCATGTACGAATTGCGACCCGCGGCCGCGGCTTCGAGGGTCGCATCGAGTGGCAAGACACCGAAGGAAAGTGGATCGGCGAGCGGCTCCTGCTATCGCGCAACGACGACTGCCTCGATCTGGATCGTGCGATGGCTTTCGCACTCGCTCTGCAAATCCAGCTCGTGGCAATCACCCAGGCAACCCCAGAGCAGCCTCCGCCGGCGCAGGAGAAAGTCGAGACGGGACCGGCGGCTCCGCAGGTCAGACTGTCCGTCCCGAGCGAAAACGCCACGAGCGTTAATGAGCGGCGAGCCGCAGAGCCAGGAACCGGTCCCACCTTTGCGTTCGGCGCCGGCGGTCTGGTCGGACTCGGCCTGTCGTCTAAGGCGGCTCCCTTGGGTCGTCTTTTTGCCAGCCTGCAGTGGACGCATCTTTCCGTGGAGCTCGCAGCCGAGGCTGCCTGGCCCACCACAACCCGACGCGAGGACGGCGCCGGCTTTTCGCAACAGGTGCTGCTCGTGGATGTCGCGAGCTGCGGAATTCTGCGCTCGTGGCAAGCCTGTCTCGTGGGCAAGGTCGGTCAGGTTCGGGTCACTGGCGACAACGTCGATATTCCCGCCTCGCCCTGGGGATCGGTCGTGGAGACCGGCCTGCGCTTGGCATTCACGTACCCTCTGGGGCGGCATGCTTTTGTGGCCGCGCAGGCGGATGGACTGGTCAACGTGATGATTTGGCGGGTTACCCTGGACCAGGTGCCGGTTTGGACCTCGCCGCGTTTCGCGGGCACCATGGGAATCAACGTCGGGTTCCGGTTGCGGTGAAGCCGGTCGGACGGCACCCGCGGCAAGACACGCAGCACGACATGTCTTGAATTAGGGTGCGTCTTCGACCACTCTGAGTTGGAAATGGTCTGGAGTCGCGTCAGCGAGGTCAAGCCCATCGTTGCGGCGCTCGTGGGGCTTGGCCTCGCACTGACGGCCTGTTCCGAAACGCTGGACGCCGGTTCGACCCACCATGGACTGCTGCCCGTCGATCAACGCAACCCCATGGTCATCATCAACGACCGAGCCATGGACAATTGGCAGGGCGAGTATGCGGTCCTGATGGCCAATGGTGGCGGTCCGAGTCTCGTCGGAATCGTCGTCGATGCGACCTCGACCTGGCCGAACGTCGACGACAACCTCTCGGGTTGGAACGATCTGGTCGCTGCGGCACGGTCGAGCGGCCTTGCGAACATCCCAGATCCAATCAAGAGCCAAGGCGCGCCGCTCGTGCGGCCGGCAAGCGGAGACATCGCGAAAACGCAGGCGAATGGCTCTGCAGGCGCGCTGTTCCTTATCGACGCCTCGCATCGCTTCAGCCTTCCCTATCGCCCGCTCGTGATAGCGACGGGCACGCCTCTCACCGACGTCGCAGACGCCTACCTCCTCGACCCCACCATCGTCGATCGTGTCTACGTCGTTGCCGCGCTTGGGAGTGTGACGTCGTCGGGAGGAAGAATGGACAGCCCGAACGGTAACCTGGACCCGTGGGCGAACATCATCGTCGCGCAGAACTTTCGCTACATCCAGGTTAGCGCATTCTACAGCCAGGCCAGCGACGTGCCGGGAGCACGTCTATCGGACTTGCCGTCCAACGACTTCGGTAACTGGATGAAGACGAAGCAGCCTCTCGTTTACCAGTGGCCACAAGCGGCCGACCAGGTCGGCGTCACGGCGGTCGGAATTCCAGGCTTCGCCACCGGCCTTGAGCGCGTGTCGTCGGTTGGCGCAGGCGCGATCGACGGTGGCACGAGCGACGGACTCGATCTCGCCAGCAATCCCAATGGTCGGGGATGGCTCGTCACGGCGTGCGACGGATCGGCCGCGGCGAAGCGCTTGTGGGATTTGCTTCTCAATCCGAAGACTTTCACGCGTTAAAGCCGGCCGGCCGACCTCCGATGCGATTTTAGTGAACAAGACGCCTGTCCGAGACAATAGAGATTGAAGAGTACAGGTCATCGCATGGGCTATTTACGTCTCGTTCATTCCGCTCCGCCTGTGCCCACGCCCGAGAATGCATGTCTCGCGGCATTCGATCGCGAGCTCGATTACATCTTCGCCACTTTGCAGCGACTGGGTGTAGGTCCCGGTGAAATCGAGGATCTCGCGCAAGAAGTATTTCTGGTGCTCCACCGGAACTGGAGCACCATCGACGCCGAGCGGCCGCTCCGTCCCTATCTCTTCGGAGTAGCTTACCGCATCGTCTGCGCCCACCGCCGACGGCGGGCCCGGGAAATCCCTTATCCCGACGTGGATGCCGCCGACAGCGCCGCGAGTCCGGAACGCGCGGTGCAAAGCAAGGAATCCGCCGCGCTGTTGTTGTCGGCCCTCGAGGCGGTGCCCATGCTCCGCCGTGCCGTCGTCATCATGCACGAGCTCGACGGAGTTCCTGTGGTCGACATTGCTCGTACGTTGTCTATCACCCGGTTTGGTGCACACGCGAGACTGCGAAAGGGCCGAAGGGAGCTGGAAGCAGCCGTTTGGAAACGGCTGCGCGGAGGAGGAACACCAAAATGAAGCGTCGCGATCCTCTCTTGGCCCTCCAGTTCCAGGCACTGCTCGAGAATTGCCGAACCATCCAGCCAGTGCCGGATGTCGTCCGAGTGCGGTCGCAAGAGCGCGCTCGTGCCGCGATGACGGCGGCGGCGTTACCGACGGCGCCAGTATCGCTCGCGCGTCGGCGCCGCCTGGTGCTCGCGATCGCGGCTTCGGTGGCGTTTGTGCTCGGAGCTGGTGTCACGGCCGCCGCCCTCTACGGCCACGCGCCCCGAAAGGCGCCGCCACCGTCGCAAGCCAGCCCCTCCGAGCAGCCATTGCTCCACGATTTCCGCCTCGATTCACCGTCACCAACGGTACTCGATGCGGAAATCACCGCTCCCAGCAGCCCCCAGCGTGCCGGCCGGGCGGCTAGCCTTCGGGAGTCGTATGGGGCCGAGCTCAAGCTGCTTCAGCGCGCACAAGCTGCGTATGCCGCCGGAAACCTCTCCCAAGCGCTGACCTTGGTCGAGGAACACGGTCGGCGCTTCCCGGGCGGCCGATTGGCCGAGGAGCGCGAGGCGCTACGCGTACGAGCTCTGGCCAACTCTGGACGCACGCAAGAGGCAGACCGAGCGGCCAAAGCGTTCGCCGCTCGATTTCCAAGAAGCGTTTTTCTTCCCCGCCTGAGCATCGAACCTCGGTAGGACGAGGGTAGAGTCCTTTCACTTCTAATGGAAACCCTCAAAGGGTTTCCAAACCTTCCCGCGCTCTGGCTCCGGTGAGCAAAGCCCACCTCCGCCTACGCGATCGCTAGCCCGCCCCATGCGCAATTTTGATGCTACTCATGAATAATGCGGGCTAGGAACCTTTCGCACCTTCTGTCGGTCGCCATCGGGTATCGAGGCGAGCTCCTGCAACCAGAAGACGCCTGCGTGCGGATCGTCGCCGGTGCGCCGGATGAGCTGCCAGGGCTCGTCGTCGACCGCTTTGGACAACTGGTCGTCTGCACGAGCTACGATCCCGCCAGCCAGGGCGAATCGCTGATGGACTCTCTTGAGACGGCGTTCCCAGACCGCTCCATCCTTCTCCGTTGGCGGATCAAGGAAGGCGACTCCGCGTTGCAACTACGCTGGGGTGGAAGGCCGATTTCGGGGCAAATCGTCGCCGTCGAAGACGGGCTGAGGTTTGAAATAGGCATCGATCCCAGGCACGACTTCGGGATCTTTCTCGACGGACGGACGGCGCGCAACCGGGTGCGGGCGATTGCCAGCGGCGCGTTGGTCCTCAATCTCTTTTCCTACGCCTGCGGTTTCGGCATCGCAGCGCGGGCCGGCGGTGCGCGCGACGTGCTCAACGTGGATCCCGAGCGAGGCTATCTTAGCTGGGGCAGGCGTAACGCCGCGCTGAACGGAACTGATTTTCGGGTGGTCCCGGATACTGCCCAAGCTTATTTACGACGGTGGCGCCGCCGTGCCGAACGCGGAACTGCAGAGCACTTCGACGTCGTCGTTGCCGATCCGCCGGCCTTCGGTGTCGGTAGAGGCGACGAGCGTGTCTTGCGCAAGTTCTGGCCCGAGCTTCTGGAAAGCATCGCCGCGCTAGCGCCCGCGCACGCGGTTCTGCTGTGCAACGACAAGACCTATCGGGGCTACGAGGACTTCGAAACGACCGTGCAGGCAGCCTTGGGAAATTCCTACGACGTGACCGCCATCGCGCACGGACCGGAAATCCTAGGACGCGAGCCCACCCGTCGCGATCCCTGGTACGCTTCACCTCGCGTACTTCACGCGCGGCGGACGTAGCGCACGCGCGGCGGCCGCGCCGCTGCCTACAGCAGAAAAAACGCTGAGCGTGAAAGGTTCCCACCGAAGGGCGCGATAGGAGTTTTATGAGCTTGGGCTCAGGCCAGGTCCACGAGACGACGGATGGGAAGCCGCTCGACATCGAAGCGGCCTTTCGCCGTCGTCGCGGCGACCTCGAGCGCTGGGCCGCTCGCATGGGCGGTCCGCTGGTCGACGCAGAGGACGTGGCGCAAGAGGTGATGATGGTGGCGCATGCACGACTGCCCGAATTCCACCACGAAGCGCAGCTAACCACGTGGCTGTTCAAGACGACGCAACATATTGCGGCCACGCACCGGCGTCGAGAACGACTCCGCCGCTGGGTGCGCGGAATGCCGCTCGACTACGCCGCCGAGCTCGAGGCGCGCGGCCCCTCGGTGCTGGAAGAGATGGAGCGGCAAGAGGCGGCAGCCGAGGTCTATGCGGCGCTCGACAAGCTGGCCGAGAAGTACCGGAGCGTGGTCATCTTGTTCGAGATTGAAGGCCTGTCGGGCGAGGAGATTGCCTCGCTGACCGGCCTAAGTTTGTCCACGGTCTGGGTCCATCTGCACCGCGGACGAAAGAAACTCAGGGCGCACTACAGCGAGCTGGTGGAAAAGCGAGGCAAGCGATGAGCCCGAATGTATTCGAACCGCGAAGGTTGCGCGATAGCCCTGAGCGACCGAGCTCTGTCGAGGGCAGACTCGCGCGACAGTTGCGGACGCTCTCGGTCCACGCACCCATGCCACAACTGCGGCGGTACTCGACGATGCCACGCCGACAGCGACGGATTCTTGCGACGGTCAGGGTCGCAGCAGTGGCAATCCTGGTGTTGGCCGTGTCAGGAGTGGCCACCGCAACGGGAACGTACGTCGTTCGCAGGATCTGGCCGAGCCCCGCCGAGGAGGTGGTGAGTCCGTCCGCCGATCATCACTCGCAGCAAGTTCGGCACCCGCGCCGAAAAGAAAACTCGGCAGAGCCGCCCTCTGCCCTCCTGCCCGAGCCCGAGGTCGCTGTACTGCCCGCCACCACGAACCCCGCCACGACGTCCTCCGAGGATTCGGCGTTGCGGCCACCGCGAAAGCTCCGCCCGCTCGCCGAGAGACTTTCGGGTAGCCCGACAGCGCGGCCGCATCAGTCGCCCGAAAGAGCCTCTCCGATGCCCGCGCAGACGGTCGAGCCGGCGGCGTTACCGTCGCTACCGCCGTTGCCTTTACCAACCCGAGCCGCGCTGCCTGGATCGCCGACGCTCTGGCCAAGCGTCGGGGGCACGTCGCAAGCTCGAGCCGACGTCGTGACCCAAGAGGCGGATCTGCTGCGGCAGGTGCTTTCCGCCCTTCGCCGCGACCACGACGCCAAGCGCGCGCTGGCGTTGCTCGACGATTACGATCGACACTTCGGTCAGGGTGCGCTCGCGCCGGAGGCCACCTCCGCCCGCGCGCAAGCATTACTTCAGCTCGGTGACAACGTCCACGCGCTGGAGCTCCTCGATCGCCTGCCGCTCCGGCAGGAGGGGCACACCGGCGAGCTGCGGCTGATTCGGGGCGAGTTGCGCTCACTCTCCGGTCGCTGCCGGGATGCCCTGCTCGACTTCGACGCCGTGCTTGCCGCGCCTCAGGGAAACGCTGCGGACAAGGTCGCCAGGGCACTCTTCGGCCGGGCGTCCTGTCGCACGCGAACTGGCGACTTGCTGGGAGCCGAGCAGGACCGCCAACGCTACCTGAAAGAATTTCCGCAAGGGCCGGCCGCCCGGCAGTTATTGTCAGCGCCATGATAGTGACGGCTGCTCTGGCCTTCGCTCTCGCGACCGCGAATCCGCCTCCGATTCAAGTCCAAGGCGAGAGCCGCTGTCCGACCGCCGTCGAAGTGGCGGTCGCTTTGTCCGAGCTACTGCCGTCCGCCGAGACGCTCTACCCGGATGTCCCGTGGATCGAGGCCGCCGGGCTTGACCTTCAGATCGAGCTGCGCTCGCCCACCGGGGAGGTGCAGTCCTCCCGCCGAATCACCAGCGGCGGCAACTGTGCAGATCTCGCCATGATCGCCGCCGTGGTGATCGCCTCTTGGACGGCCGAGCGAAATCCCGGCATCTCGCTTCTGCAGCCTGGTGTACCTGCCGCACCCAAGCTCCTCGCTCCGCCGCCTCCACTTGCCGCGCCGGCCGCCCAGATTGACAACGCTGCCAAGCCGGTGCCGATGCCGCGGACAACGAGGCAATATGACTTTTCCGTGGGGCTCGGTACCTCGCTGAACAGCGCTGGCATGGTCGGCGCCGCACGGGTCGAAGCCGGAATGCGCGGACGCCGCTTTGGTTTGCGCGCGGGCTTTGCGGCAGAAACGGCGCGAAACGCAACCGTCGCAAGCGGAACTGTCTCGTGGCGTCGCTATGGTCTGTCGCTAGGACCTACCGTGACAGTCGTCGAGCGTCGGATAAGGCTCGACGCGCGTGCGGAGATCTTCGCGGGTTTCACCACGGTTTCCGGGGAGGGCTTCGATTTCAATCACAGTTCGAGCGCAACGGCGACCGGCGTGGCAGCTGCGCTGCGACTGGGGAGAGCCGCCGGCTGGATTCGTCCCTGGATCGAGGTCGGCGCACAGGACTGGTTGGCTAGCCAAGAAATCACCATTGCCAGAGAACAGGGGATCACTTCGAGGACGTCCCTGCCAAGCTGGGAAGGACGATTGTTCGCCGGCATCAGCGTCGTGCTTTCCCGATGAAAGGTGCCGACCTCCGCGCGCGATATAGGGATATGACAAACACAATCGCGCAAGCAAAAGGCGGGCGAACAGGCTTCTCTTGGACATCCCTTTGGGTATGCATGGTGTGCGCATGCGGAACCCAGGACTTGGATGGAGGCTTGATGGCGAACCACATTGACAGCGGAACAGCTTCCGGTGGAGAGGGCGGGACTGCACAGCCGAGCGGTGGCGCAGGCGGTTCGGTGTTTGCCAGCGGATTGCCCTGCGACGTCTACGCCGCCGAAGGCGGTCCCTGCGTCGCTGCCCACAGCACGGTTCGGGCACTCTTGGCGACCTATAGCGGGCCCCTTTACCAGGTCCGGAGAACCGGGGATGGCACGACCAAGGACGTCGGGCTCCTCGCCCCGGGTGGCTTCGCAGACTCGGCCGTGCAGGACGCATTCTGCGGCACCGATGTGTGCACCATTTCGATCATTTATGACCAGTCCGGCGAGGGCAACCATCTCACCAAGGCGCCCCCGGGCGGTCAGAAGACGACGGCCGACAACGAAGCCAACGCGAGCGCGCTTCCCGTCACAGTCGGTGGCCATAGCGTCTACGGGGAACACAATCCGGCAGGCGTTGGCTATCGAAACAACCAGGCCAAGGGCACGGCCACCGGCGACGACGCGGAGACGATCTACATGCTCACCAGTGGCAACTATTACAACGCCGGGTGCTGTTTCGACTACGGGAACGCCGAGACCGACAGTAGGGACAACGGCGAGGGCACGGCGGAGGCAGTGTACTTTGGAAATTGCACCATCTGGGGCAAGGGCTCGGGCAACGGGCCATGGGTGATGGGAGACCTTGAAAACGGTCTCTGGGCCGGAAACCAAAGCCCCAACAATGGAAACACCGCTGTGCCGGCGAGCTATACGTACGTCACGGGCATGGTGAAGGGTGACAAGGCCGGCTCGAATCACTGGACCATCAAGGTCGGCAACGCGCAGTCCGGCGTCCTGACAAAAGCGTTCGATGGAAGTCGCCCCAACGCACGATACAATCCGATGCGGAAGGAGGGCGCCATCATCCTGGGTACGGCTGGCGACAACAGCGACGCCTCTCAAGGAAACTTCTTCGAAGGGGTCATGACCGCCCACTACTCGTCGGATGCGGCCGACGACGCCGTCCAAGCCAACATCGTCTCGGTCTACGGACAGTAACGAACGCGCGGCAGCTGCGCGGCCAGCTGGTCGTAGGCCTGGCGCGAGACGTGGCGGCGCACATGGGTCAGCTGGTACCAGATCTCGGCTTCGTTCTCTTCGGCCGGTGCAAGCATAGCCAGATCCAAGCGCGGCGGCTTTCTCGCCGGCTTCGCGCCCAGGATTTGGCCACACGCTTGCCCCGACAAATCGCGAAAGACGCCGCTGCCGAAGTGGTCGTAGTAGAAAATCGTGTGCGCTGTCGACAACGAACCGGCCCAAGGATAGCTGCGCAAGAGCCAGCCCGACGCCAGGCGATCGAGCGCTTGCTCCACCCGAACGTGTTCACGGCCGCGCTTGCTCGACTTTCGTTCGGCGAAAAACAGCGCGGTACCGAGCGCATCGCCTTGCACGTTCCAGATCTCGCGCAAGCCGAAGTGCGCAGGATCCCGCGCCACCCGCGAGCCGTGGGTCAGCTCGAACTGACCGACAATGAAGGCCGCGATGTGCGGAGCCTGCTTTTCCAGAAACCCAAGCGTCGCCATGGCTTCGTCGAAAGTCTCGGTGGGAAAGTCGGTAAAGCACATCAGCTCGGCGGCAATGCCCGCGGCGGCCAGGTTGCGCACGGCCTTGGCCACCACCTTCGGCGTTACGCCTTTGTCGATGAGGCGAAGGACGCGCGGGCTGGCCGACTCGACGCCGAGACTGCAAGCCACCGCCCCGCCCCGCCGCAATCGCGCGCAGAGCTCGGGCACAAGATGCGCCTCGGGCCGCAAGTCGGTGCCCCAGCGCAAGTCGAGGCCCCGTTCTGCCAACGCGTCGGCCAGCCGGCCCAGAGTTTTCGGCGCCACTGAGTCCTGCGACAGATAAAAGAAGCGCGTATGGTGGCGGACCGACAGCGCGCCCAAGTGCTCGACCACGGTTTCTACCGCGCGTTCGCGGTAGCGTGCCGTTCCCGTCGCGGTGAGGCCGTAGTGGCAGAAGGCACAGCGGCCCCAATAACAGCCGCGCGTCGGATCGTAGGGCAGCAGCAAGTGGGGCGACAAATAGCGATCGAGCGGAAGGCCGTCGAAGTCAGGTGCGGGAAGGCCGCGCAGATCCACGGTGGGCGGACCGGGCAGATAGCCGGCACCCGCTGAAGAATCGCGCAGCACCAAGTTGGGAATCTTGGTCAATTCGCGCGCGTTCGCGCTGCCCTCGCCCAGAGTACGACACAGCGATAGCAGGGTGTGCTCGCCCTCGAAAACCACCGCACTGTCGAACGGGCCCAGCGCCTGCCGAAGCGCCGGACCTTGCAGTCGCAACAAGACCTGCGTGATGGCAGGACCGCCGGCGACCAGATGGACCTCGGGAAGCGCCCGCTTCAGCTTGAGCGCGAACGAATACGCCAGGACCAACTGGCCCGGAAAACACACCGAAAGTCCCACCGCATCGACGTGTGCACGGCGCAATCGCGGTACCAGGTCGCGCGCAAGGTAAGCGTCGAACGGGTCGCGGTCCGGCTCTGCATCGTGCTCCATTTCCTCGGGCGTAGTGAGCGCGAAAGGCGATCGGTAGGCGGTGAAGTCGAGTTGCAAAGGTGCGTGCGCGGCCGAAATTACTCGCAAGGCGGCCTCGATCGTCGTCACCGCGTTGGCGTACATCCCAGGGTCAAAGAAGCGCTCGGGCCGGCGCAAGATGGCGAGCGCCGCATCGATGCCGCCCGGCACCGCCCTCGCCTCGGCACGCACGCGGGCCAGGGTTAGCAGCTCGAGTTGCGCCTGGTGATCGAGCGAGCGTCGACGGCGCAGATTGGCCCAGCGACGCTCGATACGGTCGGCGAGTCGAGACAAGGGCTCGCGACGAAGCAGTGAGCGGAAGCCCTCCAGGTTGGCGTCGATGGACAAAACCTCGATGCCCTGAGGGCGTAGAAAACCCGCCAACGCCGGGATCGAAGGATACGGCGCCGTGGGATCGCACGCCGGAGGGAAGATGAGGGCAAGCTTCACGAGGTGACGAAAGCTATCACGAGCGAATGTGGTAGATGGAAGCACTCGCGTGAGCGCGGGCGGGCTTCGCCCGACTGCGCTCGCCCGCGGGGGATCTAAAGGACCCCCTCGGGGTCCTTTACGTAGAAAAACCATGGCGATCAACTGGTATCCAGGTCACATGACCATTGCGCGGAAAGCCGCCGCAGAGAGCATGCGCAAGATCGATCTGGTGATCGAGATGCTCGATGCTCGCATTCCGCACGCCAGCTGCAACCCCATGTTCGAAGGCCTTCGGCGCCAGAGCGGGCGCCCCGCGCTCAAGCTGCTGAACAAGGCCGACTTCGCGGATCCCGAGCACACCCGCCGCTGGCTGGCGCACTATAACGCCCAGCCGGATACCAAGGCCGTTTCCCTGTGCGCGAAAAGACCCAAGGAGGTCCAGCGCGTCCTGCGGCTGTGCCAAGCCATGCTTCCGGCTCGCGGCACTCCCGCCAAGCCGCTTCGAATGATGATCCTTGGAACTCCCAACGTCGGCAAATCGACGTTGATGAACGCCTTGCTCAACCGGCGCGTCGCCCCGGTCGGCGACGAGCCCGGCATCACCAAGATCCAGATGCTGCATCGACTCGGCACGGGAATGACCCTGCTCGATACGCCGGGCATGCTGTGGCCTGGAATGACCCAGGACGTTTCTTACAAGCTTGCCGCAACCCATGCCATCGGGCGCGCGGCCTATGAAGACGAAGACGTTGCCGTGTATTTGGCGGCCTACTTGGTCCGCCACTACCCCGCCTTGCTCACGAAACGCTTTGGTCCGCAGGCCTCCAATGTCGACGGTCCTGGGCTGCTGACCGCCATCGCCGAAGCGCGAAGCTTGGCCAAGAAAGCCGGCGGGCTCGACCTGGCGCGAGCAGCGACCACGCTGCTCAACGAATTTCGAAGCGGCGCCCTTGGCCCGATTTCGCTTGAAACCGTCGCGCAGCCTGCACCTTTGCCATGACCACGTCTTCAAGTTCTTCTCAATTTCGAGCCATGGGTCTTGGCGATGCCCTGATTCGCGCTGCCGGCGCTCAGGGCTATCAAATGCCGACGCCAGTCCAGGTGGCGGTCATTCCGGCGGCTTTGCGTGGCAACGACCTCTGGGCGTCGGCGAAAACCGGCTCCGGCAAGACCGCCGCCTTCGTGTTGCCCCTTCTGCACATGCTTGCCTCGCGTGGCCGTGCCTCGCGACACCCGATACCGCTCCATGCTTTGCTGCTGGTGCCCACCCGCGAGCTCGCGCTGCAAATCGCCGAGGCGGTCTCCGTGCTTGGCGCCTATTTGCCATCGCCACCCAAGACGGTCGTCGCGGTAGGCGGCGTTTCCATCAACCCGCAAATGATCGCGCTGCGCGGAGGTGCCGACATCGTCGTGGCGACGCCGGGACGCTTGCTCGATCTCGTCGAGAGCAACGCCCTCTCGCTTTCGAGCGTGCGCTTCCTGGTGCTCGACGAGGCGGAACGATTGCTTTCGCTCGGCTTTCAGGCGGAGCTTTCGCGGGTGATGGCGTTGCTGCCGCCCGCGTGCCAGAAGTTGTTGTTCTCGGCGACGTTCCCACCGGCCGTGCGTGCCCTGGCCGAGACCTTTCTGCACGAGCCGACCGAGATCAATATCGACGCGGGCGCCATCCCCGACACCAGCGCGATCGTCCAGCGCGTGCTGGAGGTGGATGCCGGCCGCCGAACCCCGCTCTTGCGGCATCTGCTGCAGGAACACCACTGGTCGCGAGTCCTGGTCTTCGTCGGCTCGAAACACGACGCCGCTCGCGTCGCCGCCAAACTGCAGCGCGCGGGCCTGGCTGCCGCTGCCTTGCACGGGGACATGAGCCAGGGAGCGCGCACCAAAGCCTTGGATGATTTCAGGGACCTGCGCCTGCAAGTTCTCGTGGCCACCGATCTGGCGGCGCGAGGCATCGACGTCGTCGATCTGGCCGCCGTCGTGAACTACGATCTTCCACGCTCGCCCAGCGACTATTTGCACCGTATTGGCCGCACCGGCCGCGCCGGCCAAAGCGGCGTCGCGGTGAGCTTTATCAACGGGACCACCGAGCCCCACTTCGCCCTCATCGAACGCAGGCATCGCATTGCACTCGAGCGCGAAATCATCCCTGGATTCGAGCCGGTCGAGGTGGCGTTGCCCCCGAGCAATCCGCACGGCGGCGTGAAGGGCAAACGCAAGAGCAAGAAAGACAAGCTACGCGAAGCCGCTGCCCGAGCCTCCCTGGAGCGCAAGCGCTAGCCTATCCGCTAATTGCACTGTCCGATGCCAACGCCGATGCATATGCCGGCTTTGCAGCAGCCATCGGTCGACTGATCGTCGCAGGCCTTGCCCAAATTGCCGACGGGATTCGAACATCCCGTCTTGGGATCGCACGTACCCGCGACGTGGCACTGGTCAAGCGGTTTGCACACGACAGTCGTACCGACGCTGCAACTTCTGGCAGTGCACGTTCCTCCGGTCGAACAGGCGTCACCGCTGCAGGAGGCGCCGTCGTTGTCGCTCCACGCGGTCGGACTGGTTGCGGGCGCACAGATCTGGCAAGGATTCGCAGAATTGGTCGTGCCGGACGCGTAGCAGACACCACCGATGAGGCAGGTCCCGGTCGTCGGCGTGTGCTTACAACCGCCTTTTCCGTCACAGGCGTCGGTCGTGCAGGTCAGATTGTCATTGCAGCTGTAGGCGGTTCCAGCGCACTTTCCGGCCGTACACTGATCGCCCGTCGTGCACGCATTGCCGTCGCTGCACGCGGTTCCATCCGGCGCCGAGCCGTCGGCAGGACAGGCCGCGCTCGCACCGGTGCATTTCTCGGCCACGTCGCAGGTGTTTGCTGACGCCCGGCAGACGGTCGTCGCCGAGGCGAAGCCGTCAGCGGGACAGGTGGCGCTCGAACCAGAGCACGTCTCCGCCACGTCGCACGCGCCAGCGGAAGCTCGGCAGACCGTCGTTGCGGGCGCGAAACCGTCCGCTGGGCAGTCCATGCTCAGTCCCGTGCATTTCTCGGCTACGTCACATGGCCCTGCCGACGCCCGACATACGGTTCCCGCGTTGGGCAGACCTGTGCCGCTGGATCCGACTGCGGTAGCGGCAATTGTGTCAATTCCACCTGTTGCAGCGCCGCCTCGGCCGCACCGGTTGTCGACCGTGCGGCACGTTTCGCCGGAGACACAATCCGCGTTCGTTGAACAGGTCGTGAGGCAGGACACCTGCAATTTGCTGTCGCAAACGTACGGAGAACAGGACTGGCCGCGAGCGCGAAGCAGGCGACGCCGACGGCTTGCAGGAGTGCAGAGGGAAAGGTCGTATCACGAGAATCCGAGGCTCGCCTTTGCTTTTTAAGCTCGTCTTTCTTAATCACGTTCAAACGCGGAGCTTGTCCCACCCGATCCTTGGTTCAAGCGAAATGCGCCAGCATCCTGTTCGACGACAGAGGCCCGTGTCGCAAGAGGAGCGAATTGTAACCATTTTTCCACGTTGGATTCGTCCTCCTGTCGGAATGGGGCCGCGAAGTGCTAGGCTGCCACGCACCCGAACATGGCGACGCAGCACGCATCACGACATCGCGGCCGAATTGGCCGCGGGCTGCTGCTTTCCCTATTCCTGCACGCGCAAGTCCTGGTCCCCTTGGTGGTTTGGGTCTTCTGGTGGGGCAAGGCCGATGACGATCAGGTGGACGTAAGCTTCGAGTCCATCAAAGACGAAGAGCTGCCGCCCAACTTGCCGGCCATTGAGAAGCCGGAGAGAGAAAAGGCGACGAAGTCGCCAGCGAAAGTTGCCCAAGTAAACGAAAAGAAGCCCGCTGCCGAGACGCCCAAGCCCGAGGCGACGACGGAACGTGCGCCCCCACCTCCCGAGCCCGCCGCGCCTAAAACTGAAACGAAGCCAGTCGCATTACCGGAAGAATCACCTCGGCAGAAGATCGTCGACTTGGACATGGGCAAGGAGGTGGAAGAGCCCAAGGACGCGAAGTATCTTGCCCAGCGGAACAACCGCGCCGAGCACGAGACGCGCGCCCAGCAAACCAACCTGGAAAGGAATCAGGCTGGAAAACGGTCCGAGCCTTCCGATGAAAAAGACAAGATCGCGCAGCTAGAAGACAGGGAAGCAAAGCCCGGCCAGCGCGGGAAGCAAGGCCCGGTCGCAGAACCGAAGTCGCCGCCAGAGCCTCGCTCCGCCTTGTCAATGCGCGTGCCCGGCGTGGAGAAGGTGCGTGGCGAGCCGCTGCCGGAAGATCCGGATGGCATGTTCTCCAAGGCGCAAGAGGGTAGACGTGCAACCGACGAGCGTCGCACGTCGTCCGCGGCGGAGGCTCCTCATTTGACGAAAGAAGGCTACGCGTCGACGTTTGGGGACGATTCCGAAAGGGCGGCGGCGGTAGCCAAGCAGGAGAAATCCAAACACAAAGGCAAATTCACCGAGCGGAACGAGCGGGTCTTTTCTGCGCTGGAGAATTTCATCAACGAGGTCAAGCCTGGCAACCAAACCGAGCTGAACACACGTGCGGCCCCGTTCGCGCAGTTCATCGCCCGCATGCACCGACAAATCCACGAGAAATGGGCGTTCGGTTTCCTAACCCAAATGGATACGTCGTTTAGGGATAGCCCGATGAACGACCTCAAGCTGGTCGCAAAGCTCGAAATCGTCCTCGATGGCGAAGGCAACGTGGACAAGATCGCAATGGTCCGTACATCCGGGATCACCGGCTTCGACGGCGCCGCGATCAGTGCCGTCCTTGATGCCGCGCCCTTCCCCACGCCGCCGGCGGCAATCCTGTCGGGCAACGGCAAGGTCTACATCCATTGGAAATTCCATCGCAATGGCGACGCCTGCGGCACGCCCGGCGTGAACTACTTCATCCTCGACAACGGTGACAAGAGCGGCAGCAAGGCACCTCCCCCGCACGCCAAGCACGCCAGTCTCGTGCCGACACGGGGATGAGACCAAAAACAGGACTCGACGAGTCGTCAAACGTCGAGCTTGAAGTCTGGCTTCACCTCCGCCGACGACACGCCGTCCCGCGCGCTCCAATCTCAAGCGATGGCCCGAAATCGGGATTGTCTAGCACCTGTATCGGCTTAGGTCGTTGGCCCGATCTCCCGATCCTTTCGATTGATCCGAAATGTGCATCCGATGAGAAGTTACTTGAGAAAGCTGTTGGCCGCCTCGCTCGTGAGATCGAGGTTGTCCTGAGAGACGGCCTCAATGCGCTTTGGCTCAAGGCTACCGGGCCGGCGCCGTATGACCGGGCCGCAACCCAATGGCAGCTAGAAGACGTGCAGAAGAAGAGTGACGAAATTCTCCAGCGGCACGCGCCCAGAGCGACGCGGTAGTTCCGGCTCGTGGCGATTTTCACTTTTCGGCCGCTGGCGTGTCTATGACCATCATGTCGATGGCAAAACACGGACTCACCGTTCGTTGCATCCTCTGTGTTTCGCTTCTTACGGCCGCTTGCCGCAACACGACTTCTACGCGACTGGACGGCGGACTCGTACTGACCGAAACCTTCGACTAACGCCTACGTAGGACGACAGCTGACAAGAACATCAGCCCTCACGCTACTGTGGACAATCGCCGATCTGTCGTATCTAGTAGAGGCCCGTCGGGACTCCCGTTCCTAGTAGCACTATGAAGAGAGCGGAGAACCTTGCGGTGAACGCGAGAGGCCAAACTGTTAGAACCTCTCGTCGCGGTGAGCTGATAGCGGCTAGTTTGAGATCCTTCCCAATTCGCGCCCGGCCACCATCGCGGTTTTCTTCGAGACGGCCATCTGTAACGAGTCCGCCTTCCTGACGCATCCTGACGCATCTCGTGCGACTGAGATCCGCCATGCGCACGACCTACCCTGGTCGTCGCCTACACCTATTTCAATATTTCACACCTGTAATTCTCTATCTTTCGAGGTCGAGCCCCACCCTGCTTAGCCAACGTTCGACCGATCAGTTTAGATGCCCCTACAAGTAGTCTCCGAGGCGTTCTTCATCCTTTGAGCGTCTCGTGACAGACAACCTCTTCCACTCAAGGAGGCGCCAATGACGCGCGACCGAGCTCGTACTGCGAAATTGATCTGTGCATTGAGTGCCGCAAGTGTTGCGGCATGTTTGTCATCCTGTAGGGCCCCATCTACCGGATCCGACGAAGGTTCCAGCGCCGCCCTTAGCACGGGAAATGGCCTCCAAGGCCAATACTTCAGTGGGATGGCATTCAATACGCCCGTGCTTACGCGCACCGACCCCACGGTCAATTTCACCTGGGCGAGCTCGCCGGGGACAGGCGTGCCGAGCGACCAATTCTCTGTACGTTGGACGGGCCAAGTCGAAGCCCTCTATTCCGAGGTCTATACGTTCTATACCCAGAGCGACGACGGAGTTCGCCTTTGGGTGAACGGACAACAACTCGTCAACAATTGGACAGACCATGCCTCGGTCGAAAACAGTGGAACCATCGCGTTGACGGCGGGACAGCGATACGCTCTGACGATGGAATTTTACGACAACGCCAGCGCGGCCATCGCCATCCTGTCGTGGTCAGGCGTCCATACCGTCAAGCAGGTCATTCCCCAGACACAGCTATATGTCACGGTTGCGAATGCGGCCTGTGGAACGGCCAAAGAAGGCGCGGCGCTTGCGATATCCTGCCCAACCGGCCAGACCATCGCAACCATCGGATTTGCCAGTTACGGGACGCCCACTGGGTCGTGCGGATCCTTCGCGACCGGCACGTGTAATGCTGCGACATCCGTCTCCATCGTATCAAAGGCGTGCCTCGGCAAAACAAGCTGTAGCGTCACGGCCAACAATGCCACCTTCGGCGATCCTTGTCCGTACACGGCCAAGCAACTGTTCACCCAGGCGACCTGCAGTATTCCTGGTAGCAGTCCGGATGCGGGGATTGATAGCAGTCCGGATGCAGGGTCGAACTCGGTGGATAGCCAAACAGCTACTGACACCGGTGCTTCGCCGATTGTCGGAACCGGAACAGGACTGCGCGCCGACTACTTCAACGGAATGGCCTTCGACACGTTGGTTACGACCCGAACGGACCCAACCGTCGGATTCGATTGGGAAGCCTCGCCTGCAACCGGTGTGAATCCGGATCAATTCTCGGTCCGCTGGACCGGACAAGTACAGCCACTCTACTCCCAGACCTACACCTTCTATACCCTGAGCGATGACGGCATTCGGCTGTGGGTCAATGGCCAGCCGCTCATCGACAATTGGACAGATCACGCTTCCACTGAAGACAGTGGCACGCTCGCTCTTACCGCGGGCCAGAAGTACGATCTCAAACTCGAGTTCTACGACGATGCCAGCGCGGCGATTGCGAGCCTGTCGTGGTCGGCGCCCAGCCAAGTCAAGCAGATCATCCCCAGTACGCAATTGTATCCGGCCACCGCCATTCCGGGTGCCGGCGGAGCTTCCGGAGCCGGCGGGACAGTCGCCGCGGGCGGCACCTCGGGAAGCGGAGGCGCGACCGCGACGGCCGGAACGCCTGGCAAAACAGATGCAGGCTCGACGGCCGGAACGCCCGGCAGTGGAGGCTCAACCGCGACAGCCGGAACGTCCGGCAGCGGAGGCTCGACGGGCGCTGGAGCAACCGCGGGTATCGCCGGTGGCTCGGGAGCGTGCACTTCATCAAGCACGATTCAACTCATTGGCAACCGCATTCTCGACACCTCGGGTAAGCAGATCGTCGCCCGCGGTCCCGAAATGGTCGCGGCCTCTACCGATCTGACGAGCGGCATCGATACGGCAGCCGCCATGGGTGCCAACGCCGCACGACTTCTTCTGACCGTCGATGCCGCCAATGGGATGACGCCAGCCACCTTCGACACCATCGTCGGGCGTGCCGTGTCGCACGACATGCTGGTGTGGATCTCGCTCTACACGTGGGACGCCGCCAACAACAACGTGGTCAGTAGCGCCCTCGGCGGTGGCAACTTCTATTCGCTTCCAGCCCCTGCGGGAACCGGAACTTGCTCCAAGACGACGCCCTCACCTTGTTACCTGGCCGTCTGGTCGCGCCAGTGGCTGAAGGACCTCATTGCGAAGTACAAGGGTCATGTCATCGTGGACGCCATGCAAGAGTATATTGGTGTAGCGGATGCGTCGTCCGAGGCAGGTCGCACAGAGTGGGCCACGGCGGCTCAGACCAACATCAAGTGGTTTCGCAGCGCCGGCTATGTACAGCCCCTCGAGGTCATGAGCAACTTCCAAGGCCGTGACCTATTTGCTGTCGTCGAGCAGGGCGCCTCGATTCGCGCCGCAGACACCTTGGTCATCGGCGGTTACCCACAAACCATGTTTGGCTGGCAAGCCTATTGGGCCGACAGTTGGTACAAGAGCTGGCAAGGCGGACTTCTGCTCGGTGGAACCTCGACGATAACGGGTGCGCAGGCGGTTCACCAGTTTGCGGTCACGCAACAGTTCCCGATTGAAGTTGGCTTCGACAACTATCCCGGTGACACAAGCACGGAATACAAGGCCCAGATCGATCAGGCTGCGATCGACAACGCCAGCTGGCTTTGGTGGTCGTGGACGGGCTCGAACACTGTCGAATGTCCGAACGACGGCGCCACTTGTCAGTCGTACGTAACGACCGCACAGGCGGGATTCGCAGGAGCAGTCCGCTCGACCTGCGGGATGTAAGCGGGTATCAGCAGCAAATGAGACCGGCAGGCACACCGACCGTGGGCCTGCCGGCTCTCTATTGTCCACAGAGACGGAGCACTTCGCCGGCAATCGCGCCAAGCGGAAGGACCTTGTTGACGCCACCGTGCTTAACGGCTTCCGCCGGCATGCCAAAGACCACCGAGGTGGCCTCGTCTTGAGCCACATTGGTCGAGCCGGCTTCCTTCATCTCGGCCATGCCTCGCGCCCCATCGTCGCCCATGCCGGTCATAATCACGCCGACGGCGTTGCGACCCGCGTAGCGCGCCACAGACCGAAACAACACGTCAACCGACGGACGATGCCGTGACACGAGAGGGCCGTCCTTCACTTCGACGTAGTACCGTGCTCCGCTGCGCTTGAGCAGCGTGTGCCGGTTACCCGGCGCAATGAGTGCCAGCCCGCGAATCACGCTGTCTCCGTTTTCGGCTTCTTTCACCTGAACGGCGCAGATGGAATTCAGCCGTTTGGCGAAAGCCGCAGTGAACTTCTCGGGCATGTGTTGCACGATGACGATGCCCGGGCAGTCGACCGGCAAGGCTTGGAGAAATTCACGAAGCGCTTCCGTTCCACCCGTCGACGCGCCGACCGCCACGATGCGCTCGGTGGTCTGAATCATGGCGTGTCCCGTGCCCTTGGCGATGATGACGTCCGCGCTCAATTTCGGCTGCACCATGGGAGCGACTCGCACGGGCGACCGGCGGGCGCGCGCCGCCGCCTTGACGGCGTCGCGAATCCGAATTCCCGATTCCTCGATGAATTGCTTGGTGCCGAGCTTCGGCTTCGTGATGATGTCCACCGCCCCCAAGTCGAGAGCCCGCAGGGTCGTGTCGCACCCTTCCTCGGCGAGGCTGGAACAGATGACGACGGGAATCGGATGCTGGGTCATGAGCTTCTGAAGAAAGGTCAGCCCATCCATTCTTGGCATCTCGATATCGAGAGTCATGACGTCTGGAACGAACGTGCGAAGTCGCTCGACAGCAATGTAAGGATCGCCTGCCGTCTGGACCGTGCCGATATCGGGATCCGCCGCGAGAATGTCGGACAGCGTCTGGCGCACCACTGCGGAGTCATCCACGATCAAAACGTTCAGCTTCCCCGCCATGGTCACAACTTCCGATAGATCGTCGGCGCGACCTGAACGAGAGAAACCGAGATCCCGTTGACCGTCTCGGAATGGCCTAGAAACACGTAGCCGCCCGGACGTAGGTAATCGCAGAAGCGTTCGAGGATTTGTCCTTGGGTTTGGCGATTGAAATAGATGAAGACGTTGCGACAGAAGATCACGTCCACGGGCGAGGGAATAGCATAGTGGCTCGACAGAAGATTGACGCGCAAGAAATTCACCTTCTGGCGCAGGCGCGGGACGATGCGCACCAAGGCTCTCTCGCGGTCGCGACTGCGCAACAGGTACTTGTATTTGAATGCCGGCGGGATCGGTTCGGCCGTTGACTCGGCATAGATCGCGCGCTGGGCGCGCGCAAGAACCTCGGTCGAGACGTCGCTGGCAACGATCCGCCAATTGAGCGCACGACCGTCCGCGAATCCGTCTAGAACCATCGCCAAGGTGTAAGGCTCCTCGCCGGTAGAGCTGGCAGCGCTCCAAACGGTAAATAGAGAGGAACTGTCGCGCTCACGCAACAAGGTCGGCAAGGCCTCGCGCACCAAGTAGTCGAAATGGGATGGCTCGCGGAAGAAATCAGTCTTGTTCGTCGTGATTGCATCGATGAGATGAACGATTTCATCCTGGTCGGCGTTTGGCCCGAAGATGCGATTGACATAGTCGGTGAAACTCGTCATTCCAAGCACGCGTAACCGACGACGCAGTCGGGTTTCGACCATCACACGCTTGCTTGGCGGCGTCTGGATTCCGACTTGCGTTTCGATCAGCTCGCGTATGCGTTTGAAGTCCGCCGTCGCCAGGCGCACTTTCTGCCAGTCGACATCAATGGAAGCTGCTAGTTCGAGACCCGCCATGGCTAGGCTGCCTCGTGTACACTCCCGAGCAACGCCGGCACGTCGACAATGAGCGCGAGCGTTCCGTCGCCCAAGATGGTAGCCCCGGACAGCCCGCGCGTGCCCTGGTACATCCGCCCAAGCGACTTGATCACGGTTTGGTGTTGGCCGACGACCCCGTCCACCACGAATCCATACCGTTTGCCCTCGACGGTCGTGATCGCGATCTGCTCGATAGGAGGACGCTTGCCCTCGCCGCCGAACAAATCGCGCAGACGGATGTAAGGCACCAACTCTCCGCGCACGTTGGCGAGTCGATTGTTGTGCGACCGTTCGATGTCGAGCTCGGTCAGCTCGACGCATTCTTCGACGAGCGACATCGGCAGGACGAAACGCGCGTCGTTGACCGCAACCAAGAGCCCGTCGATAATCGCGAGCGTCAGGGGCAACTGCAGGCGAATCGTGGTGCCCTTACCGAGCTCGCTGGTCAGCGAAATCTGCCCACGCAAGGCTTCGACCGAGCGCTTGACCACATCCATTCCCACGCCTCGGCCGGAAACATTCGAGACCGTTTTCGCGGTCGAGAATCCGGGCAAGAAGATGAGCTTGAACAGATCTTGCTCGGAGACCTGAGCATTCTCCTCGAGAAGGCCAGATGCGATTGCCTTCTTGCGAATGGCAGCAGGGTCGAGCCCGGCGCCGTCGTCGCGAATTTCGACGTAGACGTTTTGCCCCGAGTGATAGGCGGACAGTCGCACGGTTCCACCCGGGCTCTTGCCTCGGCTGCGTCGCGCCTCCGGCGATTCAATACCGTGATCACAGCTGTTGCGTATCAGGTGCACGAGCGGGTCGAACAGACGCTCGATAACCGTCTTGTCGAGCTCGGTTTCGGCACCATCTGTCTGCAACTGAATGTCCTTACCCAGCTCGCCGGAAAGGTCGTGAACCAATCGCCGGAAGCGTACGAACGTCGTGCCGATGGGCACCATGCGAATATCGAGGGTGTTGTCGCGCAGCTCGGCGGAAAGACGACCGATGTCCTCTGCGATCGAGAGCAGTTGTTCATCGGCGCGATTCGAGGCCAGCTCGGCCAGGCGCGCCTGGGCGATGACCAATTCACCGACGAGGTCGACAAGGCTATCGAGCTTACTGGCGGAAACTCGGATACTCGATTCGCCCTCGGTCGCCTTGGTCTTGGCGCGCGCCTTGCCGGCACCTTCGGGCGTGGCAGGAGCCTCGGACAAGCCGGTAGAGGCGCTTGAAACACTGGTTGCAGCCGGGCGATTTGGCGCGGCGACGGAGGCGCGGCCGATCTCGCCAATGCGAACGTCGCTGCGATCCTCGACGAAGATGAAGGCATCGCGAATGTCGTTGTCGGTCTTCACCGTCTCCAAGACGATTTCGAAGCTCAAGTAGCAAATCTCGGGATCGAGATCCGTAAGATGCGGTAGCGCCGACAGATTCATGCGAATTTCGCAAGAGCCCATGGCGCGCAATTCGGAAAGAATGCCGAGAGCATTGCTACCATTCTGGAGGAAATCCGGATGCAAGCTCCAATCGATGCGCACGGTACGCTTCGCCTTCTCGCATTCCGCGTTGGCGACAGCCGCCTCGCTGGGAGTCGGCTCGGCGTGCTCGTTCCCATCGGAGATGGCGTGAAATGCCGCAATCAGTTTGTCGCGTAGAGGCTGCCAGTCGGACGCTGCCGGATCGAGCATGGTCCGAATCAGATCCTTGACCTCGAGGGTTAGCGCGACAATGGACGACGTCACATCCCGCTTGCCCTGCCGAATCTGCGCAAATACGGACTCCACCTCGTGGGCAACGTGGGCAATGTCGTCGTAACCGGCCATCGAGCCGGATCCTTTGATGGTATGGAGCGAGCGAAACGCCTGCGAGATCAGATCGGGATCGCGAGGACGCTGCTCGAGCTCTAGTAAGGTCGTTTCCAGCTCGGCCAGATGCTCGGAGGCCTCTTCACGAAACAGAGCCGCTAACTGTTCATTGCCAGCCATTGCAAGCTCGTTTAGCCAAGAATCCGCTTCACCACGCCGAGAAGTTGCTCGGGCGTAAATGGCTTCACCACCCAGGCAGTCGCACCTGCGGCCTTGCCTTCCTGCTTCTTCGTGTCCTTGGACTCGGTCGTAACCATCACGATGGGCGTCATCCGATGGTTGCCGCCGGCGCGCACCTGTTTGATCAGAGAAACGCCATCCACGCCCGGCATATTCAAATCCGTCAGGATGAGACTGACCGTGTTCGTTGACAGCTTGGCGAGCGCCTCTTGCCCGCCATTGGCAGAAATGACTTCGTACCCGGCATTGCGAAGCACGGTCTCTTGCACTTGCCGAATGACCGCCGAATCGTCGACCACCAAGATCTTCTTTGCCATCACTTAGACCCTAGCGACCTTCTGTGTCCAGGCTGTCCAGTCTTGGCCGGCAAGACCGAAGCATCGAAGCGCTTCCTGCACGACAGCACCCTGCATTTCCGCGGGATAAAGCACGGCCGTCCCTTTGCTGGCCGCGGTCGTCAGCGCCGCGACAAGCAGCTGCATCCCCGCGGTATCGACTTCTGTCACTTGGCGCGTGTCGACCTCGAGAGCACCTCCCGGTTCCAGGAGGCTCAGGAGTTGTGCCTTGAGCTGCGCAACCGCGGCGATTGTTAATTCTCCTGCCAAGTCACATTTCATGAGAGCACCATTCCGCAAACTTAGAAGAACTCTACCGATCCTTCCGCAGACGATGCATCGGCAGGTTTCGGCATTTTCTCACCCTTCGGTTGTGACAAGCCCAGCGCCGTGCGCTGAACGCGCCGTTCGTCCTCCATCGTGTACCAATCATCGGTGTGCACGCGACCCGCAGGTGGCGTCGCCCCGCGCGCAGCAACCAGCGCGTCCGCCTGCATCTTGGTCAGGCGCAGCGACAGCTCACGCAGGCCTTTCGTCCTGGCCATGAGCCCATGCAGGCTGTTGCTGGTTCGCGAAACTTCGGCCCGAAGGACGGCGCTCCCTGAAAGCAGGGAGTCGACCGTCATCTCGAGAGCGTGCTGATAGTCGCCGAGTCGGCCCATGAGTGCCTCCAGATTCGCCGCGACGGCAGCGCCGGTGCGCGCGGAAGGGTCGAGTGCGCTCGATGTTTCACCGACCAACATGTGCGCCTCGCTTCCAACCGAACGCATGATCTTCGCTGCAGCCGTGGTAAAGGCTCCAATCTGGTCTGCAACCTCCTGAACCTCGCGCGCAAGAACTCGCAAGGTCACACCGGACTGGCCGACGTGGACCGCCTTGACCATGGCGTTGAGCCCAATGAAGCGAGCGTCCCTGCCGAAACTCGCGACCTCGTCGACCAATGCTTCGACTCCCTCGGCCGTGGTCGAAACACTAGCAAGCGCGCGCAGCATTGCCGCTTCTTGAGCATCATGCGCACAGAGCGCCTCGCTGGTGCCGCGAATTCCGTGCTCCAGGGAGCGCAGCAGGGATGCGCCATTGCTCTTGCCGGAAAAACGTAGGCTCTCTTTCGCGATGGATGATAGCGTCGCGACAATGGACTGTATGCTGCCGTCGATCTGTGCCAGGCTCGACAGCAAGCGATCGCAAACATTAGCAGCTTGTGCTGCCTCCACGCGGGCGACGATGTTCAGCTCGGCCAGCCACGATTGCGCTTCCTCCACCTTCTTGTCCGACAACGCCCGCTGCGCGCCGGAAGCAAATTCATCCAAATCCTGCACGATGTGCTCGATCATCTGTCGTGCGATATCCTGAATCTGAAGCGACTGTAATACACTCTCGATGCTCGTCTTTACCGACGCCACGCTCTGCGTAGACTTGTCGGCTAGCACCGATGAGGTCGCACAGGCCTCGGCCATCGCGTGAAGATGGGTTTGCGTTTCTCTTCGAAAGCGGGATACGTCGCGACGGTGGCGATCGAGAAACGTCTTGGCTTGGCGGAGTCCCGCCTCGGCGGTCGTATGAACATCCCGGCTCTGTTCCAGCACCTCGTTGAATTTGGGTTTGATGTCGGCGGCCATCTGGCGTAGGTCCGTCACGACACTGTCGAATCCCGCATTGACGGAGTCACGTCGCGAGTTTTCAAGCTGCGTCGTCGAGGCCAACGCGTGCAGGGTGGCAACGATGGTCTGAAAATCACTTTCCAAAGCTGACAGATTGGTGATACCGGCGAGGACCCCTGCTAGGACCTGCAACCCACGCTCGGTCTTTGACTGGCCCTGATTCAGGTGCTTATCGAGGCGTTCGAGTTCAACTCGCAGCTCCGACGCAGGATCATGACCGGACTGTCCCATCGCAATTGCATGTGCCGAATCGTTCAACAAATTGTTGGCGTCTAGTTGCAGGCTGTGCAGCTTTGCGCCGGCATCAAGAAATACCTTCTCGGAGTCCACGATGAATTGCTTGAGCTCGGCCGTCACGACGTACAACTGCTGAACGTCATTCTTGAGCAATTCTTGCGCATCCATACGAGCTCCGATGAGGTGGGCAGCATGCGCCCCGCGAGTTCGAACCGCTCAGGACTGGCTTACGTCGGCAGCGACGCCCGTGCTCGACGAGCGCAACTCCTCTGCCGTGAAGACGCGGTCGAGGTCCAAGATCATGATGAATTGCTCGTCGCGCTTGCCCATTCCACGAATCACGGCCGTGTCCACCCGGCTTCCCATGTGAGGAGGTGGTGCAACGTTGCTGGCGTCCAAGTCGATGACCTCTTGAACAGAGTCGACCAATGCTCCAAGTACGGTACTCTCACCGTCGACCGCAACCTCGGAGATAACGACACAGGTGTCCACGGTCTTCTCCGTGATGCTCAGCCCCAACTTGAGTCGCATGTCGACCACCGGGACCACGTTGCCACGCAAATTGATCACGCCGCGCATAAAGTCGGGCGTTCGCGGAACCTTGGTCATGGACGTGAACTCCAGGACCTCGCGCACCTTTGCAATATCGACCGCGAACAATTCTTGGTCGAGCTTGAAAGTCAGGTATTGGGCCGTCGAACTAGCCGTGGTCGCTTCCATGTCATTCCCGCTCCATTTGAAAGAAATTCGTCAAAAGCCTGCATCGACCGCATGGCACCTGAGGTTGCTCGGAGACAAGGAAATCGGCGGAAAGGCCGCGCAACTGTAGTGCAGCGATAGATGCGGAAGTTGCCCAGGGTCCGAAGGTTGCGATTTGGTCAGGACTCTGCAAGAAGGTGGCATGGCAAACGGCAACACTGGATTCGATCCAGAGGAATTCACGCGCGCCGCCCGCGAACTAGGAGCACGGCTGCGCCAGTCGCGCAAGCTGCTGCTGGTCGTCGGACTGGTGATCGTGGCCCTGGCGGCGGTCTGGGGCTCGTACTATCAGATCGAGCCCGACGAGGTCGGGCTGGTAACGCGCTTCGGCCGCTTCGTGCGCACGACAGGGCCCGGCCCGCACGGCAAGTTCCCCTTCGCCATCGAGCGCGTCCAGAAGGTCCCCGTCCAGCGCCAGCTGAAGCAGGAATTCGGCTTTCGCACCTTGCGTGCCGAGGTCCAAAGCTCGTTTCACAAGGACGAGCGTACGCAAGCCGAGTCGGTCATGCTGACCGGCGACCTGAACGTCGCTACCGTCGAGTGGATCGTGCAGTACAAAGTCTCGGATCCGTACAAGTATCTTTTTCGCATGCGCGACGTGGAAGAGACCTTCCGCTTGATGAGCGAGGCCACCATGCGCACCGTGGTCGGCGACCACAGCGTGACCGAGCTGCTCACCGTCGGACGCGAATCCATCGCTGCCAAAGCGAAGGAGCTGTTGTCGAATTTGTGCAAGCTTTACGACAACGGAATTTCCGTCCAGCAGCTCATTCTACAAGACGTGGATCCGCCTGAACCGGTGCGACCGTCGTTCAACGCCGTCAACCAAGCGATTCAAGAACGCGAGCGAGCGATCAACGAGGCGTGGGCCGAATACAATCAAGAGATCCCGCGCGCGCGCGGCCTCGCGGAACAAAAGATTCAGGCGGCTGAAGGCTACGCCGTTGACCGCGTGAACCGGGCCAAAGGCGACGCCCAGCGCTTCGTGGCGCTCGAAGAGCAATACCGCAAATCGCCCGAGGTCACGCGCACACGCATCTATCTCGAAACCCTGGCCGCAGTTCTGCCTACCGCGGGCAAGAAGCTGATCTTCGACGAAAAGGCCAAGGGCATCTTACCCATGTTCCCGCTCGGTCCCGGACAGGAGATGAAGCCATGAAGCTCCGCTCGTTGGTCATTGGCGCTGCGGTTGCCGTGCTGGCCCTCATTACCCTGTCGTCGGCCCTTTACACCGTCGCGGAAACCGAGCAGGTCGTCATCACCCAGTTTGGCGAGCCGATGGGCCAGGCGATCACCCAGGCCGGCTTGCACCTCAAGACGCCGTTTGCCCAGGAAGCCAACGTTTTCGAAAGGCGCTGGCTGGAATGGAACGGCAACGCCAACCAGGTCCCGACCCGCGACAAGAAATACATCGGCGTCGAGACCTACGCGCGCGGGCGCATCGCCGATCCCTTGCTGTTCTTCCAGCGCCTACGCGACGAGGGCCGCGCCCAGTCTCGCCTCGACGACATCATCGACGGCGAGACCCGTAACGTCATCGCCAGCCACGATCTCATCGAAGTCGTGCGCACCACGAACCGCGCGTTCGAAAAGGGCGAAGAAGCCGAAGACATCATGGAGGCCGAGTCCATGCGCGCCATCGAGCTCGGACGAGACAAGATCACCCGGCTCATCCTCGAGCACGTTCAGCACGTGGTGCCCGACTACGGCATCGAGCTCGTCGACATCCAAATCCAGCGAGTCAACTACATCGAAAGCGTCCAGGCCAAGGTCTTCGACCGCATGATCTCCGAGCGCAAGCGCATCGCCGACCGCCATCGCTCGGAGGGCCAGGGCAAAAGCGCCGAGGTTCGCGGCAAGAAGGAGCGTGAGCTGAAGGTGATCGAGTCCGAGGCCTACCGCAAGACCCAGGAGAGCATGGGCAAAGCCGACGCCGAAGCAGCGAGCATTTACGCCCAAGCGTACAACCGCAACCCCGAGCTTTACCGCTTCCTCAAGACCATGGAGACCTATCACAGTACGATCGACAAGGACAGCTGGCTGGTTCTCTCGACCTCGGCCGATGCCTTCCGCTATCTTCAATCGCAAAACGCCGCCGTTGGCGGCAAGGCCGCGCCGGCCAAACACTAGCGACGCCAAACGACGTCAACAATAACGATGGCCAAAGAGGAAATCGATCCCTACACCGCGCTCGGCCTTGACCGCAACGCCAGCGACGTCGACATCCGCGCGGCCTACCACGCCCTGGTGGCCAAGTACCATCCCGACAAGCATCAGGGCAATCCGCTGGAGGGCTTGGCCGCCGAGAAGATGGCAGAGATCAACCGCGCCTACGAGTTGCTGTCGGACAAGACCAGGCGCGCCGCCTACGACAGCGGCGCAAGGCCGTGGCCACGCGCCGCTGCGGGTGGCTACTCGGCCGCTGGCCCTGGCGTGCCGGCGGGCAAACCCGTCCGCTGGATGCGCTTTCTCGGCCTGCTTTTGCTGCTCCCCCTGCTCTTCCGCTTTGGCGGCTTCCTGGTGCGTTTGCTCGTCGGCCTGGTGCGCGGCGGCGCCGAGCTTTCGGCCGTAGCGCGAGGAACGCCGCTGGCCATGGTCCTCGTTGTCGCGGCCGTTGCGCTGCTCGTCTATTTCCTGATTCGCCGCCGCTTTCGCAAGCGTCGCCATTAGACAGGACGGGCCATTCGGCCCATCATGGAAGTCCAACCGGAAGGCCCAACTGGGCCGATGAGGAGGACAATCGATGAGTTTCTTTACGCGCCAGTTGCGAACCGTCATCCAGTGGGAGAATCCCAACCCTGAGGTGCTCTTCGAACGCTGGAGCGAAAGCGGCGACGAAATCAAGAACGCCTCCAAGCTCATCGTGAGTCCGGGACAAGGTTGCATTTTCGTATACGAAGGTCGCGTAGAAGGCGTCTTCGGAGAGCCCGGCCTCTACGAATTGCACACCGCCAACCGCCCCTTCTTCACCACGCTCGGCAAGCTCATGCAGAACTTCCAAAGCGAGCACAAGGTCGGCATCTATTTCTACCGTACGGCCAAGATACTGAACCTCAAGTGGGGCACCGAATCGCTCATCAAGTACCAAGACCCCACGTACAAGTTCCCGGTTGGCCTGCGCGCGTTCGGCAACTATTCCATGCGCATCCTGGATGCGCGCGCGTTCTTCCAGCAGATCGTGGCGGGCAACACGCCGTACTTGGCCGAACAGATTCGCCAGCCACTGAACGCGCGTTTGCTACAGCCGCTCACCGACTTTTTCGCCGACGCCGGCTACACCTATACCCAGATCGATCCCAACCGCGAAGCGATCGCGAAAGCCCTGTCGGCGAAGCTTGCGCAGGAATACACCGACCTTGGCTTCGTGCTCGAAGACTTCCGCATTCAGGGCACCAGCTTCGACGAGGACACCATGCGACGGATCAACCGCATCGCCGACGTCCATGCCGAGGCCCAAGCGGCCGACGCGGCAGGTGTCAGCTACGCCCAGCTTCAGCAGCTTGAGGCTCTGCGGGAAGCCGCGAAAAATCAGGGCACGGGCGGTGCCGGCATGGCGATGGCCGTAGGCATGAACATGGCCGGCGCTGTGATCCCCGCAGCTGCCGCACCGACATCACACGGGGATCCGGCGGCCAAGCTCAAGCAACTCAAGGCCCTCCTCGACCAGCAACTGATTACGCAAGCCGAGTACGACGCCAAGAAGCGAGAGATTCTGGCCGAGATCTAGTTCCTTCGCCTTCGCAGGCGGCCGGCCAATAGGAGCGCGGCGCACGCCCAAAGCAGCGAAGCCGAGCGACCATCTGCTCTTCCAAGCGAGCAGCCGGAGCTCGTTGCCTTTTGTCCGGAGCTGCTGCCACCGCTGGACCCACCCGTGCCGTGAGTCATATCACCGCCAGAGCCGCCGCTGGCGGCGCCACCGGAGCCGACGGTTCCGCCTGCGTTGTTTCCGCCACGACCGCTAGCGCCGCCGGGGGCTGCGCCGCCCGCCGCCGACGCCCCACCAGCCGCCATGCCGCCCATCCCGCCCGAGGATCCGCCGCTGCTGGCCGTGCTGCCGCCACCGGCGGCACCAGCGCTACCACCCGTACCATCGCGAGCGCCGCCGCTGCCCGACGATCCGCCAGCACCACTGCTACCACCGGCGCCGCTCGATCCGCCCGTACTCGTCGGGCTTGGCGTCCCAACGACGTACATCAAGGCCGCCTCGTGCGGGACGTTGACGGAGATGCCGCTGGTCATGCCCGTGACGTCCTTGCGATTCCACAGATCTCGCACCGCCGGGGTGCCGGTCAGGCCGAGCTGGCTGAACGTAACCGCAATGGTCGCGTCCTGTGTGTCGCGGTTGATCAGCGCCACCGCCTTGCGCCCGTCGGCCAGATCCTTCGTCCAGACCTCGCTCATTCCGGTCTGCGAAAGTCGTTTCTCTCTGGCCCCCAGGGAATCCTGGTCGACTGCCAGGACTTCTTCGTTCGTGAGAAGAGCGGTCGTCCAGCTGTCGCCGCTGAGCTTGGTCGGCTGGCCACCGAAGATGAGCGGCGAGGCCTGGATTGCCCAGAAGGTCATCACTTGTACTTGTTGGTTGTGGCTGAAGGCGCACGGCCGGCTGCCGATCGTGCCGAGCGGCAACATGTCCGCATCCGGCCAGTGTCCGGGCGTAATACCTGCGGTCGTGGACCAGCTGTAGGTGGCGTTGAATTCATCCGTCAGCGAGCTGAGGCCGTTCTGATCCCAAAAGTCGTTCACCTGCCGCCACATATTTGCGTTGGCGTTCAGATCCGCCACGTCCTGCGTGTGCATCGGACCGGGCGACAGACTGAGCACGATGGCACGGCCGGTCTTTACGATCGAGTTGTGAATCGCGTCGGTCTCGGTCTTGTGGTACGAGCCGCCCACCATGTCGTCGACCTTGACGAAGTCGAGCCCCCAGGCCGCGTATTGCGTGAAGATCGAATCGTACCAAGCCTGGCCGGCCGGCTTGTCGCCCGCGACGCCGTACATGTTGCTGTCCCACGCGCAGGTGTCCGTGGAGACGCCGGCCTGCTTCGCGGTGTAAGTCGAGTCCGCGATCGGCTTGTCCGCGTTGTAGGTCGCCCGCGGGATGCCCCGCATGAGGTGGACGCCGAACTTCAGGCCCATCGCGTGAATCTTGTCCGCCAGCGGTTTGAATCCGAGATCCCCAGTCGCCGAGGGGAACTTGTTGAGGGCTGGCAAGAACCGACCGTTCGAATCGAACCTAGCCGTGGAGGGGTCACCTCCGCTCGAGTTGTACCAGTGAAAGTCAATCACGACCGTGTCCCAGCCATAGGGCGCCATCGTGGTCTGCATCGCCTGCGCCGCCGCCAGCGTCTGTGCTTCGGTGACGTCGCCGCCAAACGAGTCGTAGCTGTTCCACCCCATGGGCGGCGTCAGCGCCAGCGTCCCGCCTGCGACCACCGTCAAGGTGCGGCTTGCGCTGCCCGAGCTGTTGCTGACGGTCAGGTTGATGGAATACGTCCCCGCCGCTGGTGTCGTCCCGGAAATCGTTCCCGACGTGGCATCGATCGCAAGCCCCGTGGGAAGCCCCGTGGCCTCGAACTTCAGCGGAGCCTGCCCGGTAGCGGAAACCGTGTACAAGAACGGGCCTCCGGGAGTAGAGCCAACGACCGCAGCACCGAGAATTCGCGGCGTCGCCGGCGCGGCCGCCATCGAAATGGTGATGTCGGTTTGAGCCGCGAAGGCTGGAGCGGCCACCACCGTGGAAAGCACCACGACCGTCGCAACCAAGGCAAGCGCCCAAGACGCCGCACCGCTGTCTTCAGAGGCCATCTTCTTTCTGTCCATCAGCGAGACTCCTTTGGAAAACCGAGCGGGAATAGGATCGTCTAGTCATCGGCTGAAGACTCGGCGCCTGCAGCTAAAAACACGGACCGGCGCGAATGTCCCGCCTTCACCGAATCGAGATCCCTAGTATAGGAGGGGCGCTCCTAGGTGACGATACGCGGGATGTTCGAAGTATAGTACGTTTGTGACGGCGCACCGACTTCGGCGGTGGCGGCCTTCAGAGGACGACTCGCCGGTACGACGCCGGACTGAGGTGTTGGAAGCGACGGAACACCTTGCAGAGGTGGTTTGCGTCGGCAAAACCGCAGGCGTCGGCGATCTGCTTGAGGGGAAAGCGCGTATCGAGCAGCATGCGAGCCGCCTGGTGAACCCGGACGCTGGTAGCAAAATGCGCCGGCGTCATCCCGGTTCGGTTGCGGAAGAAGTGACTGAAATGGGTCCGGCTCATGCCGTACTCGGCAGCAAGGGTGTTGACGTCGATGACCTCCGGCAGCACCGCGACAACGCGATTGCGGATCTCGCTTAGCAGACGGTGGCCCTCGCCGGGGCCGTCGTGCGACGGGTAGGCGCATCGCTCGTACGCGATGACGAACTCGACCAACGCTAGCTCGACGTCATACCGATCGCGGAAGTCTTTCTTGATCGCGCCACGCAAAAGGCGAAAGGCAGCCGCGGACAGCGCCCCGTCCGGCTCCACGTGGACGATCGGCTCGGTCGCGCGAACCTGTTTGGTAATTCGCTCGACCAGGTAGGGATGGTAGATGCCAATCCAGCCGAAGGTCCACCCCGGAGAATCCCGCGGAAGATAATACCGGTGCTCCGAGGGAATGACCGCAAAGAACCCCATCCCCGGACGCACCTGTCGAGGTGCCTGTCCGTAAAGCTGGAAATGTCCCCAACCCGCCATGGTGAGCTGAAAAACACACAGCGGGGCATCCCGCAGACCGAGCCGCTTCATCCCGTCCCAGTAGTAGCTCGTCGGGTCGGTGCGGGTCTCGATGCTTCCGAAGAATGCCGTCTTCGGCGTCCACCACGCGGGAGCCGGCGCAGGCGTGCGAGACAGCTCCGTAAGCTCTTCCAGCGAAGGCGCCCATTCGCGCGGTGGCTCCGGCCCAGGATTTCGGCTTGCGACAACCTCGGAAGTGAGCACCTCGTAGGAACGGCGCCGCCACAGCGCGACCTTGGAGCTCGGTTCCCTTAACGTTTTCTTGGACACGGAGATGGCAGTTGGCGAGAGGGGAGAGAAACTCGAACGAGAATCGCCTGCAGGCTACGTGCGCCGCATGCCCGTGACGAGAGTCTCGATGTTTGAAGCATGGTCTATATGTGTCACCCCCAATGGTCAAGACGCCCGCGCGGCAACGGTCGCTCCCATCGCCGACACCCTCCCAATCTCAGCGACAGATACCCAAAAAGCCAGCGCCTCCGACAATAGATAGACATGGAGCAGTTACGTCCCACCTCCACAGGTCACGACACGGCTGGCTACTTACCGCTGCTGACGAATCGCGGCGTGGCGCGCCAGATCCCTGAAGCGGCGCCTTCTTCCGCATCGATCCTTCGCTGGCGGCCCGAGGAATGGCGGCGCCGAACCTATGAGGTCCTTGCCCCCACCCCCGTCGCGGCACGCCCCGAGCCCTCGCTCGTAGCACCACCCGAGTGGGCCTCCGCACTTCAGCAGCTCGCCGAGCTGGCGCGCACGCCGGTCCCTCCACCTTCGTGGTGGACACCGGCCACGGCGTTTTACGGAAACGTCGAGACTCGAACGGATCCGAATGCCGAATACCTCTACGGGATGCCCTCTCCGGACCCGAATGCTCCCGCGCTCTACTTGCAGATCAGCCTGGCCGGGTGGGGATGTTTCCAGGCTCGCGGCGATACCCCCCGCCAAGTCGGTCCTGGCCAGGCATTCTTTGCGCTTCTTCCCTCGCAAAACCGCTGCTTTCTACCCAAGGAATCGCCGGGATGGACCTTCGCGTGGATTGCCATCTATCACCCGTACTTGAGAGCCAAGATCGCCAAGCAAATCGCGACGACGGGCCCAATAGTCGATATCCCGACCAGCGGCGAGATGACAACAAGTGTCCTTCGTCTTTTACGGGGCGCCATCAAGAAGGATTTTCGCGACCAATTCGAATCCGAGATGGCCATGTTCGCTTTCAGCGTGACCTTGGAACGATGGGCACAGCAGAGGCGGGATGGAGTCGCCCGAGACGGCCGGCTTGTGGACGAAGTGCGTTCGCGCATTATTGCGAAGCTGCCCAGGGCGATTGACGTCCTCTCACTCGCCGCTGAATTCGGGATGAGCCGTAGCCACTTCAGCCGGCTCTTTCGCGACCGGACCGGCTTGACACCGGGGCATTTTGCCACCGAGGTGCGGATCGAAGAGGCCGCGCGACGGTTGCTCGACACCCATGAGCCGCAAAAGGCGATCGCGAGCGCTTGCGGCTTCGCGAGTGCAAATCACTTTTGCAAGGTCTTTCGGCGCCTCCGCAAGCTTAGCCCGGCGGCATTCCGGTCAGCGCGCGTCTAGCGTGATGGAAACCCTGAAAGGGTTTCCAAACCTTCCCGCGATCACGAGGGTTAGAAATTCCCTTGCAAGACCATGCCCCCCACCGTGGGAGCCAAACCGATCACGGTTGCCTTGCCGGCCTTGGCGGGCTTCGGATTGGAAGCGTCGGAAGTGAGCCAAAGATAGATGGCGGCACCACCCGAAAGGAGCGTCGCTGCGCCCAAAGCGTCGGTCATGTAGCCGTAGTTCTTACTCTTCGTTCGCGCGTCGTCGATCTTGGCCTTCGTATTCGGGTAGGTGTTCAGCTGATTCTTGAAGTCGTCTTGCGCACGTAGCGCTAGGTAGCCGCACACGCCCGTTCCGGCCGCGAGAGCAACCGTCGTGGAGATGCTGGTGATCAACCCGGCTCGGCTCGGACGGCTCGGCGCCTCTGTCTTGACGACGATAGGCACATGCTGGCTGCCCGATGCCCGCGCCGGCGATACGACCACCGGAACCTCCATGTGAATGTCGACCTTGAGAATCTCTTTCCCGGCGACGGTAACAACACGAACCGCCTCTGGAGATCCCGCCTTGACGGCGCTTACCTTGTGCGTTCCCACGTTGACCAGTACCGCTTCTCCCAGCGGCGATTTGCCAGCACTCACGTCGTCGATACGAATATCAGCACCGTCCACCTCCGTCGTGATGTCCAAGCGAGCAATCCGTTCGGCGAGCTTCGCTGACATATCGTCGACCTGGGAACGGCGATCGGCAGGAATTTCAGTACCACCTTCGGTCACGTATTGTTTCAGGGACCTGTAAGCGCTGACAAAGTCGTGCAGCGCGTATTGAGTCTGCGCAATATTGTAGAGCACACGGTACGAAGGACTGATTTGGTAGGCTTTGCGAAATTCCGCCAGAGCCCCTTCGTAGCTACCCTCCCGGTAGAGCTCGACCGCCTGCTGGAAACGAATACCTGCCTTGGCTGAACCCGCGTCTTCCGCATCCGACGACTGTGCCCTAGCTCCTGATGGGATCAGGAGCCCTATCAATCCCACGACGAGTGAATAGGCTTGTAGTTTCATGGCGCGTACGGATTCCTTTCATCGATCGGTTTCGCATTGCTACGCGGGCGAGGACTCTCAAGAATCATCCCAGGCTCCACGGCTTGGCTCGGCTCTACGGCCGGGGCTCGCGCGCTGCTCCTCGACTTGGACTCGAAGACCGCCCTCTGCGGCCGTGACGCCTGCCTAACAGCGGCTGGCGCGTGGCTGCGACGCAGACTGATGCTCAAGACAACGTCGCTGGAAAAACTGACCTGCTGGTTGAAAGGAAGGTACCCAGGCGCCGAGGCGCTAACGACGTGGATCCCGCGCTCCTTCGGCACCTCCAAATTGAGGCGATGACCGGCCATGACGTTGCCATCCAAGCTCAACTCGGCTGTCACTGGCTCCGCTGTAATTTGGAGCCGGATGGTCTCGGAGGCGACCTTCGTGGGAGACGGCGCGGCTGCCGTTGCAGCAGGAGGATTTCCTAACTGTGGTGTGGCCGGCTTCTCCACCGGCAACACCGGCCGAGACGCCACAGGTGAGGGAGCTGGCGCAGGTGGAGCTATCGACGACTTCGCGGAGGCTCCCTTTCCCTTACTGTAAAGGCCGACCGCAAGTACCAGAAGAACAAGGCAGACGGCCGCCGCAGGCAATAGTCTTTGCCAATTGGAAGATTGTCGCTTCGGCTCACTGATTCGCGTCTCATGCGCGGCGATCGTTGCCGCCGCCTCTACCCTTCGTGTCACGGCTTCGTGCTCGGCCATGGCACGAACCGGGGTCCCGTCCTGCGGAGCCAAGTCCTCCACCGCTGCCACCTGCTCGTCTTCTTCGGGCGGACTTTCCTCGATCGCGACCAAACGAAGAGGTGTCTTGTTCACCATGGGTCTTATCCGCCTTTCACTACTGGTCATGAGCCACCACCGATCGTTCTCGTCATCAGCACTCGGTTCTCGCCCGAGCGACGCTGCTGAGGAGGCAGGCTGTCCATTAGAATAGGCTCCTGATGAATGGGCCGCAGGCCTTTGCTAAGAGCGTCGCGCCGGAAAGGCCCAACAAAAGGTAGGAAGCCCGCTTGAAGTTGATGTCAGACATGTGCTTGTAAATTGCAAGACCGGTAAGTGTGCCGGGAATGACCGCCGGCGCGGTGAGAGCCAGGAGCAGCCAAAACTGATGCGTCAAATAGGCTGGGTGGAGGGTTGCCACTAGGACCAGTGAATAGATCTGGGACAAAATGATGTAGGGCTGGACAATGGCGCGGTGACGCTCTTTCGATAGACCACGCAACCCCGTCCACACCACGACCGCTGCGCCCGGAAAGGCCGTGAAGCCACCAACCACGCCACCAAGAAAGCCGACTGTCGCTCCGCTTGCCGGACCGTCGAAACCCCGCAGCTTGAAGCTAGACGGTTTGAACATCGAATAGACGGCATAAATGGTTAACAGTGTGCCAAAGACGGCCATTAATCTTGCGGCAGGCAAGTGCGACAGCAGCCATATTCCGATAGGTACACCGGCAGCCCCACCTAACATGCAAGGACCTGGCCCCATCCAGAGGTCCTTGAGCGAGCTCGGCATGTCTTTGCGCAACTGTTCAGCCGACAACAGTTGATTCCCGGTGGACAACGCCTGAAACAGAGGAACCTGGAGGATGGGCGTCAAGAGGAGCAAGCTCGCGGCACCGATCGCCGAGAACCCGAATCCCGACAGCCCACTCATGAGTCCCGACAGAAATACAATCGCCTCAATGCTCACCATTTGTCGCACACTCAATCCGGCAATGGCATTGGGTGTCGCAGGACATGCAGCGATGAGCGTTACCACGGTCAAGACGACGGCGCTTGGCAGCAGCCAAAGCGCACCTTTGCTGGCATTGGTCGTCTGCGGCTTCGTAAGTCCGTCCTGAAGGACACTGCGGCTGGGAACGATATCGTCTCCGACGATTGGTATTTCTGGCTGTGTTGCTATTCGCATCTTTCGAGCCTTCCGCAAATCGTTACATCGCGACGCGCGAGCAGAATGCTTTCGCGCGAAGTTGGACCCACGGCGTCTCGTCCACCTGCTTGGAAGCAGGTATATGTTTTCATCGAACAGTCGAAGCTATTGAGTCTCGCAGAAACCGTAGTTGCACGCCGGAGCGCTCGCGGGACAGTCGTTTGAGGTCGTGCAGGGCGCGCATGCTGTCTTGCCATTCGTCTTGAAATCGAAATAGCAGCCGCACTGGAACTTGTATGGATTGGGAGTGAAGGCACCCATCTCCGTGGTGCGCGCCACCCGCATCGCACACTGGGGCACGAGCGATGCCGCGATCATGGCATCCACCAGCGCGGGATCGAGCTTCGGTACCGAGAAGCGTGTCACGAAGGCTCCTGCCGAGGCCGACGGAGCGCCGTTGATGTTGGCGGTGTAGAAGTGAACGTAGCCCCATAGTGGATAGTGACCGTCGCGCACGTTGGCCTTGTTGAGCGACGTCGCCGAAGAGTCCGGCAGGAAGCCGGAAATTTGCCCCTCGCCCTGCAAATAGAGAACGCGAAGATTGCCGCGGTTCTTGTCCGCGTAGTCGATGGACAAAATGCCGATGGACTGTTCCGGGGCCGCGGACGCAATGAGCGAGTCGCGAATCGCATCCGTCGACAGTCGGTCGACGCCCCAGAAGGCCGTGCGCGGCACATGGATTAACTCTGCGGCCAGCGCAGTCGATCCGGCGCCTGAATTGCGGATGGAGTAGTAGGAAGGATCAAGCCACGGGCTCGCGTTGATCCCCGTCGGACTGAGGCCACCCAGGCCGAAGATGAGATGGGCGGCTTCGACGCTGATGGTGTTCTGCTGAGATGCTGCTGGTACGGTGAAACCAAACGTGACGGTAGGCCCGAGATAGGAGGCAATGAGAGCACTCGGCACATACGCTGCATTGCATACCGTCGAGTAGAGGTTCGACACCCCAATGTCGACGGTCTTGCCCTCGGGATCGAGCGTGCAGCTGACTTGGTTGCCGGCGTCGTCGAAGTAGTATGCGTACGTCGCGGCCTTGGTCTGGGTGCCCGCGATGTCCTTGATGGTGGTCGCGGTGGGATCGAAGACGGCGCTTACGCCGCCGCACGATGTGCCGGGCATGAAGACCGCACGATAGGCAGGGCTTTCCGCCATGAGCAAGGGCGTGACTTGGGCTAGCAAAGGCCCGAAGTCCGATGTGCCGGCCATGTAAATTACGTTCGGCCCGGAGTCGGCGCACCGCTGGGTGGGCGGTGCCACCGGCTTGATCGTCGCAGTGACGATGCCGGCGCTTTGCGGAGGCGTTGGGTCTGGCAGCAGGAAGCCTGGGCTGCACAATCCGAGCTTGGCACAATTGTCGTACGGCGCGCTCTGGGCCGTCGTGCACGCATTCAGGTACTGGACATTGGTGGTCGGCGCGCCTCCGAAGCAACCCTTGGGGCCAAGACCCGAGTTCACACAAACGCCTTGGCTACAGACCGCGTACGCGGTGGCGCCAGTCTCGAATTTCGCGCAATCCGCGTCAGTAGCGCATTGCACGCCGCTTCTGTCCACCATCACACTGCAAGCACTGGTGAACGAAAGCAAGGCAGCCGATAGAGCGGTCAAGAATTGTTTCATCTTTGCCATCACGTCACTCTGCAGCAAGTTGTGCTGCTCGCGACGACATTCTATCGGAACCGTTACAGCAGTTCTTTAGGCTCATTTTCTATGAAATTTGAGCCGCACACCGACGTCTCAATCGGTCGTCGAGGAACCCAGCGAAATGACGAAGGGAATGGCTGAGGTAGCAGCACCGGGGACAGTGTGCGCAAGGAGATGGTCGGCACCCGTCCTTAGCTCATCGGTCTGCCCATGAGGCGCTCCTGGCGACGCTCGCTGCGAAGGGGTGCCTCGACGTGGCGTCCCTTGCGCGGCAGCTCGCCGATGCTCGGCGGCCGTTTCCGACCGAGACGCAAGCGCAGAGCGCGCCACAAGAGGGCGAGGCCCAGGTAACCCGCGAGCAGCACCATCGGCATCGCGAGCACTCGAGGCCACAGAGAACCGATGGCTCCGATCGCTAGAAGCAAGCCGCCGCAGCTCAAGAGAAGTCCGCCCTCCGCCCGTCCCAGCACCCGTCGGTTGGTCATCGCCGCACTGACAGCGTTGGCGACACGAATCGCGCCGGCGGCAGCGGCGGAGCCCTTGTGCCCGACAGGCGCCCGTCGAGCTTGTCTCGGTCGCAGCGCTTTGTCCCGCAGCACCGTCCAGCCTGCCGCTGTCCATACTGGCGTGCCGGGGAACGAACGGTCGCGCACCCGATTGCCCGAAAGAACGATCTCGGTGGCGTTGTCGAGATCTTCGAGAAACATGTGCTGCATCTCTCGGGCGACACCTGCGTCGTCAATGGCCACGTCCAGCTCATAGTTGCCGAGGAAGCTGGCCACGTTGAGATTCGACGAGCCGATCCGACTCCATCGACCATCCACCACCGCAGTCTTGGCATGCATCATGGAGCCGTTCCATTCGAAAATTCTGACACCGCCCTCGAGCAAAGGGCGAAAGCCTGATCGCGAAAGGGAGCGGATGAGGCGGATATCCATGGCTTGCGGCACGAGCAGCCGCACGTCGACCCCATCGCGCGCCGCCGCCAGCAGAGCTTGAACATAAGGAGCAATGCCGACGAAATACGCGTCTGTCAGCCACAGTGACCGTCTGGCAACAGCCGCAATCAATTGGTCCGTACGCAACATGCCTGCCGTAGTCGGCGAACCCGCGACCACCCGCAAGGCTACGTTTCCGGCGGGGGTGAGACTTTCGGGCGCTGGCAATTCATCGCTCGGCAGACCATCGCCCATGCTTTCCCAAACCTGTCCGAAAGCGGCGTGCACGTCTGCCACCGCGGGTCCGCGAATTTCCATCCCCGTGTCGCGCCAGGGCGTGACGCCGAGACCAGGGTCCCCCTTCCAACGCTTGCTCAAGCACAATCCAGCGACGAAAGCGACCTCGCCATCGATGGCAATGGACTTGCGATGATCCCGCGTCACCCATCCCACGGGACTGTCGATCCGCGGCGGATTGAAGCAGCGAAGGTGAACCCCCGCGCACGCCATACTCCGCCAAAAGCTCCGCGAAGCACAGCCCCAACTGCCGAGCCAATCGCGCACAACCCGGACACGCACGCCCTCGCGCGCTTTTCTACTCAAGGCATCGGCGAACAGCCAGCCCACCTCGTCCTCTTCGAAAATGTAGTTCTCGAGATGAACGAACTTCTGCGCAGCCCGGATGGCATCGAGCCAAGCTGGATAATTCTCGTCCGCGTTTTTTAGGATGCGCACACTGTTGCGCTCCGAGAGCGCCGCGCCGCTGGTTCGCGACAGGGCCTGCTCCGCCAGGCGCCGCATCGAACGCATCGCCTGAGGTCCATTCGTCGCCATTCGATTTCGCAAGGACTCTCCTTCTTGGGGTTCACGGGACTTCGGGCGATGCGTCCTACCGCCCTCTGACTAGCGTCCCGTATGCTTGTCTAGGATTCCTTGCGCCAGATCGCGATGACGCTCCAGCATTGCCAAAACCGAGTCCAAGTAGGTGCTGAGCGTGTCGTCAGTCGAGGCTTCGCTTGCCTTCTTCACGTCGGCGATGCTCTTTTCGTGCGCGTCGAGCATGCTCTGGGCGAACTTTTCGTCGAATGACGCCGTTCCGTCGTGCTCTGGCTCCTCGAGTGTTTGGCCGGTCACAGAGACGTCGATCCGGTGACGTTTCGCAAAGGCGAGAAGGCGCTTGTCGGCGGCACTGTGGTCGCGGACGAGAATCGCACCGAAGTCCCGAACTTCCTTCGATTGGCCTTTCTTCTCTGCCTGCTTACCCATCATCATTTCCTGAATGTTCGCCAAGTGAAGGCGCCCGAGCACCGCCGCGGGGAAAGAGCCATGATCGGTCGAAGGTGGAACCTCGTGACTATTGTCGCCCGGATCTTCGTTACCGGAATCACCCGTAGGCACCGGGATTTCCGCACGCGCGGGTGACGCTACCCAAGCGCTCGCGGCAACGATTACCGCGGTATTGATAAGGTTACGCATTATTGACGTCGTCATAGAGATTAGCTCCTTGGTGTTACTCACTTGACCCAGCAACGGCTGTGCCACGTAGTTTGCTTCCAAGAGAACTAGGCACATCCATTGCAGCCGCTTCGGATCGGTGCGCTCAGTGGCGCACTCCATTAACACAGGAGGCTTCCATGGCCGGACGTAACACAGCGATATTTGGTGTGTGTAGAGACATTCCCCATTTGGAGAAGGCAGTCGATGCCTTGCGGTTGGCGGGATTCCGAAGCGACGACATTTCGGCCCTCTTCCCAGACAAGAAAAGCAGTCGAGACTTCGCCCATGAGCACAACACGAAAGCCCCTGAAGGCGCTGCGACTGGTGCTGGCACGGGCATGGTACTCGGCGGCACCCTGGGCTGGCTGGTAGGAATCGGCGCCCTAGCAATTCCGGGCCTCGGCCTATTCATCGCCGCAGGCCCCTTGATGGCAACCCTGGCAGGCGTCGGCGTCGGCGGCGCGGTTGGGGGATTGGCCGGAGCACTGATAGGAATGGGCATCCCCGAATTCGAGGCGAAGCGCTACGAGGGCATGGTGAAATCGGGCGGTGTCTTGCTGTCGGTACACTCGGACAACTCTGATTGGACTCGCAAGGCGAAGAAGATAATGACGGACTGCCAGCTTACCGAGGTGTCGTCCGCCGGCGAAGCAAGTGCCGACGTCAAGTCACCCGTTGGAAGCCCAGGCAGCACTGGTGGAAGCGCACAGAGGGTCTTCTAACACATCCATCGTGCCGAGCTCGCATCGAGTGCCACAATTCGGTGCGGGCAGGCACCCACTTACTGGGAGTCACCGAGGTGCGCGGTGGCGAGCGCGCCACAATGAAGAGCTGAGTCTCGAATCGATTGGCATAGCTTGCGGTAGCGTAGTTCCACGGGTCGGTCGGCGGTGCGACGTGGCCGTCCGGGATCCTTGACGGTCAATGCCATCGACGTTAGGGGCTTGATGTCGAGATTCATTGCCCGGAGAAGGGCGTAATAGAGAACGGCGACACGATGGGGATAATGACGAGCATTCCCATGATCGAGATAGATCTCGCCGTGGTTATAGTGGGCCCAGTAGGCGTGGTCTCTATGCCGGCAGCGCACGAGCCGTTGCCGGCTGTGCAAAACGCCGGCGTGGTCCCGCCAGGACTGGGCGATTCGTTCGACACCGCCGACGTCGCGCCAGTAGGCGAGCTCGCGGGCACCGAGAGCAATGTTGTTCTGTGGGCTCATAACTTCTTGCCAAAGGATTCCATGCGGGTTTGGATTCAAGCAGCGCCCCTTCTTGTCGAGCACACAGCGGATGCCCATCAGGCCGCCGTCTTTGGCATAGACGCGACCGTCCCTGTAAGTGGTCGAGGCGGCATTCTCGTTCAAATCGCTTTCATTGATCATGACCGCGAGAATGAGAGCAGGAGGGAGTCGATGCCGCTCAGCTGCCCGGAGAACGGCGTGGGCGACGACTCGACAGAAGCTCGGCGTCCACGCAGGTGTGCGCCGCCGCAGTCGCTCCTTGACCTCGCAAATCGTCGTCGCCAAGCAGGACTCCGTCGGCGATTCGGTCTTTAGAGCACCATTTTCCTTCGAGCTCATCAAACCGCTGCTGGACGCCCCGGAATCCTCGTTGACGAAGGCCCTGGATTGGGACACAGACGAACCAATTGGTCGATTCGCCTTTGGGGAACCGGCAGGCATCGCTGCCGCCACGGCAACGGAAAGACCGCCTCCACAAAGGGTCGCCGCCACCAGAAGGAACGACGGTCCGACCAGAAGATTTCCGTCTGATGCAATGGGCATGCGGGCCGAAACAGCAAGGCATATGCCACGCAAGTCTGCCTACGCAGACCGCCAGAGTTCACAGTAGAGCTCAGCACTTACTTCACGTTTCCATCCGGGCGAGACTCGCATCGTCACGATTACGCAACTGCACACCAGAACCACGGTTGCCGGCTTGTGACGCCAAGGGATGCCTTGCGGAGCTCTTGGGCGACGCGCAGTCGACGTTCAGACGTTGAGCCAAACACGCAGCAAAGAAACCAATTGGGCGGCGTCCACTGGTTTGGTGATGTAGTCCGATGCCCCCGCTTCCAGGCACTTCTCGCGATCCCCTTGCATCGCCTTTGCAGTAAGCGCGATGACAGGCACCCTGCCGTGGCTTCGCTGCGCACGAATCCGCCGCGTCGCCTCGTAGCCGTCCATCTCGGGCATCATGATGTCCATGAGCACGATGTCGACATCACCATGCTCTTCCAGCTTCTGCAGTGCCTGTTGACCATTTTCCGCGTAGACGACTTTCATCGCGTGTTGCTCGAGAATGGTCGTGATGGCGAAAAGATTTCGGGCGTCGTCATCCACCAGTAGGACTCGTTTGCCGGCAAGAGCGGGATCGGTCTCGTTGAGACCTTCCAAGGCTCGCTGCGCCGGTTGTGGCAGATTCGCTTCCACACGGTGAAGGAACAGTGCGGTCTTGGCGAGCAGCTGTCTAGAGGACTCCGAATCTTTGGCCACGATCGCTTCGGCCAATTCCCGAACTTCGTTCTCCTCCTGTCGACTGAGCCCTTTGTTCGTATAGGCGATGATGGGCATGCGGCGGTCGGCGATGTGCTCGCGGATCGCTTTCAAGAGCTGCGGACCCGTCGTGTCGGGCATCTGCAAATCAACCACGGCACAGTCGAAGGGCGCCCCATCCAAGGCCTCCAGCGCGGCTTCGAGACTAGAGGCGGTCACTGTGACGACGTCACCTCCTCCCAGCATTTCTACGATGGCGTTCCGCTCGGCTTCTTCGTGCTCAACAAGGAGCAGGCGACCCACCTGCCGGTCGAGGAACCGCTGAATATGCCGAAGCGCCCTGTCCAGCGCATCCTGGTCCACCGGCTTCTGCAGATAGGCGATGGCCCCTTGCTCGATCGCCCGCGCCTCTTTGCCTTCGACCGAGATGACCTCCACAGGGATGTGTCGAGTGCGCGCGTCATGTTTGAGTTGATCGAGAACGACCCGCCCGTCCATATCGGGCAAATGAATATCAAGCGTGATGGCGTCGGGTTTGAGGCTGCGGGCGAGCGCAAGCCCTTGTTCTCCAGTCGATGTGACCACACCGCGAAAGCTGTGCTCGCGGGCAAAACCGAGCAGCGTCCTACCAAACGCCTCGTCGTCCTCGATGATGAGCACCACCCGATCGCCGTATTCAATCGAATGACGGTCGTCGGAGGCATCGTACGGCGAGAGTGCCGCGACGGTTGCGCCGCGTTTCCCATCAAAGGCCTCTTTGTTCCTTGCCGCAAGACTTCGCACCGGAAGCGGTGGCAACATCGCCGCCGCTCGCGTCCGCGACACGTACTCCATCGGAATGAAGAGTGTCAGGGTGCTTCCGACGCCTATCTCACTGTGGAGTTGTAGCTCGCCGCCAAGGAGTCCCGCAATCTCCCGACTGATTGCCAGGCCGAGCCCGGTGCCGCCATAGCGCCGGCTGGTTCCGCCATCTGCCTGCTGGAACGCCTCGAAGACAATCTTGTGTTTGTCGGCCGGTATGCCGATGCCAGTGTCCACCACAGAGAAGCCGATCACGCCCGTTGCCGAGTTGAGCGTGTCGTTGTCCACACTCCATTCCGGCTTGCCGGCCCGGAAAATGTAGAGGGTCACGCCGCCCTTCTCGGTGAACTTGAGTGCGTTGGACAAGAGATTCCGCAGCACCTGCCGAAGGCGCATGTCGTCGGTGCGAATCGAAGGCGGCAGCGCCGGATCCAGCTCGACCGAGAATTTCAGCCGTTTCTCCTCGGCCACGTGGCCGAACGAGCGTTGTACGAAGTCGCAGATGTCCGCGAGGCTTACTGTCGAGACGTCGACGGACATCGTGCCCGATTCGATCTTCGCCAAATCGAGGATTTCGTTGATCAGCGCCAGCAGGTCCGCCCCGGATTGTCGAATGGTGCTCGCGTACTCGATTTGCTTCGGCTTGAGATTCTTGTCGCGGTTGGCTTCGAGTTGTTGGGACAGAATCAGCAGGCTATTGAGCGGTGTCCGCAGTTCGTGTGACATGTTGGCGAGGAATTGCGACTTGTAGCGGGAAGTGAGAGCCAACTGCTCCGCCTTTTCTTCCAGCTCTTGCTTCGCCACCTCGACGTCACGGTTCTTGCGCTCGACCTCGGTCTTTTGCGTCGTCAATTGGCGGGCCTTCTCCTCCAATTCCTCGTTGGTGTTCTGCAACTCTTCCTGCTTCGATTGCAGCTCTTCGGCCATGCTTTGTGACTTCCGCAGAAGCTCGTCGGTCTTCATGGTGGCCTCGATAGTGGCCACGACGATGCCCAAGCTCTCGACCAACTGCTCCAGGAAGGCGATCTGGACGGCATTGAACCTCTGGAACGAGGCCAGCTCCAACACGCCCTTGATCTCCCCTTCGAAGGTGATTGGAACCACGACGATGTTGAGCGGCGACGCCTCGCCGAGAGACGAGCTGATGCGTACGTAGTCGGACGGCACATCGGTCACCAAGATGGCCTTTTTTTCACGGGCCGCCTGCCCCACCAGGCCTTCGCCAAGCGCGAACACGTTCGACACATTCTTGCGCTCTTTGTAGGCATGGGAAGCAAATAGCTTCAGCAGGATGTGCCCGTCATGATTCTCGGCCATGAAGAACGAGCCCAGCTGCGCATTCACCAGGCGCGTAAGCTCGTTCAGAACGCTCTCGGCGACAGTCAAAAGGTCGCGCTGGCCTTGGAGGGCTCGCGAGAAGCGCGCCAAGTTCGTCTTGAGCCAGTCCTGTTCTTTGTTGACGAGGGTGGTATCCGCCAACGTGCGAATCATTTGGTTGACGTTGTCTTTGAGGAGCGCGACTTCACCGCGCGCGTCGACGGTAATCGACTGCGTGAGGTCGCCCTTGGTCACCGCGGTGGCGACGTCGCCGATGGCGCGGACTTGTCGCGTGAGGTTCCCGGCCAGCTCGTTGACGTTGTTGGTGAGGTCTCGCCACACGCCAGCGGCACCCGGCACGTCGGCCTGTCCACCCAGTCGGCCTTCCACGCCGACGTCGCGAGCAACTCCGATGACTTGGTCGGCGAAGGTCGACAAGGTGACGATCATGGCGTTGATGGTTTCGACCAGCGTCGCAATTTCGCCCTTGGCGTCGAGGGTGAGCTTTTGGTCCAGGTCGCCGTTAGCGACCGCGGTCACGACGCGCGCGATACCGCGCACCTGCTCGGTCAGGTTGCGCGCCATCAGGTTGACGTTGTCGGTAAGGCCGCGCCACACGCCGGAGACGCCGCGCACCTCGGCCTGGCCACCGAGCACGCCTTCGGTGCCGACCTCGCGGGCGACACGGGTGACCTCTGCGGCGAAGCCGTTCAACTGATCGACCATCGTGTTGACGGTGTCCTTGAGCGCGAGGAGCTCGCCGCGCACCTCGACGGTGATCTTTCGGGTAAGGTCGCCGTTGGCGACGGCCGTCGTGACGTTCGCGATGTCGCGCACCTGGCCGGTGAGATTGCTGGCCATCAGATTCACGTTGTCGGTCAGCTCTTTCCAAACTCCGGAGACGCCGCGCACCTCGGCCTGCCCGCCCAGCTTTCCTTCGACGCCGACGTCGCGGGCGACGCGCGTGACCTGGTCGGCGAAGGCACTCAATTGGTCGACCATCGTATTGACCGTGTTCTTCAGCTCTAGAAGCTCGCCGCGCACGTCGACGGTAATCTTCTTCGAAAGCTCGCCCTTGGCGACCGCCGTGGTCACCTCGGCGATATTGCGGACTTGGTCGGTCAGGTTGGATGCCATGGAGTTGACGTTGTCCGTGAGGTCCTTCCACGTACCGCGCACACCTTCGATGGACGCCTGACCGCCCAGCTTGCCCTCGGTGCCGACCTCGCGCGCGACGCGCGTGACCTGGTCTGCGAAGGTGCTCAGCTGATCGACCATGATGTTGATGGTGTTCTTCAGCTCGAGGATTTCACCGCGCGCGTCGACGACGATCTTCTTCTGCAAGTCTCCCTCGGCGATAGCCGTAGCAACCTGCGAGATGTTGCGCACCTGTTCGGTCAAGTTGTTGGCCATCGAGTTGACGGCGTCGGTCAGGTGGCGCCAAGTGCCGGCGACACCGCGCACGTCGGCCTGGCCGCCCAGCTTGCCCTCGGTACCGACCTCGGTCGCCAGGCGCGTGACCTGGTCGGCAAAGGCGCTCAATTGATCGACCATCGTGTTGATGGTGTTCTTCAATTCCAAGATCTCGCCCTTGGCGTCGACCATGATCTTGCGGGTCAGGTCGCCGCCGGCGACAGCGGTGGTCACCATGGCGATGTCGCGCACCTGATTGGTCAGGTTGCTGGCCATCAGATTCACGTTGTCGGTCAGCTCTTCCCAAACGCCGCGCACACCGGGAACTTCGGCCTGGCCTCCCAATCGACCCTCGACGCCGACCTCGCGCGCGACGCGTGTAACTTCCGCCGAGAAGGAATTGAGCTGATTGACCATGGCATTGAGTACGTTCTTGAGCTCGAGCACCTCGCCGCGCGCGCCAACGGTGATTGTCTTGGACAAATCGCCGTTCGCGACTGCGCGGGCGACGTCGGCGATATTGCGGACCTGATTGGTCAGGTTGCTCGCCATCGAGTTCACGTTTTGCGTGAGCTCGAGCCAAATTCCGGCGACGTCCTGCACGACCGCCTGACCGCCGAGGACGCCTTCGGTGCCAACTTCGCGAGCCATACGCGTGACTTCCGACGCGAACGAGCCGAGTGAGTCCACCATGGCGTTGATGGTGTTCTTCAATTGCAGAAGCTCGCCCTTGACCTCGACGGTAATCTTCTTCGACAGGTCGCCATTTGCGACCGCGGTCGTGACGCCGGCGATGTCACGCACCTGGTCCGTCAGGTTGCGGCCCATCAAATTGACGTTGTCGGTAAGCTCTTTCCAGACGCCCGACACGTCCTTCACGTCCGCTTGTACGCCCAGCGTTCCTTCGGTACCAACCAAGCGCGCCATGCGATTGACTTCGGCGGCAAAGCGATTGAGCTTGTCGACGGTGGCGTTGATGGTGTTCTTGAGCGTGAGGATCTCGCCGCGCGCATCGACCGCGATCTTGTGACCCAGGTCGCCCTGGGCGATGGCCGTGATGACCTCGGCGATGTTGCGCACCTGACTGGTCAGGTTGCCGGCCATACCGTTCACGTTCTCGGTCAATTCGCGCCATACGCCCGAAACTGCCACGACCTTCGCCTGACCGCCGAGCACGCCTTCCGTGCCGACCTCGCGCGCGACACGATTGACCTCGGCCGCGAAGGCGCCGAGTTGATCGACCATTGTATTGATGGTGCGTTTGACCTCGAGCACCTCGCCTCGCACGTCGACGGTAATCTTGCGAGACAGATCGCCCGCGGCGATGGCTGTCGCGACCTCGGCGATGTTACGCACCTGGGTTGTCAGGTTGTTCGCCATCGAGTTCACGTTTTGCGTGAGCTCACGCCACACGCCCGAAACGCCGCGCACGTGGGCTTGTCCGCCGAGGATGCCCTCGGTGCCGACCTCGCGCGCGACGCGGGTAACTTCCGACGCAAACGAGCCCAACTGCTCGACCATCGTATTGATGGTGTTCTTGAGCTGAAGGATTTCGCCCTTGGCTTCGATGTTGACGGTCTTGGTCAGATCACCCTGCGCGACCGCCGTCGTGACTTGGGCAATCTCGCGCACCTGATTGGTCAGATTGCTGGCCATCAGATTCACACTGTCGGTCAGCTCTTTCCAAACACCCGAGACCCCGCGGATGCGCGCTTGCGCGCCCAATTTTCCGTCGACGCCGACCTCTTGGGCGACGCGGGTAACCTCGGAGGAGAACGCCGCCAACTGAGACACCATGCCGTTTACCAACCGTGCGTGGCGAAGGAAGTCGCCTCGCAAGGGAGCATCGGTGCCCTCGATGTCGATCGCCTGGCCCAGGTCGCCCTTGGCGACGGCACTGAGAACGCGCGCGACGTCCGCCGTATGGGCGGTGAGATCGTCCAGTACCTCGTTGACGCCGACGACGTATTCGGCCCAGCCACCCCGCGAGGCATTGCGTGCAAGACGCCGATGGGTACGACCTTCGATGCCGACGCTCTGTCGCAAGTCGACGACGTCCTCGCGCAAGGCACCGGCGAATTGCGCCAGACTGTTGAAGGTCTCACATATTTCGCCGTCGAGTCCTACCAAATCGTCAGGCAAGCGCACCGAGAACTCTCCCCGTTGCAGCGACCGCAACCCCGCGAGAAGCTGACGGCGATCGAGCCCCGCCTCGGTCACTGCTCCATTGCGCGCGACCGAGGTCGCACCGCCGTTGCCGTTGCCGTTCGTTCGACCACCATTCGTCCGGCTACCTCTGGACTTCAACGTGGAAGCCTCGATCATCTTGTCCATAGTCAATCCTTGGGAGTGAGAACGGACATCACCGCGTCGATGTCCGCTGGCTTCACCAGGTGCGCGTCGAAGCCAGCTTCGCGTGCCCTGATGCGATCAGTCTCCTGTCCGTACCCTGTCATTGCGATCAGGCGAATGCTGTTGGCACCCACTTGTGAACGCACTCTCTCGGCAACTTGGTAGCCGTCGAGCACCGGTAAGCCGAGATCGACTATCGCTACGTTTGGCGACACCCGCAAGATCAGCTCGACGCCGCTGCCGCCATCCGCTGCAGCTTGCACCGAATGACCAAGCTCGGTCAGCAGTTCCTGCATGGACTCGCGAATATCCTGATTGTCTTCCACGAGCACGATGGAAAGCCCCTTCGGCCGGTTCCCAGCGGCCGGCGGCCAGGTGGGCGTCCGCTTCCCTGCCTCGTCGGCCGCCCGAGGGCGCAAAGGCAAGGTGATGGTGAACGTCGCGCCCTTGCCTGGGCCGTCGCTGGCGGCATGCACCGTACCTTGGTGCAGACCCACCAATCGTTTCACGATGGTCAGTCCCAATCCCAGACCATTCTTGACTCCGCCCGCGCCTGCCTGGACGAAAATGTCGAACACCCTCGGCAAGAGCTCGGAGCTGATGCCACAACCATTGTCGCTGACTACGATATCGACCTCGTCGTCTCTCACATTGCACTTCACATGAATGGCGCCGCCCGGATCGGTGTACCGAGCCGCATTGCTCAGAAGGTTGCCCACCGCTTGAATCAGTCGAACCGAATCAGCCCACATCGCGACCGGCGCCGGCGGCACCTCGACCGCGAGCTTGTGCCCAACCTTCTCGATGCTGGGAAGACTCGTCACCACGGCCTGTTCGATGATGTGCTGCAAGGTCGTGTGCGAGCGCTTGAGCTCGATCTTGCCCGAGTTGATGCGTGCCAGGTCAAGGAGGTCATCGACCAGGCGATGTAAGTACTGCGCCTGGCGTTCGATGCGCTCACGAGCGCGCAGGATCGACTCGTCCACTCCGGGCATGGCCGACAGCTTGCGCATGAGCAGGTCACTACCAACGACGATGGCCGAAAGGGGATTTCGCAGCTCGTGGCCCAGGACAGCGAGAAACTCGTCCTTGCGCCTATCTGCTTCGGACATCTCTTCCATCTGTCGCCGCAGCGCCTCTTCGTTCCAGCGATTGCGTTCTTCCTCGAGGACGCGCTCGTGCTCGCGGCGTTCATGCTCGCGCAGGCGTTCCGATTGTTGCGCTACCAAAGCCGCGCGTCGATGCAACTCGACAAACACCGCGGCCTTGCTCACCAGGATCTCCGCAATAATGGGCTTGAAAAGAAAATCCACGGCGCCGAGTTTGTAGGCACCGAGCACATAGTCTTCGTCGCGGCCATAGGCGCTGATGAAGATGATGGGGGTATGGCGCGACCGCTTCCGCTCGCGAATGATCTTGGCCGTCTCGAAGCCGCCCAACGCCGGCATTTGCACGTCGAGGAGGATCAGGGCGAAGTCCCGCTGCAACAGTAAGCGCAACGCTTCTTCACCCGACTGTGCGCGAACGATTGGACATCCAAGCACACAGAGAGCGGATTCCATCGCCAACAAATTGGCCGCATTGTCATCTACCACGAGAATGTCACTCGCGGGGACGTCGGCTGCTTTCATATCGTTGTTGTCCGAGGGGAGCACAGTCATAGAGTGACCAACGTGACGGTATGACTCAGAGTTGCTGAGTCTAGCGACGCGCTCTCGTTTGTCGAGAGCCGTTGTCCTTTTCCCGTAGCGCAAGCGTAGTCGTAACTGAACAGTAACGGTTACTGACCGGTAACCTAACTGGAGACCGTCAGTAGTGTTTAGTCCACACGACGTCTCCCGAGCCGGATTTTGCGTCGCCATACTCTCCTTCGAAGCTCCAATGCGTACCCATCATGTACTCCAGATGAACTGCGTTGCGGTTCTGCAATAGCGTCGGATCCGCTCCCAACCGGCCCACGTAGCCCACGTAGACATCGGAGGCGATGTACTTTCCCGCTTCGACCTTCGCCGCTCCCATGGTGTCTCCTCCTTCGATGGTCAGGACGTCGAACGGAAGTTTCTTGGCCACCACTTTTTGCAATTCGGCAGCCATCAATCCACCGAGAAACGAACCTGCTTGACCGGCCGGGGACGCGCTGCTCGCAGGTCCTTGCGCAAAGCTAAGCCGTCCTGTCAGCACCAGAGTATAGAGCTGGGACTCCGTAAGGTCAGGCCGGTCGGGGGCGGTCAAGGTCGTGGTCAGGTGCTTGGGGACGCCCTTCACCGTCGCCACGACGGTGACCCGCTCCTGCTCGTTGACGTACTGGGCGGTGATGTCGAGCTGCGGATCATCCGCCGGACCCTGAAAACGGAGACTAGAGTCGGCCTTCAGGTGGAACCGCTTGCCAAGGATATCGATGCGGCCTCTCTTCACCACCACTTCGCCGTAGATGCGTGCGGGCGTGGACAATTCAACGCGAAAGTCAGGTTCAAGCCCGATCTCGACGGACGCATCCTTGCCGTTGACCCAAAGATTACGGGGTGCGTTCACAACAATCACGGAAGGACTCGGCGGCGACATTGCCGCGCCTGTGGCGCCAACCTCCTGCCGAGCCACCGCGCGAAGCGGCTGTGCGTCGCGCAGAACAACCACATCCTTCGGTCGACTTACCTCTGACAGTTTCTTTCGTTTGGCATCGTTCATGGCGATGCGGGCAGATCGGATCATTGCTGACGCGCTCAACTTGCTGCTCGAGATCTCTGCCTTGGCGGTCGCCTTTGATGATACCGACGCGACGGCTTGGCCGTCCGAATAGACCGGAAACTTGTCGACACTCACTGTCCCGTTGACATCGTAGGCTCCACCGCTTCTATGACTTGCGCTGGCTGCGAGTGTCACGCTGCCATCCCCGCTCGTCAGCTTCAACTCATCGAGCGTTAGATACTCGCGGTCGCCCCGCAGCGAGAGGTGAATATTCTTGTAGCGACCGACATCCGTCACCGTCATAGCGCCGTCCAGAATCTCGACACTTCCCACAGGCATCGGATCCGCCACGGTACCTGACCACGTTAGATGGCACTGCAGCCGACCCGAGACGTCGTGCCAGCGCGACGAGAGCGTGGAGAGTAGCGACAGATCAGCCGAGTGTGCATCGAGCTGTCCCGCGACGGATTGTCTTTCCCACGCGATGGGCCGCATGAAGTGAGGATAGCCAAGCGGCGCTTTCATTCCGAATCGCAAGGAGAGATCTCCCCCGCGTCGGTCGCGTGTCGAGAGGCTCGCATCCAAAGTTCCGCTCGCGTAGCTGACATCGGCTTGAGCATCGCCCCAGCTCGTGTTGCCCAGCCGCAGATCCTTCACGTCGGCGCGAACTGTGGCGTGCGGCTCGCCGAGAGTGCCGCCAACGTCGATGACCGCGCTCGCCGTACCCCGGAGCGTATCACCGTCATTGCCGGGAGCGACCAAGGACAGACTCGTATGCTGAAAGGAAAGAGGCCCCACCTCGGCATGTAGACGCAGCGATATTCCAGCGATGCCAGCCGTCGTGCGCGCGCGAAGAAGCGCTGCCGGTTGCTTCGTCTGAAAATCCGCGACCAGCAACGGCGCTCCCCGACGGTCGATGCGCAGGTGACCTGAGAGATCGTGATTCGACAGCGTGAGAGTCGCAGCTCCATCGGTCGGCGGGACGCCGTCGGCGTGAACGCCTGTCGCACGCAGCTCCGCCTTTACCGCCGGCATCTCGAGCGGTCCATCCATCGTCGCATCTACGTCGACCCGCCCGCCGTAGGCGCCCGGCTTCGCACCCATGCGAGCCAGAAATCCGATATCGATCCCGCGCAGACGCATTTCGAGATGGCTCTGCGTCGTCATCGCTTGGCGGGACCAAGACCCGCCAGAGGGAGCCTGCATCCGCACCAGGACATCGACCGCTTGCACACAGTTCTTGTCCGTCGTGCCGGGTGGCGGACGAATCTTTGCGGTTACGCTGGATGGTCGCCCTGGCCGACTTTCGGCTGAGAGAGTTACGTCGCCGACGGCGCAACCGCTGACTTCGCCGTGGCGCACGGCCAACATTCCGCGCAGCTCGGGAGCGCTCCACGCTCCACGCGCATGCACCTCGGCATCGAGCTGTCCGACGAGGCCCAATCGTGCTGGCAAAAGACCGGGCGGCAGTTCTTCCAATTGGAAGCCGTGCAGGCGGAGGTCCGCGAATACACGACGGCGATTGACCTCCGTATCGAGCTGCAACCATTCATCGCCTTTGGTTGAACGAAGATCGAGGCCAGTGAGACGAATGGTCGGTCCGTTCCAAGCCACCTGCGCGGGCCGTGCGATGGACCAAGCTTTGCGCTGTAACCTCACGTCGAGTCTGTCGAGCACGAGGGATTCATGTCGCCGTCTCCAGCGTCCTTCGGCCAGGACGCGCACGCGTTCGGGTGCGTCCATTGCGAGCGTCGCACTCAGACGTGAGCCGACCGCCCGCAATTGCAAGGAAAGCCCGTGCAGCGATCGACCGCCGGCATGCATCTGCGGAATCGTCACCGCGACGTTCGCCGCCAGCGGCTGTCGGATGTTGGGCACGAAGGCTCGCAATTGCAACGCTGCCATCGTACTTTCCCGAAGCTGGAGATCCTTGAAATCTGCAGACAATCGCAACGACGGCGTCCGCAGCCGGCCGCGCGCGTCGATTTGCAGGGAGCCTCGACCTGCGAGACTCCGCAATGCTGCCGAGCGAGCCGGCGCAAGGACTCGCGCCGTCCTGGACAGATTCTCGGCTTCGACTCGAAGCCGAAGCGCTACTTGGCCCGAAGAAATCTCGCCATGACCGCTCAGCCGACCGCCGGGAAAACGGGCGACCATTTCTGCCAGCGTGAAATGGTCTGGCTTAGCCGCGATGCTCAAGCGCATGGGCCCAAACGGGTAACCGCCCATTCGCCCGGTCGGAACGCGGACATCTAGACTGCCGACAAGAGCTTCGGGGGACGGGCCTCTACCCAGTCCCCGAACGTCGATACCAAAGTCCGAGCGCGGACCATCGGCAAGCCAATCCGAAAGGTCGATGTGCTCGACGTCGGCGACGAGACTGGCGGCGACCGGGGGCCGCGTCCCGGCGGAGAGCGTGATGGTCGCCTGCATGGCACGCGCCTTCGCGTGAAGCTGCGCAGACACCAGATGTAGCCGACCATCCCAGCCGGCTCGGCCGGTCACGTGAAGCTCCGCTGAGGGTTGCAGAGCCGGGTAGAGCTCGGCAAGCTCGGAAGGAGCAATGGCGCCATCCTCGATGACTACCGCGGCTCGTCCGCGCGTATCGCTCAGCGTCTTCGACCGTGCTAGTGCATCCGTGGCGAGCGAAAGGCGAACGAGACTGCGGCCGACACCAAGGGTGAGTGCGGCCTGACTGTTCAAGCCCAATATCGTGAGCGCTCCGCCAGCGTCGAGCACCAAGGTTACGGGCCTGCGCACGGGCTGCTGCGTTTCGCCCGCCATTCGCAAGTGAATCCGGAAACTTTTCTCGGCCTCGTCGGCATAGCTGCCGTCGCAGGCCAGGTGAATCCGGGATGCCGCGATCGTCGAAGCGTCCGAGCGGATGATCTCGATTGAGCCGTTCGTAAGTTGGAAAGCGCCGAGCCATACTTTCCAGCCGGACGCTTTCTGCGGCTTGGTCGCGCGAACCGACGATGACCGCGGCTGGCGGAGCGCCAACGCCCGCGACAGATTGGACTCACCGTTGGCATTGGACGACAAGAACAGCTGCGGGCCACGTATGTCGACCGTCGACACGAGCAGCTGATGTCGCAGGAGTCCAACCAACGACAACCGAAGATAGACGCGCTCGACGGTCGCTACGGCGGCGCCCTGGGCATCGCGCAGTTCGATGCCCTCCAAAGTAATATCACTGCGACCGATCAGCAGACGGCGCACGCGCAACGTTCCGTTGATGCGGTGGTTGACCTGGGACTCGATCACGCGGCGAATGTGCTCCCCTCCGCGGGAAGTACGAACCCATCCTGCAGCACCTCCCACGAGCAGCATGACCAAGACGCCGGCAATTGCGACAACCCGCCCGACAGTCTTGCCAATGGTTCGCAGGGGCCTCATCAGAAATCCTCGCCAATGGCTATGTGCAAGACACACAGGCTGTCAGTCACCGGAGTAGAACGACCGGAACCGCCGATGCCAAAGCAGTCATCGGCCACCGCATACGGTTGCGACGCCACCGCTCCCGAGTTCGGATCGATGACATAAAGTGGCGGCGGACGCCCAAACTGCAAGCGGCGTGCAAGGTCGACGCGGATGGGACCGACGACCGTTCTGTAACGAAGGCCGAATCCCGTAGCCCACAAAAGCGATGGTAAGTCGCTTGGCCGGAGCAGGTCTTCGGTGACTTGACCAAAGTCCAAAAAAACAGCCCCGACAACGTTCTTGCTGAGGGGAAAACGAAGCTCGAAGTTTCCCTCGACCATTCCATTGCCACCGATGGGCAAACTGAGCGTGATGGGGGTTGTCGTACTGGTGGTTGGCGCAGGTGCAAGGAGAAGCGGCGACAATCGCCGGTCGGAGAAACCACGCATCGATACTCCGCCGCCAGCGAAGAAGCGCGTGACAACTGCACTTTCACTGCCCGTGTGGATCAGCTCGCCCACGCGCAAGCGTGCAGCGAAAGTCGGCACCTTGCCCTCGCCGAACGTGATGTAACCGCGAGCGTCGGGCAAGATACGCAAGTAGGTGAAGTCGCCCCCCAGCGGGCCGCCACCTTCTTGGAGGGCAAGGCTGGCAAAGACACCATGGCGTGCTTCCAACGCAGAGTCGCGCTTGTCCCACGTGAGGACCTCTTCGAGATACGACAGCCACAGGAAGCAGTTGATACTTTGACTGGAGCAACCGAGCGTTAGCGGCGCTGCACTGACGCTGGCGATGGCCGGTCCGTTCAGATAATAGGCTTGCAGATTGTACGTCGTGGACAGCGACAGAGACGACCATGGCTGCCAAATCACACCCGTTCCCAGCCGCGCACCGAGAGCATCGTAGGCCTGCTCGAGCGTCCGCTCGACTTCGAGCGTGCTCTTTTCGCGCAAGCGCGGCCGGCCGAGAAAGCGCGGTTGCTCGAAGGTCAAGCCGACCCGTGCAATCGGGCCATTGCGGGCGCCCTCGACGGCGTCCTGGCGAGCGACGGCGTAGACATTCGGAATAAAAGCCCAACCCGCCTCGGCGTGCAGACTCAGCTTGCGCATTCCACCGAAGAAATCCAGGTGCGACCAATCGAAGATCATCCGCGCTTCGTCCCGAATCTGGTCAATCTTCATGCCTCCGCCGACCCGCAGGGTTCGCAAGGGCGCATCACGAACGTCGACGACAATCGGAACCACCCCGGTCCGTAGATCTGCGGGTAGTACCGTTACCTTAGCCAGCAGAAAGACGCCCATCGCGAACAAGCGCTTCTGGGCCTCCGCGAGCGCAAGCTCCGAGAATGGGCTTCCCTCGGGAATGGCCAGGCGCACCTGTTCCCAAATGAGCCCAGAAGGAAAACGCGGCGTGGGTCCATTGCGGACGTCGATCGCTCCGAAGGTGCATCGCGGCCCCGAATGCACATCGATAACCAGCACCGCGACCGACTGTTCGGCGTGAACCACCGCCTGCCCTTTTACCTCCACCTCGGCGTATCCCCAGTTGCGCAGACGCTCGCGTATCACGTCTTTGGCGGACTCCCACTGCGACTCGAGAAAAACACGACCCTCTCGCAAGGGCAGCTCACCCATGAGTCGCTTTCGCTGCTCTGGCGAAAGCTCGTCGAGGCCGCGCACCTCGAGACTCTGGATGAGCGTCGGCGGGCCCTCGTCAATCCTCGCGCTTAGCTCGACGCCGTTGCGGCCCGGTTTAACTTCTTGCCCAAGGACCCGAGCCGAAAAGAAGCCGCTGGCTTCGTAGAGCTTGGGGATACGACGCAAGTCGGTCTGCCAGATGAATGGATCGTAGTAGTGCTTTTCGGCAAACGGCCACCACCAGCCTGTGGCCGTGGTGACAATCGCGTCATCGAGCTTGGTTTGGGAAAGCTGCTTCGTCCCCTCGAAACGAACCTTCTTGATCTCCGGTGGTGCCGGTTCCCTGTCGCCTCGGTGAGCGCAACCAACTGTAATCATCGCCGCACCTAACACGAGCAGCGCCTTGGGCACCGGCGCTCCGCTCCCGTTAGGGTGTCCGCCGGACGAGTCGGCGGACCATGCGCCCTACTACAAGCGCCGCCGCGGCGCCTGCCCCAGCGGCAAGAACGCGCCTCGCGATGCTGGGCGCTTCGGGAATCGCGCCTTCTGGGTCGCGAGCCAAACGCGCAATCGCCCGTCCCATCCGTTTTCCTCGAGCCCCCCACCCCATCGCCTCGCGCCGTCGCGCGCGGAATAGAGCGATGCTACCGGCGACGGTACTCAGTAACACCAATCCCGCCGCCGCGACCAAGACAGGATGATGTCTGACGATCACGACGGGATTCAATTGATGGCGACGGTGGTCGAGCTCATTGACCAAGTCATCGAGATTCCGGCGAATGCCCTCGATTTCGCGCTCAATGGCTTCTGCCTCATCGCGGTTCGAGATCGCCGCCCTTAGGTTAACCGTTCCTTTGTCCATTCCACGTCCTCCCGTAAGGTTCGTTGGGTTCGAGCCAGCGGGGAACGCACGCGCCGGTTCCACGCAATACCGGCTACGGCGGCTGCAACAAGCAGGACGACACCGCTGACTAGCAGTCCGGCTTTCCAGCCACTCATCACTTGTGCCAATGCAAGGACCGCCGTGACCAACAGAAGGTTGGCAGTAGCAGCGAAGCCCAGCGCTGCAATGCCGAAGCCTCCCACCATGGTTGCTTCGGCTTTCAAGTCGGCTTTGAGCTCCGTCTTGGCCAACGCAATCTGCTTCTGCACCAGATGGCCGACTTCAGCAGAAATTTCCTTCAGAAGCTCAACCGTCGACAAGTCCCGTGTGCTTGCCCGCTGCTCGGTGCCAGGCGCCCCGACAGTTGACGCAGTCTCATCGGAGATGGTCGGAACAGGCGTCGGTTTGGCTCGCCCATTCGTTGGTCTCGGCAACGCCGGAGGGTTCTTGCGTTCTTGTTGATAGTCCACGTTTGTCTCCCTGCTCGTGCCCTTGTTGCCTCAGCCGTCGACCTCAAGACATCAAGAAGCGTGCCAGTGAGATCACGGATTTGCGGAGCCCGCCGAGGCTCGGAAGATCTGCGAGGCGGGAAGGCCCAATTGTCGAACTGTCTCGTCATCCGGGATCCCCGTTGCAGGCAAGTTGCAGTCGCGCTGGAACGCGCGTAGTGCTTCTTCCATGACTCCGTCGAGCTTGCCTGACGCCTCTGTGTGCTGCAGATAGCCCTTCGCCTTCAGCCGATCTTGGATACGTGCGATGGCGTCCTCGCGCAGCAGCCCAGCGGGAGAGCTGGCAATCGGCGGCGCCGTTTCGGGGGACGAAGTTGGATGGCGCGCTGGACGGCTTGAATTTCCTGCGGACTTCCGATGCTCTTCGCCCGAGCTTGGCTTCGGTTGTGAAGGCTCACTGTCTGTCTGCGGCTTGTCGGTCGCCTGGTGCGTATGCCCGCAGGCTAGCCACGCCGTCACCAGCAGGCAAAGCGGCAGCGACCTACTTCGTAGGCTGCGCATGAGGCGGTCCCTCGTTTTTTTTGAGCGCATCTTTGGACTGCTTCCAAACACTTTCCTTCTGTCCAGCGGTGGGCGGCGGAACGTTGACGAAGCCCGACATCAGTCCTTCGACAAATGCATTGCGGATGACGCCCAACACCGCGGGCCAGACCTGAATGTCGGCGTTGGTCAGCTTCCCTTTGATCGGGATCGTCGTGGCCACGGCGCGACGGCCGGGTACACGGTCGGACGCAATTTCCACGCTCTTGTCCGCAAGCCACCCCTTGAGCCGATCCCACACGCCCTCCTTCACGGAGCTTACCTCGATATCCTTCAAGACCGGCTTAATGCCGCCTGTGATGGACCCATTTTGCGATTCGAAGGAGACGAACAGATCGACGGTTCCATCGGTCTTCATTCCGGTCTTGGGCGCGATGAAGTCGTAGAGTTCCTCGGCACGGAAGCCACGCAAAGCCACCTCGCCACCAAATCTGAGCGGACTTGCCAGAGGGTCTGCCGATGCAAAAGCCGTCAGCTCGCCGGTTCGGCCAAGGACTGCGTGAACGCTCACCGTTGCTGGCCGACCGTGCAAGAGTCCACGCCGGGTGCCCAAATTTTCCGCCGCCATTTCTATCTCATGCAACCAGAGCTCGCCGGGCTCCGCCTTGCTCTCGCCGCCCATCAGACGGAACAGTATTTCGCCGTGAACGACTTCGATTCTGCTCACACGCAAGGGAAGAATCTTGCCCAGTTGCTCCGACAGATCCGGGGCAGCGGGCTTGGCCGTGGGTTTGTTCTCTTCCGGCGCTTCCGTCTGTCGAACGACGAGCTTCGGTGACTCCACCCGCAGTCGACCTTCGAGACGTCCGTGCAAAAGCGCGCGCCAGTCTGCAACGAGATGAGCGTGCTCGACAAAGAGGAGCGGATCTTTCTCGAGTGCCTTTTCGTCGCCCGGTTCGGTGCCGCGCGCCTCGGCCAATTTGAAACGCCAAATCGCGACACCCGGTGCGAGCACCGTAACGTGGACCCTTTCGAAGTCGCCGACGTATCCGTCAAGCCCATCCAAGGCCTTGCGTACCTCGTGACTAGCGATGGGATCGAGCACTAGACGCACGACAATCGCGACGATGAGAAAGCCACCAACGATCCACAGAAGCACGCGCAAAGCCTTCCATCGTCGAGAGCGCAGAAGGGTGGGCCGGGATGAAGTCGCTTTGTCTTGCATCGTCGCAGACCTGAGTTGGCTCTCAACGTTGTCAAGAACTGTGCCGACCACGACTGCAAGAGCTTCGTTACCGCAGCGAAACTCCCGTCACACCTGAGAAGCGCACCTTGCACCACGGCCGAGTCTGTCATGGAATTCTTGCTTCCGAGAGATGGCATAAGAATTGATGGCAAACTGCACGACGTTCTTTGCCGTTCTTGGTGATGCGTCTCTTTTCATGAGCTCTTCAATCGCCTTGAACATTCTTGTCGTTGACCAAGACGCACTCGAAAGGTCGCTCATTCGCCACTTGGCCGAGTCTCTTCGCTGGATGGTCAGCGAGGTTACGTCGGTACGGGAAATGACGGCGTGGATTCGCACACGTCCGACCAGCGAGCTTGGGTGCGTGCTGGTGGCGTACCCGCTTCCTGACGGGGATGCCTTCGATGCGCTCGCGGCATCCAAGGCCATTCGCGCCGACTTTCCGGTCGTGCTGTTGGCCGAAGAGAAGGATGCCGACGTCGTACTTCGCATCCTCAACGCAGGCGCCGCGGCCTACGTTGAAAAGACGGCACTCTCCGAGTCGCACCTGGGCCAGGCAATCCGCCGCGCCATGCGCAGCAAAGGCGCAAACGCTTTTGGCGAGCACGCACTGCTCACGGCCGCGTTTCAACAATTACCGGCGGCGCTACTGATTACGGACCGATTGGGCAATGTCATCGTACGAAACGCCCAATGGATAAATCTTCTCGGACAAACGCTGGGCAGCCTCGACAACGTCGCAGACATGCTAGAGCGCGCGCGTTCGACGCTTCCGCAGGCTGCATCGGATCGCGCCGATCTGCTGCAAGCGTTGGTCGAGAATCGGCTGGAACCGCTGGATTTCACGCTCAGGCTCGACAATCACGAGACAGTCCGGGTTGGCCTGTGCCGATCGCCCATCCTCGACGATGCGGGGCAATGGATTGGTAGCATGGCATTGCTCGAGGATTTGTCCCATCAACAGCAGCCACGCGTAATGCAAAAGGCCTGTCACGACCTACGCAATCCTCTGTCCGCCATGATGATCAACGCCAACATTCTGTCGCGAGAGGCGGCCATGCCGGACGAGCGTCGGGTAAAGCTAGCGACGCGAATCCTTTCCAGCGCCACGCGCATGAACCGCATGCTCACAGACTGGTTCGACTATTCCGTGGCGGCACAAGGCGAAGAGCTATCCATTCAGCCACGGGACGCCGACTTGAGCCTGATCGCCTCCGAAACTGTGGCTGAGCTTCGCGCAGAAATTCCAGGGCGGGTACTGGATTTCGAAGCGAACGGCGACCTTCGCGGGAGCTGGGATCCGGGCCGCATAGGACAAATGCTGCGCAACCTTGTCGTCATCGCCCTCAAGCGCGGCTCGCCGCGAGCGAGCCTGCTCATCACGTGCAGCGAGCGGACAAGTCCGCCGAGTGTCGAGATTAGCGTGGGTATCAAGCACGATCCTCTGGACAAAGACTTGACGATGCCTGTGCAAGCGACGGCGCCGGTCGACACCTTCGAGCCTGGCCTCTACGTCGCCAAGCGTATCGCCGAAACCCATCTTGGAATCCTTGACAGTCTACCAAGCGGCGACGATGCCAAGACCTTTGTCGTTCGCTTGCCCAAGCCCCCGGGCCCGGCCTTGAAGCCAGCGCCCGCAACCCCTCTCCCCCTCAGCTAGCGTTGTCGTCGCGCGCAGTCGGCGACGCCGGGGAGTTCGTCGGTTCCTGCTCGCGCAGCTTTTCCCAGAGGCTCTTGCGGGAGATGCCCAGCATCTCGGCGGCTCGCAAACGCTTGCCGCCAGCTGCCGCTAGCACGCGTTGCAGGTGGGCCTTTTCGAAGGCCTTCACCGCATCCGCAAGCCGCACAGTGCCAGGTGGAACGATGGGCATGAGCTCGGCGACCGACACAGCAACAGGATCTTGCGGGTCTGCTGTAAATTTACCTGCTTGAGCGATCGCCGCTGGCAGATGGTCAAGCCCGATTTCCGTCGGGCCGGCCAGCACGACGGCGTGCTCGATGGCATGCGCCAGCTCGCGCACGTTGCCGGGATAGGAATACTTGGTCAGGGCCGTGCACGCTTCGCTGGAGATTTTGGGCACCCGCTTCTGCCCGCTCGCGTCCGTGCTTGCGAACGCCTCCAAGAAATATTGGATGAGAAGAGTGATGTCCCCTTCCCGCTCACGCAGTGGCGGCAAGGTCACATCGAGGACGTTGATCCGGTAAAAAAGATCCTCGCGAAACAATCCTTCAGCGATGCGCTTACGAAGGTTGCGGTGTGTGGCCGAGACCAAACGAACATCGACATGGACCGCGGTGTTGGTCCCGATGGGCTCGAAGGCGCCTTCTTGAAGAACGCGCAAGAGCTTGGCCTGCGCCGACAAAGGGAGCTCGGCAATTTCGTCGAGGAACAACGTTCCGCCGTCGGCGGCCTTGAAACGCCCGTCCCGCTTTTTGACCGCGCCGGTGAAGGCGCCCCGTTCGAAGCCGAACAGCTCGGCTTCGATGAGCGTTTCAGGAAATGCGCCGCAGTTGACCGCGACGAAAGGCTTAGTGGCGCGGGTGCTTCGCTCGTGAAGCAGACGCGCAACCAACTCTTTGCCCGTTCCGCTCTCGCCTTCGATGAGAACCGCCGCTTCGCTCTGGGCGATCATCTCGACGCGCGACTGCACTCGATTCATCTGTGGCGATCGGCCGATGAGCCGATTGCGTGGCGGCTTCTCGGACAGTGACCGCTTCGCTTGAGCCAAGTCGCCTCTCGCTTGGCGCGCGCTTTCGATGCGAGCGATCTGCTCCAACAGATCGTCCATGTCGAACGGCTTGGTCAGGTAGTCGGTGGCGCCTTCTTTGAGCGCCGAGACCGCCTGCGCGATTTCTCCGTACGCGGTCATTAGGATGAAGTCCGCCGAGGGCGTCATGGTGCGGCTGCGACGAAGCAGCGAGATACCATCGAGCTCCGGCATACGCACGTCGCTGATGGCCAGATCGAATTCCCCCCGATCGATGAGCGACTGGACGGCGCGCGCGTCGTCACCCGCCTCGACAATCTCATGGCCGGCCTCGCGCAGAATATCCGCCATGGTCGCCCTCAGTTCGGCCTCGTCGTCAATAATCAGAATCTTCATGGTTGACCTGTGACCCCGCCCCAGAGAGCAAAAGGTGTAGCACGCTCTCCCACCGAACGCAGCGGAGATCAGACGCCTTCGTCACCACTTCGTAACGGCCTGAGCCAACGATAGCACTCCGCGGCTCGATGCGGCTCACCGACACTCGCCGCCGAAGACACGATCTCGCTCGCGAAACGCGATCGATAGCCATGGCACATGGCTTGCAAAATTAGTTTGCGGCGAGTCGCGAAGCTAGCCCCGATCCGGGGCCCGCGGTGTCAACCAAGTTCCAGGACCACTACCATGATCACATCAGCAGAGCATTTGGTCGAAAAATCACTTACGGAAGTCGAGGGCCGAATCCGACAGTCTTTGGAGACTTTCCAAAACGAAACGGCGAACCGGCTCAAGCGCCTACGACAATACCTGGCCGACCGGCCGGTGCGATCTGTCGTCGTGGCGTTCACGGTCGGTCTCGGTCTCGCGCGCCTCTTGCAGAGGCTCAGGTGAACGGATTACCCAAGGAGTCCATCTTGGAAACTTCCCCAAGCGCCGCAGAGAACGTTGAAGCTGAGGCCGCATCTCGGTGCGAGCGCATGCGCGACGAAGCTATTGGTCAGTTCAAGGAACGACCGCTTCTGTGCACGAGCCTCGCGGCAGGTGCCGGCTTTCTGCTCGGTGGAGGGCTCGCCACGGCCACGACCCTGCGTGTGTTGCGAAACAGCGCCAGCCTGATCGTGCAGTTTACGATAGTCCCTTATTTGCTCGCACAGCTCCGCGAGATGCTGGTCGAACCAGCGCCAGTCAACCGCAATGGCATCAACGACACCCCGATTTGAGGAGAGAACAATGGATATGAAGGACATCAAAAACCTAGACAAAGAACAGATCTTGGAAATGCTCGGCTTGCAGCAGGCCGACACCACGTTGGCGTCCACATTGCGAGCGCTGGGCTTCATTGGGATTGGCGCGTTGGTCGGCGCAACCGTCATGCTCTTCCTCGCGCCGCAAACCGGTCGCGACATGCGCGAAAATGTCGTCAAGAAGGTGAAGAATACGACCGATCAGGCAGTGTCTGCCGCGTGCAACAAGGTCGACGAATCGTCCCAGGCGGTGCGAGGGTAGTCATGCTTTGGACAATTGCGGTCGTCCTTGTCGTGCTATGGGCGCTGGGCATGGTGAGCTCTTACACCCTCGGCGGATTCATTCACCTCCTGCTCATCCTTGCCATCATCGCCGTCGCGGTCCGTCTCATCCAAGGCCGGAACGTACTCCGCTAGGAGCGTGTTGCACATAAGGCATCTGGCGCTCCTCGCTTCGCTCGGGACGCCAGATGCACAAAGGGGATCGACAGCGACGGCGGTTTATGATCTTTTAAGG